>Ga0214543_1008831_pt1 | contig 16183 bp, 4 predicted proteins | sample CNSS2metaG_FD_160094 | JGI IMG/M metagenome (GOLD analysis project Ga0214543, IMG submission 160094) | Root nodule microbial communities from cowpea collected in UCLA plant growth center, Los Angeles, California, USA - CNSS2 | ecosystem: Host-associated > Plants > Roots > Nodule | place: USA... | reverse complement strand
TACAAAGCGTTGTCTTTTGATTTTATTTTTAATTTATAGCGCTTAATTAAATAAGCGCTATGTAAATACCGTTGTCTATTGCTTATTTTGGCATAGTGACAATAAGGCCTAAGTAGGTTGGCATTGCCACAACAAAAAATGCCTAAGCAAGTCGGCACTTGGCACAACAAAAACGCCTAAGCCGATCGACACCTTCCACTGAAAATTGCCAAAGTAGGTCGGCACCTACCACAAGGAGGTTGACACCTACTATAACAAAAATGCGAAAGCAGGTCAACACCTACTAAACACAAGCGTTGGGACGAGTCAAGAACTGCTCAAATCAAACGTGAAGGCTTCTTCCGGCCGACCTCAGCTTAATCATCGTTTATGTTTACTTGTTATATGCTGAGGGCTCCCTCGGGCCGACCCAATCTTAATGATGTTTTGTATTTACTTGTTTTATGCTGAGGACTCCTTCGGGCCGACCTCAACTTAATCATCTTTTATCTTTACCTGTTATATGTTGATGGCTCACTTGGTCCGACTTAACTTATCTTTTATGTTTACTTGTTATACGATAAGGGCTACCCCAGATTGAACTCAACTTAATCATCTTTTATATTTACTTTATGTTTACTTTATGTTATATGTTGAGTGTCCGACTTCAGCTTAATCATGTTTTATGTATACTTGTTATATGTTCAGGGCTCCCTCGAGCCGACAATCATTTATGTGTACTTGTTATACGCTGAGGGCTCCTTTAGACCAACCTCAGCTTAATCATCTTTAATGTTTACTTGTTATACGTTGAGGGCTTCCTTGGGCGGACTTCATCTTAATCATCTTTTATGTTTATTTGTTATGCGATATCAAGACAGTGGTTAAACGAGGCTACCAGATCCCTACACCAAAAACGCACATGAACATATGGGCCGAAGTGTCTTTCTAGGATTAGGATCGAGTTATTGGATGATGGATAAAAAAGTTAGTGTAAATTTCATAAGCCGATCATCTATGGGTCGAGTAATAAGAGAACGACCTTTAGCATATGACTTAAAAATACTACTTATATAATACCAAATCGTCCTGAGAGCATATTTCACTTTTTATGATCCATTACAAACATCAAAAAGATACTTTACGAATTGATTAGAAAATTGAGTATTTCTCATAAAAATAAAAATATTGGTATAATTATAATTATTTTTTTATCGAAAATATTAATTATTTATCGGCCCACAAAAGTGATAAATACTAACTACGTAATCTTGACAATACTGACCAGGTATCAAATAATCCCAAATTTAGCTTATGAGTATCGTAGTCCATGACACTATTATGATCTATCCATATATTCATCTATTTCGTAAAAATTTCCTTAGACCCTACCATGATTTCTTCCCGCAGTGCACGAATTGTGATTGCACAAACTAAGTAAGAATACAAAGGATGAGATTTGAGGACGAATTGTTGTTTAAGTGTCAATAAGATGGGAGGGCGAGTTATAAAAAGTAGTTACAGAAGTGATAAACAACATTAGCTCAAACCGACTATCACTGAAAAATGTTCTATCAAAAACCGATGTGAACAAACAATATGAAAATGAAAAATGTTATAAATAAAAGACAAATAGGAAAAAAATGTATTCTGATTGGTTAAAAGCAAACACTGATTGTCAACTATGTTTATTCATCGTATTTTTTTGAATTGTTTGAAGATCAAATTTATATTAGTATCTTATTTTATCATGGACATTTTATTGAGAAAGAATGTACGGTGCTACATGGATATAGGTAAATACTTTGTCAATTTTGATTGCCTAAAAAATTATTAATTTAATAACTTTAGAGGAAAGTTAAACTTCTAATCCATATATTGTCTAATTGTATGTATAAGAGAAGTTTATTCAAACATAACTACTAGTTATATTACACAATCCATTTACTTTTTAATATTATTAATATTATTATTTTAATAAAAATAATAATAATTATATTATTGTTATTTTCTAAAATAAATTTAACTAAAATAGATAATTTAATTATTGACCATATATGCTATTGAAAAATAATTAATAAATATCGTTGAAAATTTGAAAGTTTTAATAAAATAGTTAAAAATTTGTTTAACCAATATTTTTCTGTGTTGAACCTTTTTAGTGGCAAATAATAATAGAATTGTTATTTGCCACTAAAAATAAGAATAGAAATGTAATTTGTTGTTGTTTTCAACAATTAAATTTATTTTTTGACAAAAGTATTAGTGTCTAAAATATTTTGTCACACTTCTCTTTTCACATATCTAGATCTAACTATTATTTCAATTGTCTGAAATTTGATTTATAATGCTTTGGAATTTACAATTTTAACCATCATAACACTGCAACAAAATTTCTAAATAATAACTAATTTTAGTGTCTTAAAATAATTAACCATTATACCAATTTAAATATCAATTTATAAACTAAAAATTATTGGTAAGTAAAATCATTTTTATTTTGAATAAAAAATTATAATTAATTTTTATAATTTTTATTATGAGTTGGTATTTAAATTAATCTCTAACTTTACCTACTAAAGTTCTGGTTACACAAAAAATTGGTCTCTAACAAGAAACTTAATCTCTAAATTAGTCTAAAAACATATTTATTATTACTATAATTGGTCATTATTTAGGAATCAATTTCTTATAATGCAAATATGTTCTTTTATATTAAATATTTTGGGATGTTATCCCTAAAGTTTTATATTATTAATTATATAATACATTACATTAATGCATATGTTAATATATGATACAATTAATTAAATACATAATTTATGATTGTGATGTTACATTAATATATTAATTAATATACACTACAAGAAAATTATTAAATAGTAATTAATTTTAGAGATCAAAATAATTAGTCATTATAATGACTAAATAAAACACTCTTTAATAAATTAAAAAACTATGGGAATGAAAAATAATCTCTATGAATAAAATACTCTTTAGAGAATAATTTAGAAATCAATAACTAATTTTTTAATTAGAAATTAATTTAGAGACGAATTTTTTTGGTAACCAAAACTTAGGTACATAATGTTAGTAATCAATTTAGAAATTAATTTATAATAAAAATTATTTTAATAATAAATTTAGAGATAACTTTTAATTTTTTGAAACTATTTTAGTTTCAAATAATTCTTAATTTATAAATTGATATTTAAATTGATCACTATACTAATTGATTATTTTTGTCACTAAAATTTATCAATAATCTCATCCTTTGGTCCATGACACTATTATAATCTATCCATATATTAGTATCTTATGAATGAGTACGTGGATAGCAATAATATGGAATAGTTTTTAAGACCTAAAAGCCTTTTCTCGTAAAACGTCAGAGCGAGAATATAAGAAGTAATACAAAGTTAAGAATTATACTAAGCTTGTAGAAGAATAGTGAGAGTGTATGAGTATGATTTTGGGGAAACGGAGGTGATAGTGCCAGGGATACCTCTACTCTATTTTGTATTAATGCATTGAAATAAGATGATTTTTTTTCATGTAATAATTTTATAAATGTCGAAACATTTGGGATGTCTTAAACCATATATAAAATTATTTACAATTTTCTCCGTCATCCAATCTTTTTACAAAATGTTTAAAGACCTATACGTTGATAATAATGATACCTTCGTTCCGTACATCCAATGCAATACAATCCGATGCGAAAAAAAATAGGCAAGAAAATGTAGACATAGAAAAAAATTGTATAAAACATGCATAATAATGAAAAAACGTATACTACATGATGTAACACCTGATGTAACACTGTCATATTCCCACCAGTATTTATTTCCTGTTTAAAGTTTAAAATCTCTTTGAATATAAGTGTCTTAATCAGAAGAATTTTTTTCCAATTTGTTCGGGTAAACAACACGTTTGTTACTGAAATTCCCAGAGTCTTGCTTTATTTATTTTATTTTTTTTTTAATGAAAAAAAAAACTGAAATCACTCTTACATTTTCTTCTTCTCACACATATAGAAATTACTATGAAATATAGTAATACATCGAAAAGTTAAAATCACAAAAAATACATTTAAAAATCATCAATAAAAATGTTTGTCTTATTATACATTAATCCTCTGTATCATATAGTCCTCTGCAATTTTCTTTGAATTTGCATTTCATCCAAAAGTTCATTCTGTAATCTTCTCTCCATATATTCTTTAAACAAAAATGTGAGATGTGAGCCAAACCAATCAACAGTGCTCTTTTCTTGTTCATCATCAACTTTCATATGTCATTTCTTGGCCGTTCCTTCACAGTCTTGACAGAGACAAACAAAAGCTAACAAGTAAGAATCTCATTCTTAAGCACTGTTTGCAGCCACATTTGTACTAAGCTGTTCAGTTTCCATGAAGATAAAACTGGCCTCTCTTGTAATCTTATCTCCACCTGAAAGTCTAAACCACAAAAACAAAATTACCTAACATCCTTTCACTAATTAAGGTGTTAACTTTAGCAAAAAGAGACAACAAATTTACCTCAGTTTCACTACAGCTTCTTCTCACGGTATGCTTTTTATGAATATGGTTGTGGCAATGGTGCAACTCCTTTGCTGTATACGGAAATTCAAAGGTTAGAGATTGAAAAAATGAATATGATTATGAATGTTAAATTGGCCATCAAACGTAATCTCACTTCTCTTCTGCACCAATCAAGAAGAACCAAATTGGACCAAACTCTCTGCTGCTCTCACGCTCAGCATCGATCACAGAAGACTGTGTTACAGAAGTAGAATCAGTGTGGAGCCAAAGATTTTATCATATCTGAATACCTAAGTCCATATATTATTACTTTGACATGTTTTATGAAGATAAAATAGTACTTAATATATCTACCACTAAAAAGATGCACACGAAATGCCTTTTTAATTTGAATAACTAAATAAAGCATAACAATATAAAAAAAAAGGTTGTAGATCTAATGAATCAAATGGTTATATATAGAATACCTTTGGTATACTTCCTTGATTTGATTTTGAGATCAATATCATCACTCTCTTTGAAAACTTTATGTTCTCGTCTTCCTCCTCTTCATCTTTCTCTATGCTGCCCATTTCTCTAAGTTCTAAATATCCAGAGACAACTAAAGATATTTTTTTTGTCAAGATACGATAATTTTGATGAGAAACTCTATGAATCTCCACTTTATATAAATGAAAAAGAGAGGTTATGAGTCGTTCATTGAACGACGATTAATATTATTGTTTTTTAATAATTTTGCGTTTTAAAATACATAAAATAAGAAAGTAATTAATATATACATTTAATTATTAAATAATGTCATTAATGTTATTAATGTAATATATTAATTAACATTGTTGTATTATTTATGTACTATCATTAAATATCTTAGACGAAAATAATAAATATAACATAAATAACCATAATTTATTTATTCATTTATTTCTGTAAAATATTAATATATGCATTGATTTAATTAATGTATTATATAATAAATTTCGTAATACCTTACTTATATATCTCCAAAGGATAATGATATTTTGACAACTTTCTCTTAGAACATTTGAGGTGACATCTTCTAAGTGATTTTAGAAAATATAAAAATGTGAAAATAGAAAAACAAGAAGCCACTTTATTTTAACTTTATGAAATCAGTTTGTACGATAGATGGAGTTTGCACTCACTTATATACTATATGTTAGATTAAGAAAACGTAAAAGAGAAATAAACCCTACCATTAATGCTATAGTTAATTAAGTAGTTGCTAATACCTCAAAGAACTAAATGAAGCATACTTAGATTGGTCATCGGGAACAATAAATGAAATTTGGTATATGGTCTTCCTAGAGCACTTTAAGTTTTCCTCTTGGTTTTCTATTCTGATGGGAAGGAAGAGAAAGGAATAGAAAATTGTGTACATACTCTGATCATATGAGGACTAGGGATATCAAAAAATTTGTATATGCGAGTATCCAAATATTTGAGTTTCCAAATTTCCTTTTGGGCATTGACTGAAACTGAACTTACTCCCACTGAATTTGTGATGCACACAATCATCAACAACATTCATTAAAAGTCAAATGAGATAATCAGTTGATGAAAGTTGTGGTACCATTGACGAAATGCTTGTTTTAGCCCATAAGTGGTTAACTTAAGAAGCATAGGTTCTTAAGGATCTTTAGTTTGTTCTTGTAGAGGTTCTGAACTTAGAGGTTAAGAAAAAAAAAAAAGCTCTAACCTTATTCTTCCTCCCAAACTCATTATCTTCCAAAAAATTAGCAATTCCGATCTCAAAAAATGTCATTAATTTGAGATTGTAGAACAAATAGCCCTTAATCTTGTTGATTTAGTTTGTTTACCTTTAACACATTCAACACAGACAGAGTAAATTGTCATCCATCCATATTTAACCCTAATCTGAATCATTTGAATCCGATTAACGTGACAAGTTTAATTAAACATGATTGGATATGGATTTAAATATTAATTTTGAATTGTGATGGATTGGTGTTGTTGGAATTGATTGATTCTAACCCAATTCTTTGTGGTAGTTTGAAGACATTTATATCAATGTTTAAAGATCACCTCAGTTTGTTGGCAATAACTTTGAAGATGTTTTCCTTTTTACCTATATAAAATTTTGTTGGGTTATTTGTAAAAAGAAAAATTATAAACGTTTTGAAGAAAAGAAAATTATCTAACGACCAAATTATACGACTGTTAATTTTTTCATGTGTAATAGAAGAAGTGCCTTTTAAGAAAAAAATAAATCTAATGACCAAATTTTGATAATCCCTATGAGCTTTTGTTCAATAAATATTTATGAGTTTAATAAATATATTAATAGTTTTATTCATTTCTAAGAACGTCTGTATTTTTTTTCCTTTTTCCCAACACTTTTTCTGACAGTGGGAAAGAATTATAATATAAGAAGCATATGGGTGCTGCAACACATATACATAGAATAACGATTTCAACCATTGGCTTCTAAAACAAAGGCTCGTGACTAAGTGGACAGCTAGAGAAGGCATTTGTAATTGGTAAATCTAAGCATCACACAATTTTTATCACAACAAAACTCCTCTTTATCATACATGTAAATATAACAGGACATTTGGGATATCCTAACCCTTTTACATATTACAAAAATATTACATAAAGAATTACTATTATGTTGTAACTCCATAATAGTTCAGAAGACTAAAAATATTATCGAGTAGCAAATTACATTTGACATTAGCACTATATCATAATACTACCATGAAAATGTTCAAATACATTTTAGTAAACCACTTCACATTTATATTTAAAGAGTTCATACATGTAATGACCGAAGAAAATAATCTTCAACCTTCATATTCTCTACATATTTGTTCCAATTTTTAGATTTATAAGACATTTTAAAGCAGCCAGAGCTTTGTCCGAAGAGTCCTTTGTTAGTGTTTCATTTAAACTTCTCAGTCTCGCTTGACTTGATGTTTAATCTTGATCTTGACTATTACTCATTTCTTATAAGTTCCACCTTCTGGATTCAGGAAAATCTTTGTTTGATGGTCCAACTGTCAGTCCTTATGTTTCTTTGAAGACTTGATATTTGTAACTTACTGTTTATAATTTTGTTTTTAGTAGACTAAATACCATATGAATATGAGTTATGAGTGCTCATATAGTTTGTTTTAAATAAAGGAAGGGCAGAAGAGTTGGTGTGTGGCAAAACCTTGATCAAGAGTTGATCCACTCTTTCTGATCTCGGGGAAGTGTTTTTTCTCCATTGTAAATATCCTTAAACCAGGTTTCCCCTATAAATGCAACTGTTAATGCCAATAATTAAAGAAACCAATTACATGAACATGAACATTTATAAATCTTATTATAATGATAAGGATGGAACATACCACTCTTTCATCTTCTATCCTCTATTTCTTTCCACTTCACAGGGACTGCAAAATAAACAAAAATAATTCCAAATACCATTATTTGATGTAAAAGTGTAAAACATAGCATGAGTTAAAGAAGACAATGGTAGTTCCAAATCAAAAACCTTCTTTCTTTGAGGATTGAAACAAACACTGTGAACATTCGGTTCATTTGCCTATTCTACCATGAGTTCCTGTAAACGAAATGTTTTTTTTCTTTAAGGTTAATAACTAAATAGAAACTAATCAACAAAAAAATATGAAAAAAATAAACAAAATATATGTTAGAAATCCCCAGAGATATGAATCTAAATAATCAAAAGCTATAGAATACCTTTGGTATTTCCTTGATTTGATTTTGAGACCACTGTCATCATTCTTAGAAAAAAATATGAATATGTGTTTTCGTCGTCTTCATCATTGACCATGCTGCTGGCAATTTGCCCAAACTAACTATTAAGAGATATCCAGAAATATTACTTCTCTCGTTGGCTGAAAAAACTCTACCAATATCCCTCTTATATAGATGGAGAAGAGATGAATATAGTTAATCGAATAGGATCAAGACAATTTTTAATTAATTTTTTTAAAGTCTTTGTTTTGAATTGATTACTTAAGAATATTTAAGATAAGACAATTAAATAACGCATTTATTTAAGCATTAAATAATGTCATTTATGTAATACATTAATGTATACATTAAATTAGGTTTAATTATGTCTTTGATCCCATTTTAAAAGTCTCAAAATAGTCCCCTTTTTTGTTGAAAGGTCTCACGTTTGCCCTTTCCGTTAAGTCAAGGTTGACGTCGTTAGAGGGAGTGCCACGTGTCAGTTCCTCAATTTTTTGAATTTTTTTTTTATTATTTTTTTATTATTTTTTTAAAAGAATAAAAAATTGTCACGTGTCAAGATGTCATCGTGCCACGTGGCAGTGACAGTGACACATGTCAGTATTATGTTTATTTAAAATTATGTTTCATATTCAACTTTACTTAAAATTGTTTTCAAATTTTAAATTTATATGTGTAACATGAACTAGTTAATTTATGATTTTTTTTCTATTAACATTATTTTTTATTAACAACTTTTAAACCATTTTAAATAAAGTTCAATGTAAAATATGAATTAAATGAACTTAATTTGGTTAAAAATATTTACTTGAAATATCAATTTTGATGGAAATATTTGTGTACATTTATATAGAAATTAAATTTGATTTCAATTTGTAGAGGGACAAAATTGCTAATTTTTACAAAAATTGGGACTAAATTGAGACAAATTAAAATAAAGGGACCAAATTGAGACTAAGAAAATGACACGTGGCGTAATACTGACACGTGTCACTGTCACTGTCACATCACTCTGTCACTGCCATGTGGCACGATGGCAGCTTAACAAGTAGCAATTTTTTGATTTTTTTAAAAAAAATTGAAAAAAAAATTCAAAATAAAAAAAATTCAAAAAAAATAATAAAAAAATTCAAAAAAACGAGGAACTGACACGTGGCACTCCTTCTAACGGCGTCAACCTTGACTTAACGGAAAGGGCAAACGTGAGACGTTTCAACAAAAAAGGGGACCATTTTGAGACTTTTAAAAATTTGGGTACCATTTTGAGATTTTGACTCCAAAATGGGGACCAAAGGCATAATTAAACACATTAAATTATTTATATGATATCACTCTAAAGAATCTCTATTATTGATAAATTTTAGTGACAAGAAATAATCAATTAGTATAGTAATCAATTTAAATATCAATTTATAAATTAAGAATTATTTGAAACTAAAATAGTTTCATAAAATTAAAAGTTATCTCTAAATTTATTATTAAAATAATTTTTATTATAAATTAATTTCTAAATTGATTACTAACATTATGTACCTAAGTTTTGGTTACCAAAAAATTCGTCTCTAAATTTATTTCTAATTAAAAAATTAGTTATTGATTTCTAAATTATTCTCTAAAGAGTATTTTATTCATAGAGATTATTTTTCATTCCCATAGTTTTTTAATTTATTAAAGAGTATTTTATTTAGTCATTATAATGACTAATTATTTTGATCTCTAAAATTAATTACTATTTAATAATTTTCTTGTAATGTATATTAATTAATATATTAATGTAACATCACACTCATAAATTATGTATTTAATTAATTGTATCATATATTAACATATGCATTAATGTAATGTATTATATAATTAATAGTATAAAACTTTAGGGATAACATCCCAAAATATTTAATATAAAAGAACATATTTGCACTATAAGAAAATTGATTCCTAAATAATGACCAATTATAGTAATAATAAATATGTTTTTAGACTAATTTAGAGATTAAGTTTCTTGTTAGAGATCAATTTTTTGTGTAACCAGAACTTTAGTAGGTAAAGTTAGAGATTAATTTAAATACCAATTTATAATAAAAATAATAAAAATTATAAAAATTAATTATAATTTTTTATTCAAAATAAAAATTATTTTACTTACCAATAATTTTTAGTTTATAAATTGATATTTAAATTGGTATAATGGCTAATTATTTTAAGACACTAAAATTAGTTATTATTTAGAAATTTTGTTGGAGTGTTATGATGGTTAAAATTGTAAATTTCAATAATTAAAAAGCATTATAAATCAAATTTCAGACAATTGAAATAATAGTTAGATCTAGATATGTGAAAAGAGAAGTGTGACAAAATATTTTAGACACTAATACTTTTTTCAAAAAATAAATTTAATTGTTGAAAACAACAACAAATTACATTTCTATTCTTATTTTTCTTCAATATTTTCTTGTGTTCGCAGCTTATCATATTTACAATTAAAAACCTTAAAAAAAATATTATATCATATTATTCTATTATTATTTTCCACTAAAAAGGTTCAACACAGAAAAATATTGGTTAAACAAATTTTTAACTATTTTATTAAAACTTTCAAATTTTCAACGATATTTATTAATTATTTTTCAATAACATATATGGTCAATAATTAAATTATCTATTTTAGTTAAATTTATTTTAGAAAATAACAATAATATAATAATAATTATTTTTATTAAAATAATATTATTAATAATATTAAAAAGTAAATGGATTGTGTAATATAACTAGTAGTTATGTTTGAATAAACTTCTCTTATACATACAATTAGACAATATATGGATTAGAAGTTTAACTTTCCTCTAAAGTTATTAAATTAATAATTTTTTAGGCAATCAAAATTGACAAAGTATTTACCTATATCCATGTAGCACCGTACATTCTTTCTCAATAAAATGTCCATGACAAAATAATAGTAAAGTAGTTCACTAAATCACAATATATATATATATATATATAATTAGTTTACAAAGTCTAGAAAAATCACGTCATATATGTCGATCTCTATGAAAATTATTCAAGTAAAGAATTTTTTTATGTCATATCTTTTCAACCTTTATTTTGTGAAATTAAAATCATGTTAACATATCTAAACATTATATACAAAATATTACTTATTCAAATATTTAACAACATAATTTTATTTAGCACATGATGTATCAATTGGAATATGTATTTGGAATTGAATAATGGTATTTTGACCCACTTTTTTTTACCCACTTTTAACTCATTATTTCAATTGAATAATGAGACACTATTAGCTAAATGGAAATGGAGGTTTGCAACCGAAAACTATTGTGTGTGTTGGAATATATTATTATCAAAGTATGGATATTGGAGAGAGTTCAATAAAGAAACTATAACAAAATATGAATCAATATGGTGGAGGAATGTAAAGAAAGTGACAAGATTAGTGCAATATCTGAATTGGTTCGACAATAATTTAACATGAAGATTATGAAAGGGGAATAAATTTAATTTTTGGCATGATAAGTGGAATGGAGAATTATCATTGGCACAAAAATACTCTAGGATGTATATAAATTCAATTGAAAAGCAATTGCTGGTCTCTGAGATGGACATTTTGGAATAACATGATGTGGAAATGGAAATTTAGACTGAGAAGGGAATGGTTAGAGTGGGAATTAAATCAAATTAATGGATTTAGGGAGCAAAATCTCACATTATAGACCATCAACTCAAGAACAAGACACATGGGAATGGAAAGGAGAACAAACCCAAAATTTTTACTATTAAGTCAGGTTATAACATCATTAAAGATAATACCAATGGGGAACAAATTGGTTTTTTCAAAACAATTTGGGAATTAAAAACAATCCCTAGTGCTACTAGCCACAAAAGATAAGTTAGGTAAGAGATGGGTGCAACTATCCTGCAATTTATGCACCTTGTCTGGTGCATTCGAAGAATTCAGTTCAACATCTTTTCTTTGAGTGTATGATATCTAACTTTTCTTGGAATCTTTGTTTTAAATGGTTTGGAGTTTTAACAACACAACATAACCAAATCTTACAACATTTTGATCAATTATATATGTCGGCTTTAGATATAACAGGAAATAAAAGGTAATGTGAGTGACTATGATTGGAAGTATATGGGACCATAGGAATTCCATTGTATTTAGAAATGACAAAAGGGATGGTGAAGAAATTTTTGGGAAAGCACAATTAAAAGCTTGGACATAGTTGAGAAACAAAATATCAAAGGCAAATCTTTCATACTTTAATTGGTGTTTATATCCAAAGTCATTTATTCAATTTTTCTTACATTAGTTCAGAAATAAGATAAATACAAGGATTTCATAAGCTATAATGTTATTATCTTTCACTCTAACCCTTTATTGTCGTCACCTATGTTGTGTTGTTTTGGTGTTAAGGTTTTTAGGCAAACTTATTGTAAAGGAGATAGCTATGTCTTGTGATGATCATAAACAACCTATTGTCAAAAAGCAATTTTCTCTTGTTGAATCTAGTGGAAAGGTTGATTTATGGGAGTGTGTTGAACATCTAGTTTTTTTGCAAATTTATTTTATGCTATATATAGATTGTTATATCTATCTTGGTGGATGATGATCCTATGACACAATTGTACACATATATTCTTTGTAATGTTTTGGGTCTATAGAGATGATAAGATGCATCTCATTTGTGTTTTGTCATATGTGAGGTTTGAGTGTTGCTTGAGGGGTTGTATGGTGAAAAGGAGATTTAGTATTATAGGTTCATGTTCTTATCTCCTCTATTTCTTTTAGTTGTGTATACGAGTTTAGGCATCCATAATGTCTTATTCTTTTATTTATATATTAGTTATTGCTAATAAAAAAAACTTGAATCACCCTTAGATTATCATATAACACCACTAAAAAAAATTAAAAATAGATGATCTAAGGGTGATTGTAGTGGTGAGTTAAAAGTGGGTCAAAATATCATTATCCTTTGGAATTTATGCATTCAAATATTAATCCACGAGTATAGGAATTTAGGCATAATCTGCACAATTCAGTTGTCCAGAACTTTAGAGATATGATTTTATAGTGCAAGTTATTCATGACTATTATTACGAGACAAGTGTACCAAATCATTCAAGTCATAAAAAAGTTCAAATATCATTTACACAAAGACTTAGACTTGTGTCACACTGTTGGGTATTGGGCTCCCTTCCTATGTGGAGAAAAGGTCCAAAACTTGAGAAGCCCATGTCTCATTTAACCTAGTGGAGAGTGGGCTATAAAATAAATAGAGAGGCAGAACAATAGAGTCAGAACGCACTGAAAGCCCTAACACATAGAGGGAGAGGTAGAGGAAAAATTCTGTTCACGTTTTTCATAGAGCTGTCGCCGTAAATTCGGCACTGTGGGTTCGTTCACCGTTGGATCGCACTGAAATTTTTACAGCAGGTTCGAGACTCATTGCTCTTCATTTTGACCGGTTGGATCGTTGATACGACGTCAAAGTTGGAAGATATTAATTTCGCACTGCAGCAGTGATTTTTAGAGGTTTTCCTCTCTTGTTCTTCTCTATTTGAAAGCTTTGTTGCTTTGTTATTTGGTTGGGACTTTGGCACTAATTTGTGCTATTGATTGAGACTCTTTTGTATTCCTGTTGATCATAGTGAAGCTATTTCTTTGGTATGGACGACTTGTGGTTTTTACCCTTGATTTGAGGGGTTTTCCACGTTAAAAATCTTGGTGCCGTTATTTGTGCTTTTGGTGATTTATTAGTTTGATTATTGCTCCTCATAGATTCTTGCAAGTTAGGGGAAATTATATCCGCTGCATTCTCTGGTATATTGTTTGTGTTATTTTTTTCCCATCACACACTTGACAACTCTTGAAATTCACAGCTCAATTAGATAACAAATTTTACAAAACAAAAATAAAATAAAACTCTTTTTGTATTTTTATTAAATATATGGTGCTCAACAATATATGATAAAAACTTCACTAGCTTTGGGTTTCATAATCCAATTCAAAGCAAAGTATCAACAATACCCTAGCATTCATAAGTTATGTAACAAGCTTGTCTTAATGTCTTAACAACATGTCTAAACTTGTATAATAAAAACTTTAATGTTTTAGCAATTTTTATTATACCTTTGCATTAAGCTCAAAATTCTGATGTTAAGAATGATCAATTATGTACTATATGTCTAGATGCACAATCAATTAATTGTCTATTTTGGTCTAGGTTCTAATATCAAGTCCAATGATTAGATATCCATAAATATAAATAATTATCATGCTATTAAAACAATAATAGAACACAAGAGTAGTGGAAAAGAATTATATTGAATAGTAAAATTTAGAAAGAATTAAGAATACAATACACCTAACCCCGTGGATGAGGGGGTTAACTACTCCTTAACATTCTGAATACTGGAATAAGAATAAAGATGAATGTCCCCCATGAGAGTTTTATTCCCAAAATTCCCAAAAGGTTGTTCATTTTGATCTTTGTCAAGCCCTTTATTTTATAGATCTTTCGAATTGGACTAGACCTGCAACTTTGTACTTGATTTTGTATTGGAGTAACTAACTTTATCAATATCTCTTCTCACTAATAACTTTGATAGTCAAATTTTGTTGATATTCTTCTTAATTTCTTAGATATTTTCACTTATATGCAAAATAAACTAAATACTTATATTTTCCAATTTTATTAAATAAAACCTAAAATATCTAAAAAATAATATTAAAATAAAAATGAAAGATAAAAATAAACAAAAAATACAACATGATTATGTCAATTATCAGCCATAGCCATAGGCATACATTATCAATCTTATCTACCCATTCCTATTCCTATTTGGGAATAATAATTGGTGTTCAAGTTGGATAAGAGTCAATTGGTTGAAGAGAACTATAACATATATACGAAAGGGCAACATATATGGACGATATCCTAGTACTTCTAATAAATGAAATCACCAAATCTAGAAGTGCTATCTTCATTTAAGGAAGAATTAACAATATGGACTTCTTCCATGTTTGCTTGGCATATTGTTATTTGAAATCGTGACTCAATTTGAGATGACGTCTTCAAATAAATTGTTGTCTACAGTGAAATTAGAAATATAATCTTTGGTGTTTTTCCTTTTTTGAATTAAATCATGAAACTCAATCTTAATAAATTAAATTGTTATCATATATTTTTTTAAATCAAATTAATTCTTTTTATTGTATGAATTTTATTACTTTCATAACTTTAGACTTATTTTCCACCGATCAAACAGTTGTCTTGTTTTAAAATTTTTAACCTTCATTAGTAAATAAAAATAATTCTTCATAAAATACATTAGTCTCTTCAAAAATGATAATTGGACTTTCCACTTTATTACTTTTCGATTTGGTATACTTGTCAATCTCATAACAAAAATTAAAGTACAAAAACATATTTAACCTTAAAAGAATAACTGAAATCTCTCTTACATTTTCTTCTGTATATAATAATTCCTATAAAATGTAGTATTACATTGAAAAGTTAAAATCACAATTACATTTACAAATTCCCAATAAATGTTTGTCTCATTATCCTTTAATCCTTTCCATCGTAAAGTTCTCTGCACTTTTCTTTGAATTCGCATTTCATCCAAAAGATAAAAAAGTTCATTCTATAATCTTTTCTCCACACATTTAAACAAAATCTAAACAACAAGAGTCTCATTCTTTTGCACTGTTTGCAGCCACATTTGTACTAAGCTGTTCAGTTTCCATGAAGATAAAACTGGCCTCTCTTGTAATCTTATCTCCACCTGAAAGTGTAAACCACAAAAACTAATTAGCTTCTCAAAATTACCTAACATCGTTTCACTAATTAAGGTGTTAACTTTAGCAAAAAGAGACAACAAATTTACCTC
>Ga0214543_1008830_pt1 | contig 16185 bp, 16 predicted proteins | sample CNSS2metaG_FD_160094 | JGI IMG/M metagenome (GOLD analysis project Ga0214543, IMG submission 160094) | Root nodule microbial communities from cowpea collected in UCLA plant growth center, Los Angeles, California, USA - CNSS2 | ecosystem: Host-associated > Plants > Roots > Nodule | place: USA... | reverse complement strand
CGCGCCCTGCGATCTGTCGCCGACCGCCTCCTTGCCGTCGCCTGCGCCATGCTCAAAACGGGCACCACCTTCGACCCCTCTCTGGCCGCTCAAAAATCCGCTTGTTAAACGGTGGGGAGTCCCCCCCGCGATATGCGAGCACCAGGTCGCGTATTCTGGGGTGGCTGGCCATGCCTTCGAATTTCCCTGCTCCTCGTGAATGGATCCTCGGGTCAAGCCCCGAGGATGACGATGACGTGAGGTGCACGGGCGATCAAAAAGCAGCTTAGAATGGGACGACGAACATTCGACGCACCGTCTAATTCCGCACAAAACAGCAAGCTCCGCGCATTCACAAGAACGCGCGGAGCTTCGACGTGATCAAGCCATCCGCGATCAGGCGGCCGGCGACTCGTTCTCGGCAGCAGCGACCTTCGGGCCGCCCTTGGCGACGCCGACCATTGCCGGGCGCAGGACCCGCTCGCCGATCGTGTAGCCGGCCTGGACGACCTGCACGACCGTGTTGTTCGGAACCTCGGTGTTGGGAACCTCGAACATCGCCTGATGGAAATTCGGATCGAACTTCTGGCCGGTCGGCTCCAGCTTCTTCACGCCATGGCGTTCGAGCGCTGCGAGCATCGAGCGTTCGGTCATCTCGACGCCTTCGATCAGCGCAGTAAGGCCGGCATCGCCGGATTCCCTCGCCTCGGCCGGAATGGCCTCCAGCGCGCGGCGTAGATTATCGGAGACCGCCAGCATGTCGCGCGCGAAACCGGCGACGGAATAGGACTTTGCATCCTTCACTTCACGCTCGGTGCGCCGGCGTAGATTGTCCATCTCGGCGGCGAGGCGAAGATATTTGTCACGCAGCTCCGCGTTTTCCGCCTTGGCGAGCTCCAGCGGGTCTGGCGCGGCCGTGGAAGCGTCGGCTTCCGTCTGTTCCGCCGCCTCCGGCGCGGCAGCCTTTTGATTTTCTTCCGGCGCCGCGGCCTCAGGTCCGTTCTTGTTCGTTTCGTCGGTCATGACGTTCTCCGAATGTGTTTTCCTTGGTGTGTTCGGCATCATCAAACCAGCGGAAGTCGCTTTGCTTGAACGTTCTGCTGCCTGGATTTGAAGCCGATATCGAGGTTTGAGCCCGAAAAATCAAGGGTCCATCGGTTCATCGGCCGAAAGGATTGTCTGAAGCGAGGAAAACGGCGGGCCGCGCTACCTGAGTAAATTCCATGCATGTCGTTATCCCAAAACCGCTCCACACTTTTGGGCGACATGCATTAGCGCGACAGCCGCGACATGAGCTGCGCGGTGTAATCCACCATGGGAACGATGCGGGAATAATTGAGCCGCGTCGGGCCGATGACACCGACGGCACCGACGATGCGGTCGTCCTCGTCGCGGTAGGGCGCGACGATCAGCGACGACCCGGAGAGCGAAAACAGCTTGTTTTCGGAGCCGATGAAGATACGCACACCCGGGCCGCTCTCCGCAAGATTGAGGAGCTCGATCAGGCTGTCCTTCTTCTCGAGGTCGTCGAACAACATGCGCAGCCGTTCGATGTCCTCCGTCCCTTCCAATCCTTCGAGCAAATTGGCGCGGCCGCGTACAATGAGCCGCGCCGGCTGGCCGTCGCCCTCGCTGCCGGACCAGATAGCCAGCCCGCGCTCGACCAGATCCTGCGACAGGGCGTCGAGTTCGCCGCGGACCGTCTCCTTGACCTTTTCCAACTGCGTGCGCAGTTCGGCGATCGTCTGCCCGGCAAGATGAGCGTTGACGAAATTGGCGGCTTCCGTGAGCTGTGCACTGGTGATCCCGGCGGGCAGCTCGATGATGCGGTTCTCCACCTGGTCATGATCGCCGACGAGGACGGCGAGCGCCTTGGTCGGCGCCAGGCGGATGAACTCGACGTGCTTGAGGACGGGATCGCTCTTGCTGGTGATGACGAGACCGGCGCCGCGGGACATGCCGGACAGCATCTGGCTCGCCTCCGCAAGAAGGTTTTCGACCGGTTGGTTCCGATTTCCCGGGCGCACCTGCCGCTCGATCGAGGCACGCTCCTCGGCGGAGAGGTTGCCGACCTGCATGAAAGCGTCGACGAAGAAGCGCAGGCCCGTTTGCGTCGGAAGTCGGCCGGCACTGACATGGGGCGAATAGATGAGGCCCAGATCCTCGAGATCGCTCATCACGTTGCGCACTGAGGCGGGCGACAGCGACATCGGCAGGAGCCGCGAAAGGTTGCGCGAGCCGAGCGGCTCGCCGCTTTCCAGATAGCTCTCGACGATGCGGCGGAAGATCTCGCCGGAGCGCTCGTCCAGCGTCGATGCGATCCCCTTGGTTTCCGGGTTGCGCAGTACCATGTCACTCCATGCGAACGACCATTCCCATGCCGCAGAATATAGTAATCCGCACCGGCTATGGCAAAAGGGAAAAAACCCTCCCGCCCTGATATCCGTTTGAGCCAACAGAATTGTTTCCATTCGCCGGGAAACGCTCTAGAAGGCTCAGCAGAGACGATAGGAGTTGAAGATGCGGCCATCCGGCAGAAAAACCGACCAAATGCGCAAGGTGTCGTTCGAGCGCAATTTCTCCAAGCACGCGGAGGGCTCTTGCCTCGTGCGCTTCGGCGACACGCATGTCTTGTGCACGGCGAGCCTCGAAGAGAAGGTTCCCGCCTGGCTGCGCAATGGCGGCAAAGGATGGATCACCGCGGAATACGGCATGCTGCCGCGTGCAACCGGCGAGCGCATGAAGCGCGAGGCGGCGGCCGGCAAGCAAAGCGGCCGCACACAGGAGATCCAGCGGCTGATCGGACGGTCGCTGCGCGCCGTCGTCGATCTGCCGGCGCTCGGCGAGCGCCAGATTTCGATCGACTGCGACGTGATCCAGGCGGACGGCGGCACCCGTACCGCCTCGATTACCGGCGCCTGGGTCGCCCTTCACGATTGCCTGAAATGGATGGAAGCGCGCAACATGATCAAGGTGGAGCGGGTGCTGAAGGATCATGTCGCCGCTGTTTCCTGTGGCATCTTCGCCAGTCAGCCGGTGCTCGATCTCGATTATCTCGAAGACTCGGCTGCCGAAACCGATGCCAATTTCGTCATGACCGGCAGCGGCGGGCTCGTGGAAATCCAGGGAACGGCAGAAGGCCAGCCCTTCACCGAGGAAGAATTCGCAAACCTGATGCAGCTTGCAAAGAACGGCATCGCCGAGCTGATCGAGCTGCAGAGGCAGGCGATCGCCGGTTGAGTTTCCGCGGGGTTTCCCGCACAGACGCGCACAAAAGGAGCGGACTTGGCCCCGGCATTCGAAGGCATTCTGGAAACCGCGCTTTACGCAGACGATCTCGACCGTGCCGAGGCTTTCTATGGTGGCGTGCTCGGTCTGGAGCGGATCACGCGCGCGGGCAACCGGCATGTCTTCTTTCGTTGCGGCGAGGGCGTGCTTCTGATCTTCAACCCCCACGAAACGGTGAAGCCCCCGCCGGTCGGTGCCCTTCCGGTGCCGCCGCACGGCACGAAAGGCAACGGGCACATGTGCTTCCGCGTCGCGGCGGAGGCGCTCGACGGCTGGAAGGCGAAACTGGAGGGCGCCGGCATTTCGATCGAGGCGGATATCCGCTGGCCGAACGGTGCCCGCTCCTTCTACTTCCGCGATCCGGCCGGGAACAGCCTCGAATGCGCGGAACCAGGCCTCTGGGCCAAAGACTGAATGCGCTTGAACGGAACGGAACAGCATGCGCAAACTGGTTGATAAGACGCTCGTAGTCGCGAGCCACAATGCCGGCAAGATCCGGGAGATCCGCGATCTCATCGGCCCGCTCGGCTTCGAGGCAAAGTCGGCGGCCGACCTCAACTTTGTCGAGCCGGACGAGACCGGTACGACCTTCGAGGAAAACGCCAGGATCAAGGCCCTCGCCTCGGCGAGGGCCTCCGGCCTGCCGGCGCTATCGGATGACTCCGGTCTTGCCGTCGACGCGCTCGATGGCGCTCCTGGCGTCTACACGGCCAATTGGGCCGAGCGCGAGGACGGCAGCCGCGACTTCGCCATGGCGATGGAGAAGGTCGAGAAGGCCTTGCGCGAGAAGGGAGCTACAACGCCCGAAAGCCGCGCCGCGCGCTTCGTTTCCGTGCTCTGCCTCGCCTGGCCAGACGGCCATGTGGAGCTTTTTCGCGGCGAGGTCGAAGGCCACGTGGTCTGGCCGCCGCGTGGAACGAGCGGTTTCGGCTATGATCCGGTCTTCCAGCCCAAGGGCTATAGGACCACATTCGGTGAAATGAGCGCGGAAGAAAAGCACGGCTGGAAGCCGGGCGACGCGAAAGCGCTCTCGCACCGCGCTCGCGCCTTCAAGCTGTTCGCCGAGACCTGCCTCGGCGCGTGAGAAAACGATGATCTTGCAGACGGCCCCGCTTTCGGTGATCGGTGACGGCATGGATCCCGGCTTCGGAGTCTATGTGCATTGGCCGTTCTGCGCGGCCAAATGCCCCTATTGCGACTTCAACAGCCATGTGCGCCACCAGCCGGTGGACCAGCCGCGCTTCGTCGCGGCGTTCCTGAAAGAGATGGCCGCGGTGCGCGCGCTTTCCGGCCAGAGAACCGTGACCAGCATATTCATGGGCGGCGGCACGCCGTCGCTGATGGAGCCACAGACGGTGGAAGCGATCCTCGATGGCATAGCCCGGCAATGGCATGTGCCGGGCGGTATCGAGATCACCATGGAGGCCAACCCGTCGAGCGTGGAGGCGACGCGCTTCCGCGGCTATCGGGCGGCCGGCGTCAATCGCGTCTCGCTCGGCGTCCAGGCGCTGAACGACCGCGACCTCAAATTTCTCGGCCGGTTGCACGATGTCGAGGACGCGCTGAAGGCCGTCAGGCTGGCGCGCGAGATTTTTCCGCGCATGTCTTTCGACCTGATCTATGCTCGGCCGAAGCAGACTGTGGAGGACTGGGAGCGCGAGCTAAAGGAAGCGGTTTCCTACGCCGTCGACCATCTGTCGCTCTACCAGCTCACGATCGAGGAAGGCACGCCCTTCTACGGGCTGCACAAGGCCGGCAAGCTGATTGTGCCGGACGGCGAGCAGTCGGCTCTGCTCTATGAGGCGACGCAGGAGATCACCGCGGCGATCGGCATGCCGGCCTATGAGGTCTCGAACCACGCGCGGTCGGGGGCGGAAAGCCGGCACAATCTTACCTATTGGCGCTATGGCGACTATGCGGGAATCGGCCCCGGCGCGCATGGGCGGCTCACGATCGGCGGCTCCAAGGTCGCGACTGCAACGGAACGCAATCCCGAGACATGGCTCAGTCTCGTCGAGGAGCGCGGCGACGGCATCGTCGAGCGGGAATTGCTCGACCGCGAGGCGCAGGCCGACGAGCTCCTGCTGATGGGCCTCAGGCTTCGGGAGGGCGTGGACCTGGCCCGCTGGCAGAGCCTGTCGGGCCGCGATCCCGATCCCGCCCGGGAAGAGTTCCTGATCGAGCATGGCTTCGTCGAACGCATCGGCAATTCGCGGCTGCGCTGCACGCCCGCCGGCATGCTGATCCTCGACGCGGTGGTGGCCGACCTCGCCTGCTGAGATCTCTTCTTCTTCAATCGTTCTTCTTCACCGGCGCGACGATCCCCCAGGTGATACCGAAGGGATCTCGGAGCTGGCCGTAATAGTCGCCCCAGAAGGCGATTTCGAGCGGCATCGTCACTTGCGCCCCCGCCTCCACCGCGCGCTTCCACCAGAAGTCGGCATCGTCGACGATGAGGTGCAGCACAAAGCCTTCCGGCGGCTTCCAAGGATAGCCGAATTCCGGGAAGGGGTCGTTGAGCATCAGCGCGCCGCCATTGATTGTCAGATGGCAATGGATGAGCCGCTTGCCGTCCTCGGCATATTTGCGGTCCTCCTCCTTGGCGCCGAAGGCGCGGCGGTAGAATTCCGCGGTGGCATTCGCGTCCTGCACGTTGAGATAGGCGACGACGCCGGCCATCGGCGGATGCGAGGGCGCCTGCCAGTCGACTTCGGACTTCGGGTCGAGATCGACGGCCGCCCTGAGGCTTCCATCCATGTAGAAGGGAACGGATTCGTGCTGATGGGCGATCTTCCATCCCCTGTCGGTGCGCTTCAAGCCCAAGGTCAGACGGTACCAGAGTGCCGGCTTCTGCCCGTCGTGCTTCTCGCCGGACAGATGCGCCAATGCCGTCACGAAAGCGACGTTGCCGCTTGCGGATATGTCGAGGTCCTGAAACGTGAAGCCGAGCGGTCCCTTCCACGTCGAAAACCATTGTTCGAGGCCATCGGGATCCGAGTCCGACGCCTTCAGGGGCGGCGCAAGCGAAAAGATGACCGAATCCTCCGTCCCATGGGCGAGGACACGGGAAGCATCCTTCCGGCGAATGGCTTCAGCCCAATCTTCGATTACCGCCTTGATCTCTGCCACGGCTGCAGTCCTGCTTTCGGTACCGGACATGATCGATCCTCCTCTCAGAGTTTTGCGACAAGGGCCGCAAGCTGATCGGCGCACTGGCCCCAGCCCTCATGGAATCCCATTTTCTCATGCGCTTCCCGGTCCTCGACGCTCCAGTGCAGGGCCCGGGCAGTGTAGCGGGTCTTGCCGCCCTCATCGTCGAAGGTCATGACGGCCGTCATGAACGGCTTCTCCGACGGCTTCCAGGCTTCGGTATAGGCATCGGTGACGACGATTTTCTCGTTCGGCACAACCTCGAGATAGACGCCCTGATTGGGATAGAGCTCGCCCTCCGGCGAGCGCATGACGAAACGGTTGGTGCCGCCCGGCCTGACATCGAGCTCGGCTTCCGTGATCGTCCACGGCAAGGGCGCGAACCATTGCTTCAGGAGTTCGGGATCGGTGAAGGCGCGATAGACCTTTTCGCGCGGGGCATCGATCAGGCGGGTCAGAACCAGTTCGCGTTCGCCGCCGGGCTTGGTGTCAGTCGCTGCAGTCATTTTCGAATTCCTCCATATGGTTTCGACCCAAGGACGAAGGAGGAGGCCGGTTGCCGACAGCCGCCGGAAGTTTTTTATTGTTCTTCTTCTGCGACAACCGCCGGAGCCGCTTCGCCATCCAGACGGTCGAGCTGCATGCGAATATAGGCGGCCTCCGCCGCATTGGTCGCCAAAGCGATCGCCCGATCGAAGGCGACGCGCGCTTCGCTCCTTCGCCCTATCTGCTTGAGCAGTGCGCCACGCAGGCCGTGATAGTAGAAATAGCCGGAGAGCCTGTCGCCAAGCGGCTCGACGAGCGCGAGCGCCGCCTCAGGCCCCTCGCGCTTCGATACGGCGACGGCGCGATTGAGCGTCACGACGGGCGACGGCTGGAGGCGCTCGAGCGCCCGGTAAAGCAGGTCGATCTCCTGCCAGTCCGTCTCTTCGGGGCTCTTGGCGCGCGCGTGCAACGCGGCGATAGCCGCTTGAATCTGATAGGGACCGGGGCGGCGATGACGCATCGCCTTGTCGATCATCGCCAGCGCCTCGGTGATCATCGGCCGACTCCACAATCTCCGGTCCTGATCATCGAGTAGGACGATGGCGCCGTCGGCGTCGAAGCGGGCTCGGGCGCGCGAATGCTGGAGGAGAAGCAGCGCCGTCAGGCCCATGATCTCGGGCTCCGCCGGAAACAGCCGCAGCAGCAGCCGGGAGAGCCGGATCGCCTCGTCGCAAACATCGGCGGAGACGCCCTCCGGCCCGTTCATCGCCGAATAGCCCTCATTGAAGACGAGATAGATCATGGTCGCGACAGCCGCGAGCCGCTCGGCGCGATCGGCGGCATCGGGCGTCTCGAACGGAATGCCGGCGGCCGCGACCCGCGCCTTGGCGCGGGTGATGCGCTGTTCCATCGCGGCATCGCTCACGAGAAAGGCGCGGGCGATCTGCCTGACGGAAAGGCCCGAAACGATCCGGAGCGCGAGAGCGATCTGCTGAGTTGCCGGCAAGGCCGGATTGCTGCAGACGAAGAGCAGCCGCAGGATGTCGTCGCGATAATGCGACCCGTCGAGGCGGTCGGCGAGCTCGCCTTCCCTGTCCTCGAGATCCGAGAGCAGCTCCTCCGGAGGCAGTGCGGTCTCGCGCGATCGGCGGCGCACCTGGTCGATGCCGCTGTTGCGACCGACGAAGATCAGCCATGCGGCCGCATCGCGCGGCGGCCCTGTACGCGGCCAGGTCTTCAATGCCCGGATGCAGGCCTCCTGGAAAGCTTCCTCGGCCTGGTCGAGATTGCGGAAATAGCGCAGAAGCGCGCCCATTGCCTGCGGCCGCGCGGAAACCAGGGCGAGATCGATCCAGGCTGTCTCGGTCATGAGGGAAACTCACCGGGTTTATAAAGAGCGAGGGGGCGGATTTCATAAGAGCCCGCGCTCGGATTGGCGATGCTCAGCTCGCGGGCGAAGTCGAGGGCCTCGTCGAGCGATCCGCAATCGATCAGATAGAAGCCGAGCAGTTGCTCCTTGGTTTCGGCGAAGGGCCCGTCGATCACGATCGTCTCGCCGGCACCGTGGCGCAGTGTCGTCGCTGCGGTCGTCGGCAGGAGGCGCGCCACCGGACCGAGCTTGCCGGCTTCGACGTATTTGCGTTGGACGGCAGTAAGATCACGCATGACCTTGTCGTCCTCCTCCTTGCTCCAGGCACTGGTGACGCTTTCATCGTTGTAGCAAAGCACCGCATAAAGCATTGGGAACTCTCCGCTCTGGTCTGAAGACGAATGGAGCAAGTGATAGCCGACAAGCGAGACGAAAAAAATGCCTGGACGCTCTTTGTCTGAAATTGACGAGCGGCGGCGGGCCTTCTCCGCAGCCAGGCTTGCGCCGCGCTCAAGCGCCTGCGCAACAAAAAGCCCGGCGGAGCCGGGCCTTCGTAACCTTCTGCTTACCTACCGATCACGCTATTCGTTGATCAGACGCTTCAGGAGCTCGATCTCGTGACTGAGCTTCGTGTCCGCGGCGATCAGCTCCTCGATCTTGCGCACCGCGTGGAGCACGGTCGTGTGATCGCGGCCGCCGAAGCGGCGGCCGATCTCCGGGAAGGAGCGCGGCGTCAGCGTCTTCGACAGGTACATGGCAATCTGGCGCGGCTTGACGATAACGCGGGTGCGCCGGTTCGAGACCAGTTCCTGGCGCGAGACGTTGTAATGCTTGGCGACGACGCGCTGAATGTCCTCGATGCGGACGCGGCGCGGCTCGCCGGCATTGACGAGATGGCCGAGCAATTCGTCGACCCGTTCGATCGAGAGCTGCGGCTCGAAGGAGCGGCGGAAGAGAAGCTGATTGAAGGCCCCCTCCAACTCGCGGCCGCTTGCCGTGACGTTACGGGCGACATGGCACAGGATCTCCTGCGGAATCTCGAGCGAGGCGTCGTCCTGGCGCGCCGCTTCGAGCCGGCGCTTCAGCATCTCGAGACGCATTTCATAGTCGGGCCCTTCCATCTCGATCGCCACACCGCCCTGGAGGCGCGAGCGAACGCGGCTGTCGAGCGATTCCAGCTCCCAGGGAGCCCGGTCGGCGGCGACGACGACCTGCTTGGCGGAGTCGAGCAGCATGTTCAGCAGATGGCAGAACTCGTGCTGGATCGACTTGCCCTGAAGGAACTGCATGTCGTCGATGACGAGCAGATCGATGTTGCGCAGCGATTCCTTGAGCGACAGCGCGTCGTTGTCGCGGATCGCGGTTGCGAAGCGCCACATGAAATACTCCGCCGTCAGATAGACGACACGCGGTGACCGCGCGCTCTGAAGCGCCGCAAGCGCGATCGCCTGCAGGAGATGCGTCTTGCCGAGGCCTACGCTCGAATGGATGAAGAGCGGATTGAAGCGCACCGCCCCGGCACCAGCCTCGGCGATCGTGCGCGCTGCCGCGAGCGCCACCCGGTTCGACGAGCCCTCGACGAAGCTGTCGAAGGTGTAGCGCTGGTCGAGCGGTGAGCCGAAAAGCGGCGCCTGCGCCGGTTTCTGGACCGTCGCCATCGTTGCCGCCGCGGCGGCGGCGATCGGTTGCGCGGCCATGGGGCGGCGGGTTGGCGCCGGCGGTGCTTCGACGGTCGCCGGCAGCGGCTCTTCCTGGGCGGCCGCCGGGCGCTGACTGCGGGTTGCGGTGCGCACGAGGATCTCCACCTTCAGGATCTCGCCGTCCTCCTGCTGGAAGAGCGTCGTGATCAGATCGAGATAACGGTTGTTGATCCAGGACTTGAGAAAGGTCGTCGGCACCGAAAGGCGCACGACGCTCTTCGATACAGAATGGAGCTTGAGGCGTCCAAACCAGCTTGCGAAGACATCCGGACCGACCTGGGCTTTCAAACGCGCACTTACCCGCTCAAAAAGTGCGTCATGCCGCATGTCGTGTTTTTCCCCCGCCGCCTGAGACTGATTGCTTCCGGCCTGAAATCCTTCAGGTGCCGTCGCCAAATTCATCTGCATGTTGCCGCCTTCCAAATATCATTCTCCGATGCCGTCATCGCTGCCGGCCTCATCTCTTATGCCCGCCTGCCACGGCTGCCTTGAAAGGCCATGCCGCGTCCGACGAACGCCCTGTCGCACCGATACCGGGCTCCTCATATCCCGGTCGCGGTGCGCGCTACGCGCATCCGCCCGCCTTCGCTTGGTCGGATGTCCCCTCGCGCCTCGCCTTATCGATTCCGTGCGGCTGCTTTCAAGCCTTGCGGAATCATTTTCCTCGTCATCGGCCAGTCCGCACCCTCGTACGAAACGGGCGGCCGCAGTCTCCTTCATCCTCCGACGCTTTACACAAACCCACGAAGGCCCCGCCCCGACAACCACAAGACGAAAGATCCTCGTTCCGGAGCGAAGGCTCGCCCGGATTTATCATCTCGACTTGTCTGATTGAACGACGTGGAGATCCCCGCCACAGGAAACGGAAAGCCCAAAGCCATCTCGTTGAAATGACCTCAAAACTTCCTCGTACAGATATGATCCGTGTCCCCTGTGGGAGCCATTTAGGCAGGATCGCTCGGCAAGATCAATCGCGATTTTTGCTCGTCTTCAAACGCTGCCAGTTGACTCTCGCGCCGCGTTTTGCATGTCGCTTTCCGAGTCCCTGAAGAATCCCTGTCGAATCAAGGGTTTTGTTTTTTGTGTTCTTGCTTAGCTGGCGAAAAAGAAAAAAATAAAAAATTCGCTTGACTCGTTTTCGACGGGAACCATCCACGCCGCGAGATGGCCCCTCGGGTGCAACCTCTCGCAAGTTGTTGATACAGCACCATAAATTTTGTCACGGCATTGACACAACCGCCGCAACACGAAGCAACCGGGACGATGACGGGAGCATGAATCCGAAAAGCCCGGCACTTACGCCGGGCTTTTCGTTAACAGATTTTTGTTTAGCCGGGTTAGACCGAAAGGGCCTTGACGCGCTGTGCGAGGCGGGAAACCTTGCGCGAGGCCGTGTTGGCATGCAGCACGCCCTTGGTAGCGGCGCGCATCAGTTCCGGCTGTGCTGCCTTGAGCGCTTCGGCTGCGACTGCCTGATCGCCGGAAGCGATCGCCTCTTCAACCTTGCGGACGAAGCTGCGGATACGCGAACGGCGAGCTTTGTTCACTGCGGTACGGCGTGCGATCTTGCGGGTCGCCTTTTTCGCCGAAGTTGTATTGGCCATGGATGCCTCTCTTCGAAAACTGACATGAACTCCGCCTTCGCCGTGCCGGGTCACTGCGACCTGTCATCCAAGCAAATTTGGGAGCATTATCGGAAAGCCTCGCGTGAGGGCGTTCCAAACTGAGGGCGGCGTATAGCGGGAAACCGACCTCGCGTCAACGCGCAATTTGCGAAAACCGCGCCCCGCCCACGCTCGCGGGTGCCTTGCTCACTTGTGCTTGAAGTCCGCTTTGCGCTTCGCGACGAAGGCGGCCATTCCCTCCTTCTGGTCCTCGGTCGCAAAAAGCGACTGGAAAAGCCGCCGCTCGAAGCGAAGTCCTTCTGCAAGCGTCAGCTCCAGGGCACGATTGACCGCCTCCTTGGCCATCATCGCCGCCGGCAGCGAGAAGGATGCGATCTTCTCGGCGGCGCCGAGCGCCTCGTCCAAAAGCTTCTCCGGCGGCACCACACGCGAAACGAGTCCCGAGCGCTCTGCCTCCGCCGCGTCCATCATCCGGCCGGTCAAGATGAGGTCCATCGCCTTCGCCTTGCCGACGGCGCGGATGAGTCGCTGCGACCCGCCCATGCCGGGCATGACGCCGAGCGTGATTTCCGGCTGACCGAACTTCGCCGTTTCCGACGCGATGATGAAGTCGCACATCATGGCGAGCTCGCAGCCGCCGCCGAGCGCGAAGCCGGAAACGGCTGCGATCATCGGCTTGCGGGCGCCCGCCACGTGCTCCCAGCCGCCGAGGAAGTCGCCGAGATAGCTGTCGACGAAATCGAGCGCCTGCATTTCCTTGATGTCGGCGCCGGCGGCAAAGGCCTTCTCGGAGCCGGTGATGACGATCGCGCCCACCGCCTTGTCGGCATCGAAGGCCTTCAAAGCCGCGTCGAGTTCGCGCATCAGGACCGAATTCAAGGCGTTCAGCGCCTGCGGCCGATTGAGCGTGATCAGGCCCACGCGCCCGCGCGTTTCGACCAGCAGCGTCTCGTAACTCATTCCCGTCTCCTCCACTTGCGACTCTATTGCCATCAGGCGAGAGCAAATGCGCCGGCAAACGGCACGCATCCTTCCTCATGCCGCCCTATTTCTGGCAGCGCGGACAATAAAAGGTCGAGCGCCCCGCCTGAACGATGCGGGCGACCGTACCGCGACAGCCGGGCGTGCGGCAAGCCTCGCCTTCCCGATCGTAGACGGAGAAGCTGTGCTGGAAATAGCCGAGGCTGCCGTCAGCCCGGATGTGATCCTTCAAGGAGGAGCCGCCGGCCACGATCGCATCGGCGATCACCGCGCGGATCGCCTCCGTTAGCGTGAACAAGGCTTGCCTTGCGCGACCACGCTTGTCGACGAGCGTGCCGGCCGCCCTTTTCGGCGACAGGCCTGAGCGCCAAAGCGCCTCGCAGACATAGATATTGCCGAGCCCGGCGATCGTCTTCTGATCGAGAAGGGCGGCTTTCAGCGGCTGCGCCTTGCCGGCAAAGCGGGCGGCGAGATAGGCGGCGTCGAGTGCGTTGCCCGTCGGCTCAGCCCCGAGATCGCGGAAGAAGACGTGCTCGGTAATCGACTCACGCCGCGCGAGATCCATGAAGCCGAAGCGGCGCGGATCGTTGTAGATCACCCGTGCCGGGCCCGACCGCGCATCGAGATGAAAGACCACGTGATCGTGCTTCTCGTCCTTGCCGCGCGGATGGTGGAAAACACCGGGCGTCGCGGGACCAACGCCGGACTCAATCCGGAAAGAGCCGGACATGCCGAGATGCGCGACGATCACGTCGCCGCCTTCCAGATCGATCATCAGATATTTGGCTCGGCGCGAGAGCGCGAGGATCCGGCGGCCGGAAACGGCGGCGGCGAAATTCTCAGGAAACGGAAAGCGCAGATCCGGCCGGCGCAGTTCCGCCCGCACCAGAAGCGCCCCCTCCATCGTCGGCGCCAATCCTCGTTTGACCGTCTCGACCTCAGGCAATTCCGGCATCGGCCGTCTTCCCTTTATCCTTTATTCATTCCACCGCCGCGCATGCATTCCCATCTCAGGGTTGATGACCTATAGGGATGCAGCGATTCAAAGTGTCATAGCCGCCCTCGTGCGTCCGAAAGACGCACGGTGCGTGGGCCGCGGCGATATCCCTGCCGCTGAGATAGCGTGTGTGGGACGATTTCGCTATGGTGCCGGCGAATTTGATTGAAGTGGAGTTTTCGTATGGCGGATGAGCGCGTATCGGCGGGTGGCGGGATGGAGACATCCTTCGGCTTCCGCGAAGTCGGCGCGGACGAGAAACAGCCGCTCGTCAACGACGTCTTCCACAAGGTCGCCAAGCGCTACGACATCATGAACGATGTGATGTCGGCAGGTCTGCACCGCATCTGGAAGGATGCGATGATCGCCGCGCTGAACCCGCCAAGCCGGGAAGATTATCGCGTTCTCGACGTGGCCGGCGGCACCGGGGACATCGCCTTCCGCATCGTCGAGGCATCGGACCGAAAGGCGCACGCGACCGTGCTCGACATCAACGGTTCGATGCTCGCCGTCGGCGCCGAGCGCGCCCGCAAAAAGGGTCTTCTCGCCAATCTCGACTTTGTCGAGGCCAATGCCGAGGACCTGCCCTTCCCGGCAAGTTCCTTCGACGCCTATACGATCGCTTTCGGCATCCGCAACGTGCCGCGCATCGAGGTGGCGCTGAAAGAAGCATACCGGGTGCTGAAGCGCGGCGGGCGGTTGCTCGTGCTCGAATTCTCCGAGGTCGAGATGCCGCTGCTCGACAGCTTTTACGACGCTTGGTCGTTCCATGCGATCCCGAGATTCGGCAAGCTCATCACCGGCGACGACGCGCCCTACCAGTATCTGGTCGAATCGATCCGGAAATTCCCGAACCAGCGCGATTTCGCGACCATGATCGGCAATGCCGGCTTCTCCCGCGTTTCCTTCACCAACTATACCGGCGGTATCGCGGCGCTGCATTCCGGCTGGAAAATCTGACCGCATGAGCACGCCTGGAGCATATTTCCGTCTTGTGCGGATCGGCTGGGTTCTGGCACGCGAGAACGCCTTTGCGGCGGTCCCGTCCGAACACCTTCCTCCGCTGGCGCGTTTCGTGCAAAGGCTCGCCGGTCTGCTTGCGCGCCGCGAGGCGCGGCTCGAGGCGCGCAGTGGCCGGCTCGCTCGTGCCGTCGAGCGACTCGGCCCCTCCTATGTCAAGATCGGGCAGTTTCTGGCGACGCGCCCGGATGTCGTCGGCGCCGAGCTCGCCGCTGACCTCTCGCTCCTGCAGGACCGGATGGCGACTTTTCCGCAAAGCGACGCCAAGGCGGCGATCGAAGCCTCGCTCGGCCGCCGCATCGAGTCGCTCTTCACGGAATTTGCCGAACCGATGGCCGCGGCATCGATCGCCCAGGTGCATCCGGCTGTAATCCTGCGCGACGGCCGTCACGAGAAAGTGGCCGTCAAGGTTATCCGCCCGGGTGTGCGCCAGCGCTTCGCCGCCGACATCGAGGCGATGTATCTCGTCTCGCGCATGCAGGAGCGCTTCCTGCCCTATACGCGCCGGCTGAAGCCGGTCGAAGTGACGAAGACGCTCGAGCAGACGACCAAGGTCGAAATGGACCTGAGACTCGAGGCCGCGGCGCTTTCCGAACTTGCCGAGAACACCAAGGAAGATTCCGGGTTTCGCGTACCCAAGGTCGACTGGGAACGCACGGGCCGCGACGTCGTGACGATGGAATGGATCGACGGCGTGAAAATGTCGGACATCGAAGGCCTGAGGGCCGCCGGCCATGATCTGAACCGGCTTGCCGAAACGCTGATCCAGTCCTTCCTGCGGCACACGTTGCGCGACGGCTTCTTTCACGCCGACATGCATCAGGGCAATCTGTTCGTCGATGAGGCCGGCCATATCGTCGCCGTCGACATGGGTATCGTCGGCCGGCTCGGCCGGAAGGAGCGCCGCTTCCTTGCCGAGATCCTCTACGGCTTCATCACGCGCGACTACCAGCGCGTCGCCGACGTGCATTTCGAGGCCGGCTATGTCCCCTCGCATCACGACGCCGCGAGCTTCGCTCAGGCGATCCGCGCCATCGGCGAGCCGATCCACGGTCAGCCGGCCGAGACGATCTCGATGGCGAAGCTGCTGACGCTGCTTTTCGAGGTCACCGAACTCTTCGACATGCAGACGCGGCCCGAGCTCGTGATGCTGCAAAAGACGATGGTCGTCGTCGAGGGCGTCGCGCGCACGCTCAATCCGCGCTTCAACATGTGGCGGGCGTCCGAACCGGTCGTCGGCAAATGGATCAGGGACAATCTCGGGCCGAAACGCATCGTCGCGGATTTGCGCGACGGTCTGCATGCGGCGCTCAGGGTCGCCGAAGCGGCCCCCGAAATCGCCGCCCGCACGGAACGCTTCTCCGCGGAAATCATGGCCATGACCGAGAACGGTCTGCGCTTCGATGCGGAGACGGCCGAAGCGATCGGCAGGGCGGAGGCGCGCCACACCCGCTCCGGCCGCATCGCCCTTTGGCTCATCGCGGCAACGCTTCTTTATATCGCCTGGCAGCTTGCTTGAGAGATCGTGCCGTGGTGATTTGCCCCTCACCTACGGCGCCGTGCGTCTTTTCAAACGTACAAAGGACGCGG
>Ga0214543_1008829_pt1 | contig 16188 bp, 7 predicted proteins | sample CNSS2metaG_FD_160094 | JGI IMG/M metagenome (GOLD analysis project Ga0214543, IMG submission 160094) | Root nodule microbial communities from cowpea collected in UCLA plant growth center, Los Angeles, California, USA - CNSS2 | ecosystem: Host-associated > Plants > Roots > Nodule | place: USA... | reverse complement strand
TCAATTGACTTTCAACTTTTAAGGCCAAGTGTAAAATTTTGTCAAGAGTAGAGTACTCATACAACTCTACTACATCTTGAACTTCCCTTCTAAGACCACTCACAAATCTAGCTACCTTTTCTTCTTCACTTTCAAATTGGAGTCCTACTTTGAGAAGCATGGACTCCATCATTTTAAAATATTCATTCACACACATAGACCCTTATTGAAGCCTTTGGAGCTTCAAAAGAGTCTCCCTCATATAGTAGGAAGGAACAAATCTAGCGTGCATCAAAGTCTTAATGTCCATCCAAGAGGCCGCGGGTGGCTCTTGGTTAATATTGTCCATACACAATTGATGCCACCATGTCATGGCATAATCCTCAAATTCTAAAACTACTAAGTCTACTTGCTCTTGATCACTAACTAAATGAATATTAAATATTTGGTCCACTTTTTGCTCCTATTCAATGTAGAGGTTTGGATCATTCTCCCCCTTGAACTTTGGAATCTTGATTGGTGGAGGTTGTCTTTTTGGGAGTTGATTGTCCCTTCCACCACCATCATGGTCGTGCCTTCTTCTTCTTCCACCATGGCTAGAGTCCTCGGAAGAGGACCTCCTCCTTCTCCTCTCATCTTCTCTAAGCTCAAGTCTTTGGATGTGCTCTTGTAGGAAGATCTCACTTTGCCTCATATCCGCCCTCAATTGATCCAAAGTTTCTCTTCTACTCACTTCCATCTCACGTAGGATGTTGGCAAGGGTGATTTGTTCACTTTCTTGGGCCATAGGAGTCACCATGGGAGGGGAATAAGGTGAGGTCGATTCCTCCTCCTCTTCTACCTCCAAGATTGGATCCATATTCATGTTCCTACACCAAAACTCACCAAAAACCGAGACAAGCAAGAGGTTAGATAATAAACAATGCCAAACCCGAGACCAAGTGTGGTCTTCTCAAGCACCCAAGTGTTTTTGATCACACTCCCAAAGCACACAAGCAAGGCTAGCACTCAAAATCCTTCCAAACTAGTGAAAACACCTTTAAAGAGATGAAAAACTTTCAAAAGCAAAACAAGTAGCTCGACCAAAAAACTCTAGGAAAACAAGGAAATGAAAACAACTAAGACAAAACAAAATTACCTAAAGACAAGCAAGCAAAGCTCAAAAACAAGAAAGTTTAACTTCTAAGGAAATTTGTTTTAAAGACAAAACTTAAACAAGACTAAAGCAATGAAAAACACTTTTAAAGACTCTATGGAAAGCATTTGAACAAGCCATGATTATACCTCAAATTATGCATACACCAAGAAAGATCATAACTAAGTTAAAGCATGAAACTAATTTGCCAATATCACCCAAAATCCAAGTATAAAAGTTGGTAGCATAACACCTAGTAAAAATGGCCAACTGGATTCACCAAGGAACACTTTAGCTCTCGGCCAAGTGGTTTTTTGTCATGAAAATAATTTTTCTTTTTCAAACTAGGTGCTTATAATGATGAGAAGGATGTTTTAGGGTGTCTTGAACACTTAGTTCCTTAAAAATTAGGTCAAAATCATTTTCAAGGAACATACAACAACACAAGGCATAAATCTCATGCAATAGCTCAAAAACTTAGAAACAAGAACAAGAAAACTCAAAGAAGCATATGACAAGAGACTCAAAAGTAGCTAGGAACATTTTAAGAAGACTTTCAACATCTGAAGAAAAATTTTGGCATTGTAACATCTTAGCAAGCTCTCGGCCAAAGGAAACATAAGCACCAAAATTTCATGTTTTCACTTCACCAAACAACAAATATCAAGAGATAAGGTTTTTAGATACTTTAACCTCAAGTGAAATGGAAAATTTATGTGCACACCATCTTGAACACCAAAAAGCCGAGAGGTCTCCAAGCCAAACAAGCCACCAAAACAAAGGTTAGCACAAGAAAAACACCATATTCAAGATAACCTAGGCTCTAGATACCAAATGATGAAGGATTATCTTGTTTTATTTTACAGTTAGGAATATGGTGAAGTTTTTTAAGAAAGCTTTTTAAAAATTCCCACTGGACATTAAGATAGCATGCTATCTAGATGTGAAGGTTCATTTCTCAAGCTCATGAAAGGAAGAAGAGAGTTGGATTCAAGTTAACACACACACGGATTCAACAACACTTAAAGAACAAAATGAAAGAAGAAAACATTAAAAATGGAAAGCATAGAAGATGAGCAATGGGTGAAGCACGCCACTCATGAGATGAGTGATGGTGTCGCCACTTGCAAGCAAGATAAGGCAAAGATGAGTTCACTTCTAGGAAGGAGAGCTCACGAAAATTTGGTGGTTGAATGCACAAAGTTTATAACAAAATGATCAACCCTTTTACAAGACAAGGAACACCCTTTAAATAGGAGTTCATAGGGGTCCTTTAGCAAATACAAAAACATGAAAAGGATGAGCTAGCAAACCCTAAACCTAGTGTGAAAGTAATTCTCAGCCAAAATGAGTGAAGGTGATTGGTGGATGCATTCCCATGAGGATTCTAGGCCAAAAAAGGAAGGAGACCAAGTAGCCTTCAATGGAATAACCCAAAAAGAAAAAAGGAGACAAGGTACATGTCTACTTTTGCTTTTACTTTATGCTTTTTGCTTTCCTCTCTCTTCCACTTCATCCATGTGCTCCAATCACCATAAGCCACCTGGCCATGCTCTACTTTCTCTTAATTACCTACAAAATAAGGCAAACAAGGATTAGCATGTTGGTTTAAGTTAATCTAATCTAAGTCAAAAGGTCAACTTTGGGTCAAAGTCAACAAGTCAACCAAAATAAGTCAACTAGAAACCAACTTAGGGAATTCAAACTAAAGTAATGCAAAACAAAGATAAAGATGATGGAATAGAAGACTCCCCTCTAGACATGCTTCTAGTGATCCTTCTTGAGGGAGCTTCTAAGGAGGTGGTCACGTCTTCATCAACTGCTGCGAGCTTTCATCGTGCCTGCATCCTTCACCGCCACATACAGTAGAAACACCATAACAGACCTCCACCATTGACGCACACAACAACAACACTTGCAGTTTTCACGGTCCACACTAGAAGACGCTGCACCCACAAGCTTTCATCACACCACCATGGAATCACCATCTCCATTGCGTAGTCCTCCAGAACGAACCTACAACAGACGCACCAATCATGGCAACAAAGGAGAAGCATCACGCGAGCACACAATGAAACCATCCAGAGCAGCGACGTGCACCTGCAACCACCACACACACGTGAAGCAGGTAGCGTCACCAGAAAATGCAACGTAGCAGCCACCGTGAAGCCTCCAAGCCATCCTTGCACCTCGCTGTCGTTGGAAAAGACGACCACCACGCCGCACGTCGTTGGAGCAACTAGAAGCATCTGCAAAACCCTAATTTGTGAGAGAGAAGGAGCTGCCATGTGTCATCCTGTCAATGGACAATCAAATAGTCAACTAGTCAAATTCTAGTCAAAATGTTAAAATCTGGTCAAAGACTGGTCAAACGAGAAGGGTTTAATTGCAAATATTGATATTTTTGGATGTCTCTACAAATTTGGACTACAGGATTAAAATTGGCTTATTGAGAAAATTAATGCAAATATTATTTGGTTATAATTTATCAGATATCTTTAAATAATTAATTTATTTAATTATATCATAAATTATTAACCAACTATATTTATCAAATAGTCTATATCTCTTTCAATATCTTTGAATATTTATCTTTATCTTTATCTTAAAAGATATTTGAGAGGTTTTAGCAACCGAAAAGCCTAGTCCAAGTCTTATATAAAGAGACCAAGGGAGTAGAAGAAAAACAAGCTCGGGACTTCAGAGTTGTGGAACCCTTAGAGGGGCCTAATTTCGTTTCCTTTCTTTTTCTATTCTTCTATTCTTCTATTATTTTTATTTTTATTTTGCATTCATGGAATTCTAAACTTCTTGGGTTGATTCCATTGTAATTTCTTAATACAATTCTGAGGTTAGATTAATTAATTTGTTTGTTCTTTTGATTCTTGTTGAGATTTATTTTCATTTATGTCTTTTGGTTCTTAATTTAGTAAAAGTAATGATTTTTACACTGTAGCAAGTTAGCACGGTGTTAAATCTACATAACATAAAAATCGTATGAGTTCAAGGGTTTTTAAATTTTAATTGAGAAGTTACTTTGATTAATTTTAGAAACTTTCATATGATTGAATGAGTTTTTGCTAATAATTGAGAAGTTACTTTGATTAAAGGTGAAAACTTAGATTAGAATTAATCAAGAAGTTACTTTGGTTAATTAGCTTTTTACTAGATATAAGAGGTAAAAGAATGGACATGATTAGGATTGGTAATATTTAATTGAGAAGTTACTTTGGTTAAATTTACTAAGATTAATCTACAAAGTTCTTGTTTTTGATTGAAAAGTTACTTTGGTTGAAAGTAAGGATGCCAACAATTTAATTGAGAAGTTACATTGATTAATTTGAAGTCTTAAACAAGAAATCAATAACAATAATCTTTAGGAAACCAATGATGAATTCTATTTTGAAAAAGTAGTGGAATCGACCTATTTTTTCTTTACTGTTGTTTCTATCTTATTTTATCTTTTTATCTTTATCTCTCATATTTTTATTATTTTATTTGACTAACCATTTTGTATAGATTTTATAAGAACTAACTTGTTAAAAATCAATTTCGTGTTCGTTGGGAGACGACTTAAAGTTACTTTACCCTTTCTATTTTCTTGACTATTATCTTAGCAATACTGAAAGCTAACGTTAAGGAGGTCCAACATTTAGTAGGAAGGCTGACAGCCATATCACGTTTCCTACTCAAGCTCGCAGATAAGAACAAGCCAATCATTAAACTCCTCAAGAAGTCAACCAAGGTCGCATGGGATGAAGCTTGCCAACATAGTTTCAATCAACTAAAGCAGTTCCTTACCCCCCCCCCCCAATCTTAAGCAAACCATACCCTGACCTTCTTATAATAACATATATTTCAGTAGGGATGTTAAAGTGGGTTGGACCCAACAGGCTAGCCCGCCAACCCGACTACATTCAAACGGGTTGGGTTAGCTTTTTGAACCTACCATCCTGATGTGACCCGATCCGCCTAACCCACCAGGTTACAGGACGGGTCAAGGCGGGTCAACCCGCCAACTCGTGACTAACTAAAAATACTTTAGCTTTTGGTTTTATCACAACCTAACCCTAGCCGTGCTGCACAAATGATGCAAGATGAACGAAAACTTAGGCGAGAGAGATGAAGATGCAAGCAAGAGAGAGCAAACCTAGACCACAACATCTACCTTCCATACCAGCAATGTGACAGTGGATCCGACCTTCGCCTCCAAATCAACTATGTGACAACGAATCTCATCAACCTTCATATTGAAGAATCACACATTCTCATATCAGAGGTTACCATTCTTCTTCTCTGACGATGGTGGGTGCGGCATCTATGGTGTGTGCAGCGAGAAAACCAAATCATTGTGAAATCTGGCAGCGACTGTGCGTGCGCCGTTCATTTTCATTCGATTTTACCTCTTTTAAGTGTGTAATGGCTTGATTAAATAAGATTGGGCCTTTGATTTGGTTTAATCTTTTGTTTGAGACTCAGTTTGTGTAAGTCTTCACTGATTGCATCTTTGTCATCTTCATTGCTGCCATTGATTTTTTCCCTTTTCTGTAATTAGGGTTACAGGGCTATCTATTGCGTTCTAGGAAAAAAAATAAAAAATAACAGGCCAACCCGCTAACTCGCTAACCCGCTTATATGTGGGACGAGTTTCATTCTCTAACCCATTTTTGATTGGCGGGCCAGCCCGACCCGACCCATTTTTTACGTGCCAATGACAGGTCAGGCCAAAACGGGTAGGGTTAGTCCGTTTTGAAATCCCTATATTTTAGCCTCCACCAATGCAGTTAGTGCAACGGTCGTCCATGAAGTAAAAAATATGCACCAACCGCATCCTCTAGGACCACGAAACATGCTACCAAATGCTAGAGAAGGTTGCTCTTTCACTTATAACAGTCGCTAGAAGACTACGGCTCTTTTTTTAAAGCCACACAATGATCGTTAAAATGGACTGTCCCATACAGAAAATCCTGTCAAAACCAGATCTAGCTGGACGACTATCATCATGGTCAATTGAACTATCTGAATTCAGTATCCGCTACGAACCTCACGGCCCAATAAAGGCCCATATGCTAAATTTAACTAAAGTAACTTCTCAATTAAAATTTAAAAACCCTTGGACTCATATGATTGTTGTGTTATGTAGACTTAACATTGTGCCAAGTTACTATAATGCAAAAATCATTACTTTTACTAGATTAAGAACCAAAAGCATAGATGAAAATAAATCACAAGAATCAAAGGAACAAATAAATTTATTCAAACCTCAGAATCCAATTAAGAAAATACAGTGGAACTAACCCTTGAAGCTTAGCCCTCCATGGAACGCAAAAGTAAAATAAAAATTGAAGAAGAAAGTAGAGAGAGAGAACGGAATTAGGCCCCCTAAGGGTTCCTAAACTCCGAAGTGTTGAGCTTTTTCTTTTCTGTTTTCTCTTCGTCTCTTTATATAAGCCTTGGTTGGACTTGGACTTATCTTTTCTGTTACTGAAATCTTTTATCTTTTGATATAATATCTTTCAAATAATTAACAAATTTTATCAGTTTAAAAAATATCTGGAAGATAATCTTAATTGATATTATCTAATTAATTATTTGAAAATATCTAAATAATAATCCAAAATATTTAAGTAGTTTTAAAAATATTTGGTAATCATCCTCCATTGATATTTTCAGACATAATTAAATTAATTAAAAATATTATGATAATTAATCAACAACTTAATTTTGCCCAAAATTCCACTTCAGCCCCTACGATCTTGTAGTCCAAATTTGTAGGAAATCCCAATATATCAATAATTGCATCTTAACCCATTTTTATTTGACTAACATTCACTAGATTTGACCAGACTTTGACCATCTTTGCCTGCCCATTGAGAGGCTGACACGTGGTAGCACATGACTGGCTAGATTTGAAATTGGTGGATTGATGACATGGCATGATTTTGACTTGATTTTGTAACTCTGAACAAATCAATTTCACACTTTTAATGAACCAAACTTAACTTAAGCTACATCAACAAACGTTAGAATATCCAAGAATACTTTATGCAACTAAAATAACTTTTTAAGACATTTTTATCGCACAAGTACGATAAACCCAATTGTTAGAATTGTCAATTAAGACATTCTTTTAAGCACAAAAATTCAATGAAATACCCAGAATTAAACATTAAATGAGGGCATAAATATGAACTCTTCACTAAGTCAATGTTTGATGAACTTTCATGGGTTGATCTTTATTCATCTAAAAATAACATAACATGTCCATTAGGGGTAACTTTTAAGGTTCATTAACGGGGGTTTTCAACATTAATGATGAAGTTTTACTTTTTTGTTACAGTATGTCTTTAGGAGATTTTTTTTTTGTGCGACACCTTATACTACAACGCAACTTCTGGACTACATAACATTTTGTGCCCAAAGGTGAATTGATTTAAGCCCTTTGCCTTCCATTTACAAGATTTTTAGACCCTTCGCATTTGTTATTGAGTTATCAAATTCTTCTTGTGAGCTCTTCCTTATCTTTTCATTGTCGTTCACTCTTTGTCTTCTTATTTAAGTTATGTTCTTAATAATTTTCTCTTCTTCTTTTTTATTCGTCAAATGGGAATAGTCCTCTAGTTAGCCAATATGTAAATGTGATTGTGGAATCTCTTCCTCTAGTTGTACTAACTTATTTTCCGTGGATGGGGATTTTTGTGTAAGAAGTTTCCCATCCACTTTTTTTATTGATATTATGGCGATGACCAAAAAGGTCAATGTTGGTGTCTTTAAGGGTAAGTGAAAAAGCTCACTCTCAAAATATATTAGAACCGAGTTTGGTTAATAAAAAAAGGACATACAAGTTTCCTCCAATTTCAAAAGTCAAGAAATTTTGGGTTCTTAGAGAAGACACAACATATCCTTCCGAGTATACCTTATGAGACTTTGTTGACCTGTTCACTCCTCTTTTAGTTTATGCTCTAACACCATGGTCAATTTTATTTTGGCTGAGTCGTACTATAGTTGTATAGGGTGTTCATGAAACCATTGCTAGATGGAGAGGACTTTACTTTTGTATACAAGTTCTTCTTCAAGGAACTCGACATCTTTTTTCCTTTAACTTCCTTTGAATTCAAAATGTTGACAATTATGAATGAGCCTTTCAGCAAACTTCACCTCCATAGTTGGACCTTTTTAAAGACTTTGCAAACTAAAACATGAACCCAAAGTTGGTTGGATATCTTTGAACAATTCCTAATATGATCCTCTCTTTAGCATGTATACCTCTTCCCTCAAAAACTTTAAAAATGATTTTTTTAAATTGATATGCTCAATGCAAGACTCAAAGAATTGTGTTTTCTTAATCTTGATCATACTCATCAATTTCCTCTATATTGGCAAAGATCTGATAAATTAAAATCAAGAGTCGAGTATCATTAAACAACTTCCTCAACCTAATGAATCCACTCCAAGCCCATTACAGGGCTCACATTCACCTTAAGGCCCAAGCCCACCAAAAGGCACATTAACTAGAAGCATGATGAGAAAGATTCAAGAGGGCTTATATCAAGATGGCAATAATTCTCAAAGCCTTCAAATTTTTTTCTCATGGGCTAAAGAGGATATCAAAATATGATGAGTTTTATGTAAATGCATTAGTATAGTCTTTAATTTTGGGCCACATGTTAGGCCATGCTTTATAAAATAATTGGCTAATGTACATTGCTGATTAGCTTTCAAATTGGGCTAATCCAAGCTCAATTGCAAAGCTTGGCCTAGAATGTCACCAAGGCATATGTTGCGCATGGTACCAAGAATGATAGGTGTGAAAGTACAATTGGCACATGATCCTTGCCTCACTTGCATCACACAGATCTAAGAGGTTTATTGTAGCCTAAGCCAAGTTTGCATTTCATTTCAATGTTCATTTGCATTGCATTTTGGGTCGGCCTCTCTACTATAAATGAGGGCATCCACCACTTGTATTTGGTTACTGTTTGAATGGTAATTAATTGATGTTGAGAGCACTCCACACAATTGCCTTGAGAGTCTTGCTAGACTAAGATTCTACCTTAGCTCCTTTAGCCTCCTTTCCTATGATAGTCTCCTATCCTAGAGCTTCACTTACACAATTCATACCATTGCTCAAGGGCCTCCAACCTTGTTCCATCATTTCGTTGCCTCATTGGAGTTCCTCCTCTCAAAAGCAATGGTTGGAGTTCCATCACAACCCGTAAGTAATAGAGGTTTTTTTTAGCTTGTCCTTAATCGAAGATTTAAATATCCTTTTTCCTAGATAAAGTTTCTTATGCTTTGTTAAAACATTTAAATATTTCCTTGTATTAATCTACTTTATGTATGTAGATATGATGAGAAAAGACTTCAAGTATAATTTTTTTATTTAACAATAATTGTATAGTATTTCACTACAAGAAAACTCCTAAATGATAACCAATTTTAGTGATTAAAATTAATTAGTCACTATAGTGACAAATTTAGATATTAATTTATAAACTAAAAATATTGGTAACTAAAATAGTTTCTATTATGAATAAAAAAATACAATTAGTTTCTAAATTGGTAACCAAATAGTTTCTATCATGAATTAATATATAAATTTGTCACTAACATTAGCTACTAAGATTTTGACTACCAAAGAAATCAGTTTCTGAATTGGTTTCTAACTAGAAAATTGTTTTCTAGATCGATCTCTAATTAGAAAATTAATCTATAAACATAATTTTAGTGACTAAAATTGGTTATTATTATTTTTTTGTAATGTTTAAATTTATTTAATTATTAATAAAATACGTTAAAAACGTATTGATAACTTTCCTTTTATTACAGTACTTTGAAAAAAGGTATAATTAGTCGTATAGTACCCAGTTTAGGGCTAGGGTGTCAAATAGGTACTCGGTTTAAAAAAAGTGTCAATTGCATCCCAACTTTTGAAAAAGTGCTTCAATTAGGTCCCTTTCAAACAGAGTTGACTAACGCTGTTAGTCGACGTGCCACATGTCACTATGTGGTTTTTTTTAAATTTTTTAATTTTTTTTAAATTTTTTTAATTTTTTTTTTAATTTTTTAATTTTTTTTTAAATTTTTAAATTTTATTTTAATTTTTTGAAAAAAATGCCACGTGTCAAGTCCCTGTGTGTGACACGTGGCATTGTTAGTGCCACGTGTCAGTGTCACTATCAGATGTCATTGTGTTGATTTCGATTTAGTCCCCATATATGTCTTTTTGTTTCAATTTAGTACCTAAGTATGTGTATCTGATTCAATTTTGTACCAATTTTTTTTAATAATTAAAATATTTTTGTAATCCATTTTTTATAAGATTAAAAATAATTAAGTATAAATATTTTTACAAAATTAAGTACTAATATTTATATTGTTCGTCTCAATTTCAGACCAAATTTATTATTTATATAAATGTTATACTAATATTTTTTATTAAAAACGACTTTTTAACGTATTACTTTATTAATTACTTTTTTATTAAGTACTCATGTTTTTTTAATTTTTCTTAATAGAACAATATTGTCTCTTACTAATTTTAAACCAAAATTTCTATTGGTTTGAATGTTATACTATTTTTTTTTATTATTAAAAATGGCTTAATAAAATGACTTTTACCACTAAATTTTAATATAAATATCAAATACTTAATTTTTGTTAAACTTTTATACTTAATTACTTTTAATTTTATAAAAAAGGGATTTTAATTATTAAAAAAAATTGGGACAAAATTGACTCAGATACACATACTTAGGTACTAAATTGAAACAAAAAAACATATATAGGGACTAAATCGAAATCAACACAATGACATCTGATAGTGATACTGACACGTGGCACTGACAATACCACTTGTCACACAGAAGGACTTGACACATGATATTTTTATTTATTTTTTTCAAAAAATCTTTAAAAAAAATTAAAAAATTAAAAAAAAATAAAAAAAAATAAAAAAAAAACCACAGACTGACACGTGGCATGTTGACTAACGGCGTTAGTCAACTCTGTCTGAAAGGGACTTAATTGAAACACTTTTTCAAAAGTTGAGATGCAATTGACACTTTTTTTAAATCGGATACCTATTTGACACCCTAGCCCAAACGGGGTACTATATGACTAATTATACCTCGAAAAAATTACGCAAACTAATTTACATTAATAATTGTTTAGGTATATAATTGATTAAAAAATATATTGATATTTTATTTAAATAAATTTGTGGAAAAATGATTTTAAAATAATTTAAATGTGCTTATATATATATATATATATAAATAACAGAAAATAACTTTGAAAAATAAATAAAGTATTAATTTTCAAATAAAAATAGTATATTAAAAGTATTTTACAAAATTACAATTACTATCTCACATGGACAACTTATTTTACAATTAATTTTTTTATAAAATTATTTAAAACCTAAGATTGAATCCGTGGCCAACATTAAATACATGATCTATGAATCTACTCTCCTACTTTTGAACTCCTAAAAAAAGTTGAAACCAAACACATTTGAAAGAATTTCGCAAGTTGAGAATGAAAAAAGGTACACTTTCCACCACAGTGACGGCAAGAGAAATGAATTTCTCTGGGTCCCCCTATTCCCTATGGTCCTTGGGCGGTGGGAGTGTCACCATAGTGCACAGTTTCATCATACACTCTTCTCGATTTTCCTTACAACTCACCACAACATTAACACACCCAACACACCCCACTCTATGTCCCCAATCTCACGCTACAAATACCCCTCTTCACACTCCGCCATTTGCGACCATTCCATTGCATTGACCAGAACCCCATTTTCTGAAGGGCCTCAAAGAAACGCTCTCACATTGGAAGAAGATGGAGGGAAAAGAAGAGGATGTGAGAGTTGGAGCAAACAGATATGGGGAGAGGCAACCGATAGGAACTTCTGCACAGGTGCAAGATGCCAAAGACTACAGAGAGCCACCCTCTGCGCCTCTCTTTGAGCCTGGAGAGTTGTCATCCTGGTCTTTCTATAGGGCTGGCATAGCAGAGTTTGTCGCCACCTTCTTGTTCCTTTACATTACAATCTTAACTGTCATGGGCGTAGCCAAATCCGACACCAAATGCTCCACTGTGGGGATCCAAGGCATTGCTTGGGCTTTTGGGGGGATGATCTTTGCTCTTGTTTACTGCACTGCCGGTATCTCAGGTGAAATGAAATCAGACAATGATTTATGTTGTTTTGTTATAACATTTTAATGTTTTTTAAGTAACAATTATGTGTTCGGTATGTCTACATATTAGAAATATTTGACTTTTCTAAACATGGTAAGAAAGAATGGGATATGATTCTTATGAAGCGAATGAGAAAATTGGTTATTCAAATTTGGATATATTTGTGTTGATTTTTTGTTTTCGCAAGAAGCCAGATTCATGAATTCCTCTGTCTGGAGGACTCAGATCTGAAAAATGAAATCTTAGAGGTGAAACAAAATAATTAATGTTTAGTGAAAGAGTGAAAATTACCAAAGTTCTTCAAATTTGAGAGTTTCTCTTATACTAGTTTCAGTCGAAATTTCAAAATACCATGTTTAGTTCATTTTTCTAAGCATATAAGTATAAATCCATTCAAACTTACCGAAATAATAATCATTAAGAAAAAAATAATCAAATTCTTATATCGTGTTTTGAAAATACACTTTAATATAAACAAATAATCTTTCCTAAACATGATTTTGTGTTGACGTAAAAATACAATTTTTAATTTTTTTTACAAAAATAAAATATACAACTTTAATTTTTATTTTTCGTAAAAGTTAAATATATGACTTTTTCTTTTCTTTTCTTTTTAAAATTTAAATTTTGTTTTTTAATTTTAATATTTACTTTTGTTTATAAAATTCGTGTTTTGAATTAATAAATTTTTATTCTTTTATTTATTTTACTTTTATAGAAGTCGTTTTTGACTTCTTTTTGTTTTTAATTTTTAAAATATTTTATACTATTTTATATATTTGTATATATATATATATATATATATATATATATATATATATTTATTTATTTTGAAATGTTTTCTTAATAATCTGGTTAGTTAAAATTTTCCAATTTTATATAAACATTTTTCTAGTTTGAGATATTTTTTAATAATTTAATGAATAGATTAAATTCAGGAACTTGATAGAAATCGTAACATGTACGACTTCTTCTCTTTCATATTTTAACTTTTAAACAAATATATTTTTTTGGTTTGAAATGTTTTCTTAAGTATTTGTCGAACGAATTTTTTAAATTTTTATTTGAACATATTCTATTTTGAGTTTTAATAATTTGATTAATAAATTGAATTGAATTTTTCTTTTTGAATTTTTAGTTTATTACTTTTTTTATTTGTATATAAACATATTCTTTTATTTCGAAGTCCTTTTGGATAATTTTATTGTTAAAATTAAATCTTTTTTATTATATATATATATATATATATATATATATATATATATGTTTGTATATATGAATATTTTAAAAATATTATTTTTAAATTTAATTTATTAATTAAAATATAAAAATCATTTGAAAATAAAAGAAATTTTGTCTAAAATTTAAACAATTTTTTTTTAAAATTAATAATTATTAAAAAAAAAGGATCATACGACTTCATTAAAAAATTATAAAGAAATAAAGTTCATGTATTTCAATAAAATCATATCTAAATGTATAAGGGAGTGTTTTGCGAATACCACTTTACTCTTCTTGCTTCCAAAACACAATTTAAGTATAACATTTTTGAAATTTACCTATTTCAATAAATTAATATATATATATATATATATATGTATATATAAACATTAACTTTCTCGTAGTAAATAATAAATACATAAAATGTTGTCAAATTTTGCGATAAAGTTTTGGCATGATCAAGTGATGTGTAGGAAAATATAACATGAAGGAATACATTTCCATATCCTCGGAAAGCAATAATGTTTAGATGTTTTAATTTTAAACTATCATGCCGAAGACATTCAACAACTCAATTAAATTGATGACAAAGCTAAGCTCACTAAAGGCAAGTTACATGTATTATGATTCTATTGGGCTTGGTTAAAAGTCGATTATGATTTTTCTCTTTATCCTTCTCTCCTCATTATATATAAAGGTACCAATGTTTAACTACTAATATCAATAATGAAGAATATTATGGATAGAAAAATAATTTTAAAATGATATTTTTTAAATAATTTAAAATAATATATTTTAAATAATTTTTCAATTTTTTATTTTTGTGTATTTTAAAATTATTTAAAATTTAAAACTATAAGAAAAAAAATGTTAAAATTTAATTACCTAAATATTATGGTCCTGGTGGACAATGTGAAATTTGGTAATGTCTTATGTGAATTTGGTAATGCAGGGGGTCATATTAACCCAGCAGTGACATTTGGGCTGTTCTTGGCACGCAAACTCTCTCTGACAAGAGCGATATTTTACATAATTATGCAGTGCCTGGGAGCTATCTGCGGGGCAGGTGTAGTTAAGGGTTTTCAGCCAAACCTGTACGAGAGGCTGGGTGGTGGTGCCAATTCAATCGCTCTAGGCTACAGCAAAAGGTCTGGCCTGGGAGCAGAGATTCTTGGTACATTTGTGCTTGTTTACACTGTCTTCTCTGCCACCGATGCAAAGAGAAATGCTAGAGACTCCCATGTTCCAGTAAGCAAAACTTTTCCCTTCTTTGCACCTTCTTAGTTTTTGTCTTCTCATCGTCAATCTAATAATATAAATATGAATGGATTAGATATTGGCACCGTTGCCTATTGGTTTTGCTGTCTTTCTGGTGCACTTGGCTACAATTCCTGTTACAGGGACTGGCATCAACCCTGCTAGAAGTCTTGGTGCAGCCCTTGTATACAACAAGGACACAATTTGGGATGAACATGTAAGTTACCTTCACATTTTTTTTTTTTAAATAACCCTATTTTCTCTTTAGCGACAAAAAAATTAACGAATTAGAGATTAAATTTAATGACATAAACCTTTAATTTTCAATAATTTTTTTTCTCTCTGTACATTTCTTGGTTGAAATTGCACTTGTAATATAAATCCGTTTTTTTTCTTCCCTATAGACACAAAAAATATTAGTGACAAAAACTATCACATCATTCGTGTAAATAATATTGAACTCAAATTTTTAACTAATATTCGAGTTAAAGGGATGGAAAACAAAACATACGTTAAATTGACGAAGGACTTAAATAATATTAAAATTAAAAAAAAAATAATTTGAAAAATAAAAGATTAAATTTATCTAAAATTTTAAAATAAACTAATTTCAAAATTTATTTAAAATTAAGAAGAAGAACATATTTAACTCGAAATTTAATTAATACATATTTAATATCCTTGCCTTCTTAATTACTGCGTCCCTTTTTGGTTATAAGTTGTACTATGTTAACTGCTCTTTAATTATACGTAGGAGTATTCTTGAAAATGGATTAAAAAAGCTAAAATAGCATTCATTTTGACAGAAAAGAACCTAGAAATAATATTATTTTATAATTAGGGGAGGATTCCTTTCATCAGTATTAAGGCTACAAATTTTAATGATTTTTTTTCTTTCAAAGTTATGTATAAAATATTGCATTACTAATTTTTATTTTTCCTTTTTGGAGACTACATATTTAAAAAATGGTTTAAAATTTTCCAAATTGTACCGTTGTGGTGCAGTGGATTTTTTGGGTTGGGCCTTTCATTGGAGCAGCACTTGCAGCTTTGTACCATCAGGTAGTGATCAGGGCCATTCCCTTCTCGTCCAAGTGATGCAACTCTGAGGGTAAATTGAAGCACTGCCTCAAAAATAAAAAGTAGTAATTGCCATGTAAAACATGTTTCTATCCCTTCTGCTAATGATTTATCACTACTATTGTTAATTTATGTATAATTTATCTGTTCAAATCTCATGTATTCGGATACGCAAAATAACTTGTTGAAACAGTGGTATGGTATGCATGGTTCATTTCTCTATATTTTAAGAGCTTCTCTGCACAAAGCATATATAAACTGTGTGTTGTGCTAAATCATATCATTATATATATATATATATATATATATCT
>Ga0214543_1008827_pt1 | contig 16190 bp, 10 predicted proteins | sample CNSS2metaG_FD_160094 | JGI IMG/M metagenome (GOLD analysis project Ga0214543, IMG submission 160094) | Root nodule microbial communities from cowpea collected in UCLA plant growth center, Los Angeles, California, USA - CNSS2 | ecosystem: Host-associated > Plants > Roots > Nodule | place: USA... | reverse complement strand
TATAAATAAAATAAAATAAAAAAATAAAAATATATATATATATATATATATATATATATATATATATATATATATATATATATATATATATATATATATATATATATATATATTAGAGTGTCTCTTGATTTTTCATGTTCTATATTCTTTGTTTCAATTTAAAGCCTATCCATCTCTTGATATACAATTACTCTTGAAAAATATTTATTTATAATACATAAAAATTAAATTAATTACATATAAACATCAATTTTTCTTTTTGGTAATTATATGTCATAATTATTAAAGATGAAATATTGTGTAGTTACCTTAATCATTAAGAAATTTATTAATACAATTAATAGAATTAAAGCTTTTTTTTACTAAAATTATAACTTTTTTATTATAGTAAAAATAAGTATGTTAATAGTTGATGTAGGGATTGTATATCTTATAAAATTTACATGTAATAGGTAATTCAGTTACTTAATTGAATTCTCCAAATTTCACACTCATATTAACTTATTCATGGAAGATGAATTCTCCAACAACTAGATAGAGAATTGTGCTACTCACACGAAGTTTAACACAGACATTTAATACTTATCAACTCGATTAATTCTTTAATTATACATATTCCATTCAAATTATTTTGTAATTCATACTTTACTTATATTTTAGATCAATCCTAATTGAGTATGACAAAAGATTTATTATCTTGTAAATATCACTGGAAAAAAATCATTAAATAACAACTATATTTATATATAAAAAAATTAATCATTATATTAACTAAATTAAAAACTATTTTATAAATCAAAAGTTATTTGTACTATTTAAAATAGTTTAAACTAAATTTTTTTACTATTAATAAAATATTATAATTCATTTTTGAATTAAAATTTAAACTGATTTCTAATATTAGTTACTAAATATTTAGCTACTTAATTCTATATTAGTCTATAATTTAAAAATATAGACTAATTTAAAATTAATAATAGTAATTAAAATTTTGATGATTAATATTAGAGATTAATTTAAACTCTAAATTATAAATCAATTATGTTTTTTTATTAATAACAAAAGCTATTTAAATATCAATAATTTTTAATTTATAAAACAATCACTAATTTAGTTAATATAGTTAATATAATAGTTAATTATTTTTATCTTTAATTTAGTTGTTATATTTAATTTATAGTATATTTCTTTTTTCTCATAGTTTGATTCAGTTTGTCACTTTCCACGTGTAGTCCTCTGAATTTCCTTTGGACCATCTGGGGCATATAAAATTTATGATTTATCGTCAATAATCATTCTACAGACTGGGTTTAATCGTAATAGGTTACATCATCTTATACGTTATACATTCATCAAATTACTCATCTTCTACACCTTCATTTCCACGAACCTTTGTTGCACTGTTGCAAACAACAATGGAAGTCACATGAGTTTGTGAAGAAAAGTTCATACTACTACTCAGTTTCCGACATGGTCAATAGTTTGACATACTTATATTCTTCTATAAAATATCACAAAACAATGCATGTTTAGTCACATGGTCAAATCAAATATATTCACACGGTCACCTTTTAGTTACAGATAGAGTTCTAAGGTCAGATATTTCCAGCCCAGTCAAGTCAAGCAACATTCTATATATTACGACATTTTATATCGCACTCAAATTTATATTTTGAGAAAAGAAAATTATAACTGTGAATAAAATGTTACAAATGAAAAAAAAAATACATTTTTAACAAGTTATTGTATTCGTACATGGTATACCTCAACATATTAAATTATATAAATTTACTGCATTATTTTAATTTTTTTCACTAAAGTAAACTTTTCCCTTAAGAGAAACAAAATCCAAAAGCAATACTAGATAGATTTGTCAAATTCCTAATGGTCAAACATATTCTTTACTTCATATTCATATTACTCTGTCCCATTTGTGCCCTACGAGATCATCAACTATTTGGATAAAGCAATTGTTGTGTACCGTTCCCATTGGTCATAGCTGAATGAATTAATATATCTATAGATTAATTCGTAGTTATATCATGTATAAATGCACACGATATTTTTATAATATTATTTGTATATTTTCTTTCTATGTCATAATTTATTTTTTTCTCTAGTTAATTTTATACAAATAAATAAATTGTAAGAAGGTAATCTCTTAATTCAGTCCATATTTGTTGCAGGAAATTAAGCAACACCCGTGCGGTCAGAGATTTGAAGCTTTGCGTTTACATTTTACATAGTTTCATGAAAAGCCCGTGCACCCTTGAACTTTTTCGCAGCCAAAAAGGAACAATGCACTGATATCATGGTGTATATATACAAGGTACCACAGTCCTCATATTTTGCATGTTATAAATCATCTCTCACATTTGTTTTTCTACACATCAAGTCTACCCCACACGGCAATCTAGTACTTGGTTTCATTAATTAAAGTTGAGTACGAGGTTCTGTAAATGTCAGTTGAAGCTTTTGCAATGGCTGGTATGGATTACATGGAGAACACAATCAATGTTGGTGCATTGGAACAGAGCTTGAAACAGTTGCAGGCACCGCAGGTTATAATGTCTGAGACTAATGAGCAAAGTTTAAGTGGCGAGGGTGAGAAAGGTCATTGCAGCAGTTGTTTAGGGTTGGACAGTGAGATGGCGATGGAGTGGGTGAAAATGAAGATGCGCGAATGGGCCATAGCTGTTGCTTCAGACAATCACACCAAAGCTGAACTTAGGGTTTCGGAGATTCTTCTTATAATGGATAGTCATCATTTGATGCACGCCAGTAATTAATTAAAAGCGATTTTTTTTTTCTTTTTTGATCGATTGTATTCCATTTGTTCTTTATAGTTGTATGGTCCCAAATATTCTTTTCATTAATCAGCTTTGTTGTGTATACATGAAGAACTTTTTGTTGCATTTTTATGTTGTAGTTACATTTCAGTTTCTTCAATTCAATGGTTGAAAAAAGTATAACCGTGTAAACTCGTGAAAAAACAATGGAAGAGAAAGGAAGAAAACTGGGAAAATAGTTTGTTTTAAAATAATTAAATAAAAGAATTATAATGATATTATAATTCCTAATTTTTATTTTTATAAAAGAAAACGGGGAAAATAGTTTGATTTTTTTTTAAATAATGTAATTATTTCTATTAAATGATATTAAAGTCAGATTTTAAAGTATTACGTGTTAAAATTCAAATTTATTAAATATTAAAGTCTAATATATTATACTTAAAATGTGTCTTGTATCAAAATCAAAGATTTTAAAATAATAAATAATCAAAATTTTGACACATAAAACTTTCAAATTATGCTAACACTAATTTAAGATAAAGGACCACATTAAATATTTTATAAAAATAGAAACTCAATTAAATAAAAATCAAATATAATAACTAAAACAAATTAAAGATTTAGATACAATAACTAAATTACTAATATAAAAAAAAAAACCATACTCCCAATTATTTGTTATATATTTCAAATAAAGAGTAGTGGTGCTTGTAATCATCAACCCGACTTGAAGTATAGAATAATATTCATTTCATGTTGTATATATTTATGTCATATAGAATTGTATGTAAAATGGAATTCAAAAATTATAATTATTTAACAACAACATTATATATATACTATATATTATGTTTGGAATCATGGTTGTATAATTATTCCGGTGAAAAGGACACATAATTATAAGTCTTCCATAAATTCAAGTGACTTATTGAGTTATACATATAGTAAGAATGCTAAAATCAACTTTTTTTTTCTATAAGTTTATACTGTTTTCCTTCATTTTACTCGATCTTGGTGAGTACTTACTAAATATTAGTGCATCCAAAAACTTGAATAGAAAAGGTCCTTCCTCTCCATTTATTTGCGAAATTGGTCACATTTAAAATTACGTTGTAGATATGCATAGACAAGCACGGGTTTAACATGCATGTTCTTGCATGGCGTTTCAGGCATTGACCGAATAACGATGTTGGTGTTATAGTGACAGATGACGTTATTGCTGATCCATGAAGCAACAGTATATGAGAGATATCACGTGTGGAATTGGAGACTCTAAAACAAGTGAAGTTATTGAGCCATGCAGCATCCGTGACTTAGTTTATTTTTAGTTGCCTAAACCTAAAAAACCCTTTGTATAAATTGGTTTTGCGGCTATCGAAGCAATTCACATTCACACTTAGCATCGTTTTGGAAGCATGTCTTTCGAAGCTATGGCAATGGCGGGCATGGATTACAAAAAGTGTGGCATTTCTTTGGAAGAGTGTGAGACCCTTTATCCACACCAGTCTCTGCATCTTCTGGTAGAGCCTCATCAATTCCCTAATTTGACTGCAGAAGCTGTCAAAGCAAAGATCCAAAAGTGGGCAAAAGCTGTTGCTTCATGTTCCAACCAACACACTGTCACAAATCACAAATAACTCCATGCATTTTAGCTTAAGCTTATAACCTACACCATGTTTAATTCCCTACCATTAATCTGTAATACTTATTTCTTCTTATTGTATTATGTTGATGCAAATTGAAGCTTGGAAATTAACAAATCTCTTGTCTTTATTTTATTACTCTTTTTCTTTCCTTTTACCTGTACTATTTTATATTGTTATTCGTGTAAAATTGATTATTTACTTTTTTATTATTACATATGTTTATTATAAGAAAAATAATTTTTTAACAACTAAATTTTAATAACATTCTTTTGTGACCTTAACCAATTTAGTTTTCATAACTAAGGTAGTAGAAAAGAGGGTGGAAATGTACTTCTTGCATTTTGTTAGGAACAAGACAATAAATAGCACAAGAATTTAACGTGGTTCCACGTACAATGTGTATATCTAGATCCACGACTATACTAGGAAGTACTTTTATTTTTGGTGTATCTCAAGCTTTACATATGATCTCTTATATAGTAAAAGAGAGAACCACATCTCACAATTCTTAGCGATGGGACTAAATCAAACACCATAACAAGTGGTATCAGAGCCGATGGTTAAAACTGGCTCAGACGAGCGCAGGTCCCTGTATCGAAAGTCTTCCTAGAAGGAGTTCCAGGTAAGCGTGTCCCGTTAAGATGAACGACGGTACGAGAATGGATATTCGTGGTTGGAAATGCTTTCGCTGGAAGGAGAGTGTACCAATGTGGTTGAAGGGAATCACCCTTATGGGGGAAATGGTTAAGAATCCAAGTGTGAGTTTAAGTCTCACATTGACTAGAAATGAGAAAGTAGAGCACTATATAAAAATAAAGACTCATAAACCCATTACCTTAAAGGTTTTGGGTTGGGAGTGGTGTTAATGCCTTATGTGGCTATACTCAAATCTCATTGATGTTGTATCTCCCTAGTGAAACTCCGTCTGTAAAACCTTACAAATGATATCAAAGCTGATGGTTAAAACTGATTCAAATGAACCTAACACATTTGATATCATAATATGAACTGGTTTTCAGTGGTAAGTTGTCAAGCTTTGTAATCAAGTCAGTATGAGAGAAAGTTAATAATTATAATTAGTTAATCACAAAGTTCAAATGTCTTTTTTTTCAAAAAAAAGAGTATGATATATATATATAGGCGATAATATTAGTTACCTATGTAATAGTAAGATTGAGTTCAAAAACTAAGATGAAATATTTGCAAATTTTGAAGATTTGGTTAAATTTATTTAGTTTAGATAATATGATGTGTCATGTGTTTTTAGGAAGCAAAATGATGATTATAGTTTCAAATAATAATATTTTAGAGAAAAGTTATACTCACTTCCTATGTAAGTTATCATGTTAGAGGTAATGATAAATGGTACTTAATGTCTTGTTGTTTTAAAAATATATATTTTTAACACTCGTATTTTATTTAATTTTTAAATAAACGTTACATATATTTTAATTTTAATAAATTATAATTATCTTCTCATATGTTTTAACTAAAAGAACATTTATCTCCCCTACTTTATTTTAAAATATTATATAAACTAAAATTCAATAAAATATTGATCGATATATATTAAAATATCATTAAAAGTGATAAGGTGGTTTAGAAGTAAAATTTGATATACAAATTTCTTAGCAAAAACTACAAATCATCTTATGCAATTTTTTTTTTTTTATATAAAAACTACAAATCTTTCCAAACAACTTTGGTAGCAAAAGTTGCAAACCTTTTCATAGATTTGTTTTGGCCAAAATTTCATATCTTTCTGTGAGACACAACAATCCAAACCTCTTTTACGTTCCAAAAACTTGACAACATTTAAATCAATTCTTTAGTTTTAAGAAATATTTTACTTTTTTTCGTTCTTATTATCCGATGGAACTGTGATAAATAAACACTTAAAAACTGACATTAATAAAAGAGAAAAAAATTCAATACATTTCTCTCTATATTTAAGATCCTTTCTTGCAAATAAGAAAATACAACTGCTAAGAGAACTTAAAGATTCAAAGGAAGAATTATTTTTCTCTCTTAATTTTTTCTTTCGAGCACTACAATAGTTAAAATAAAAGGAAATGATTTTGAGGCGTTAATATTGTTTCTTTTGTAATTAAAAAGAACTACTAGAGTAGCAATATATAACCCAAAAGTTTAGCATTAAACTGAAAATGCATTATTTCAACTTCATAATATTTCAACATTCTAATATAAAGTCGTAAAGTTTGATATCAATTAAAATATCTACACACAAGAATCTTAATTTAACTAAAAATATTTTTTCAAATTTCAAGTAACTTTTTAATTATTTTAGCCAAACACAACAAATTGAAATAAGTCTACCGGCAAATAATTTAATTACTTACACTATTTTCAGTAATTAAAGAGATAATTCCAAATTTTAATAAGAACAAATAAGCTAAATTCAATAGTAATTTGCATTCTACGTACTAAATATAAATATACCGTGGGTTAAATATATTTTTTATTCCTTAATTATAAGAAAAATTTGAATTTGTTTATCTTTAAAACTTTGACACGATTTAGTCTTAAATTTTAGAAATTTGTGATTTAGACATTTGGTTCTTGCTAGAGTGTCTTAAAGACACTGTTTAAGGTGTAATTAATGAACATTGAATTTTGTAAGAGTTCATCGTTAAATGTGATATTAAATGAATTATGACCTTAATAAATATGAGTGTAATTTTATTTTATTTAGATGACAAAAATGTCCACAAGTGTTATACATATGTAATTGATAATTTATTTGTTACCTAAAAAAAAGTTAAAAAATAATTAAACAATAAAATAATTATATTTTAATGTTATTAAAAATTAGAAATAATTAAACGTAAAAGAAAATTAATTAACAGAAAATTAAATATTATTTTTAAATAAAGAATAATTAATATAATATTCATTAATTACACCTTAACCATAACTTAGAACACTAATTAACATTTTCCAACCATTTTACTAATATTTGTTAAAATTATTTGACGTTTTAAATATATTTCTGAGCTAACATTGGAGTAGAAATATGTGAAACGATGTGAACAACTCAAATCTTATCATAAAACATGTTTGAAACGTCAAGTAAATTTAATAAAATTTAGTTAAAAAAATTACATTTACATATTTCTAAACTTGAATGACTAAATTTTGTCAAACTTTTAAATATGAACTAATTTCAATTTTTACCGAAAATTAAGAATTAAAATTATATTTAACCATGTATGATTAACACACCTTAAAATCTCAGAACTGGTTACACCATGCCATTCCTGTGTTGGCATACATATCCCTCGGCATTTATTTCCAAATTGATCACATTTTAAACTTGGCTTTGGTGCACAGTGGAATAGTAAGTAGACTGACATTAACGACCACCACGGCACGGATATGACATGTTTCTTGCAATTGCATGCCCTTCCATTTCGGGCATTGATGAATAGATGTGAGCTTCATGAGTTATATGACGTAGTTGCTGACCCAAGTTAAGTACCAAAAGTAGGTCTAGATAATGACACGATAATCAAATAAATATCATTGTGATAGATTTTGAATAAAATTCATATTATTTAAATTTAATATAGCATTACAAAAGGATACATTTTGTATTTGTTTATATACTATAAAATAATCTTATCTAATTAATGTTGGATTTCTACCACCAATTTTTTTTTCTAATTCCTAGAATTTAGGGACACAAACAATCACATGTAAAAAATGAATTTGCCCGTGCAACACTCGTGAATCGGTCAGTTTTCACAAATTAAAGCACAACAACCTTAGTTTCCTCTGCTATATAAATTACTCTCATGGCTAGCTGCTACCTCAAATCACAAATCACAAATCACAAATCACAACTCTCACTTAGCATTCTCATATTGTGTACCCTCATCTGATCCCTGTTAAAAATGTCCATTGAAGCTATGGCAATGGCGGGCATGGATTACAAAGAATGTGGCATCTCTTTGGAAAAGTGGAATCCCCTTATCCCACAGCAACCTCCTTTGTATCTTGTGGCAGTGCACGAGGAATTGGTTAATTTGCGTGCAGAGGGGATGAAAGCAAAGATCCGAACATGGGCAAAAGCCGTTGCTTCAACTTCCAAACAACAAAGTGTCACAAATCACCAGTTCAAACTACTTGTCTTTAGCTAGTTTTTTGTAGCAACAAAAAGAAGCATAAGCTGGACCCAGAAATTTAAACTACCATGTTTAATTTGCTAGCATTAGTAAGCAATTTATACAGCAGATCGATTTGGTGCATACTATTCCATATTTTTCTCAGTTTCTGGTTTTGATTCTGCAAACGATACTCCTTAACCAATTCTTTTATACAACTTTTTTTGGTGTAGAGATTATTGAAGCAAGTAACAAATATCAGACATGTCTAAAGAACAATTACTCCAATCTACCAACTTTGTTAACCCTGGTTTGTTTTTGCATAGATATTTGACCTCACCACAACTCTCTGCTTCCAGTAATTTCCTAAGAGAAGAAAGGTTAAAACCTCGTTTAAATAAATGAAAGTCATAATTTTCAGAATATGAAGTTTATTACCTATATTTTTACACATGGAAAACAATAACCCTATGTCTGTTTTCAATCGGATTAACTTCTTATGAACGGTGGTAGTGTGCTACAACATCAAGTGTAATGGTCTAAATTTCTCATCTTCCTCCTGACAACTCAATGGCATCTTGGTTATTCATTGAATCTTCTCCCCACTTCATTCTTCTCTGTAGTCTCTCGTAATCTTGCCTCGTAGCAACCTCCACATGCTGCCATTCTTCCCATCTTTGGGCAAGCCCTTCTCCCTCTAACATTCTTACAACTTCTGACATCGCCGGTCGATCCTCCGGCGACGCTTGTGTGCAGAGCAATGCAATTTGTACAATCATTTCAACCTCTCCTATTACGTAATTTTTCTTCAGGTTGCTGTCCACAATAACATCTAGCCTTTTCTCCCGTTGCAGTTTCTTAACCTATACCAAACAAAATATGGTAAAAATAGTAACCAACTGGTATAGCAGAATAATTCAGAGCTTATGTAAGAAGATAACTAGCACAAGCACAACACAAGCACATGTCCTTAACCTTTTGATCATCAACATTATAGAATGTAAAACCATGACTTAGAAAACATTATAGACATAATCAAGGCACCAACAGGCATGCAACAACTTCCATGCATGTCGACACTTATGAGAAAAAAAGTGATGCTAAAATGAGGTTGTCTCACATGGTCAAGCAATAACACGTCATCCTCCTCTTCCAAACGTGAAAAGTCAATAGCACGTTGACCTGTAACAAGTTCCAAAAGCATAATCCCATAACCAAAAATATCAGTCCTTTCTGAAGATTTTCCTGTGGACAAGTATTCTGGAGCTATATGACCCATTGTCCCTCGAACTTGAGTTGTCACAGTAGTATTTCGAACATCAACTAATTTTGCCAAACCAAAGTCACCAACAACTGCTTCAAAATCTCCATCTAGTAATATATTAGCTGCCTTCACATCCCTATGAATAATCCTAGGATTACACTGCTCGTGAAGATATTCTAGGCCACGAGCTGTTCCTAGAGCCACTCGTTTTCTAGTAGGCCAATCCAAAACGGGTTCCCCAGGTCTGAGTTCTGCACCAGTGTCAAAACAGAGAAATTTTCACTTAAAATGCCAAAATATGAAAGCAAACTTAAAGACAATGCAGAGGGTCAAGCTACCCTCAAATTAAAATATTGCCAGACAAAGATACGGAATTCATAAATCGGACACGGTTACATTTGATGTCACATCAGGCTTTCAAACATGCAATGTTACTAAATACCTCGTAGACGATAGGCAACACTTAAGTTTTGCATGAAGGGATAAACTAAGAGACGTTCTGTTGGAGTAGTACAAAAACCAATGAGCCGTAACAGGTTCCTATGGACAGCTACACTTATCAACTCCACTTCACGCTGGAAGGCAGCGTCACCCGCAGGACTTTCATAATCAGTTAACCTTTTGACAGCAACTTTTGTACCATCTGCTAGAACACCTTTATAAACCTTTCCAAAGCCTCCTTGTCCTAATATATTTTTCTCGCTGAAGTTGTCTGTAGCTATCTGTAGTTCTTTCCAGGAAAATCTTTTTATTTGACCAAATGTAATTCGGCGATCGACCTCACCTGAAAATACATGAGAAAAAATATATTCAAATAGCTTGTTAGCAAGAGAAATTTTCAAAAAATGGTAAAATAGATAGTTCATATCAACCATAGTTTGAAAAATGATGGTAAACTAGAAAGCTTGACCGTTTCTTTGTTTTATTTATTTTTTCTTCAGCTCTTGAGCATACATTGTCCTTGTCTCGGTCTACTTCTCTTCTTTTTATAAAATTAATGTTACACAGTATTTCAACTAGTTGTCACAATTAAAAGCATTACAAGATAGTTCAACCAGTTAATTCTTCATTCATCTCACAAATATTTAACCATATGCCAAAATGAAGGAAAAGCATAGCCAAAACATATTTGCAACACTAAAGTTTGAAGAACTAAGCCTAATCAATAAAAAATAATATTACATTAATTAGACAGATGCTCTAAAATAGAAAAAATATTACTGCAGACAGACAGATGCTACACACATTAATACTGGATACCAGTATTTTTTAAAAGAAAAATGCAATTCCAATAAAGAGATGGTGCATTAAGAGCTATGGAGTGCACCATTCATAAAAACTAATCTAAATGAGGACAACAATGACTTATGTCATAAATTCACGATTTTATAGCATTAGATCAACTTTGAGCAGAATGTGCAGGCAGTTTCACCGGATCAATAGCTACTAATTCTGAAGCTACAGACAATCTACAAAAACTTTGTGAAGGCTGAAAAAGGAACACAAACCTGGAACATCTACAAAAATTTCACGCTTGCACCCCTTGTACCAGAAGAACAGCAGACAACCAAGAAAAAGAATAACAACTAAACCTGCAACTATTCCAACTATGAGGCCTACTTTTGTTTTATGAGACGAACCTGTCAAATGAAGGAAAACTAGTTTTCAGCTTGTTGCCTGTAAATGGAGGGGGTGGGAGACGGAAAACACTTTACAGATCAAAACAGTATTAACAAAAGTAACCTTGAACTGCATTATCAGATGAGCAAAGATGATGATAACTCACTCCACAATTCAAATTATTTCCAGTGAAACTGCAATGGGCAATACAGTGGAACATAAATAAGCCTATTTAAGCAACGGATGAATTTTTTGTACAAATTTATAGTTTTATCCAAGGACACCATAAACATGAAAGTTAGATGTGTGACGACACAACAAAGAACAAGATACCAAATAATTCCAAACAAGCAGATATTAGTGAGACTTGTATGAAGGATAAAATGATGGACAATCAGCTTAGGTTTGAACATGTACAAAGAAAGCCACTAGAAATAAGGAAAGTAGATTTCATGGCTTTTAGCCTTGAAAAAAGGGATAAAGGGAGACCCAAAAAGACATGGCAGGAAATTATGGAAAAGTATCTCATATTGAATAATATCACTGAAATTTTGGTTTGTTACAAACTCAATTGTATTGTACAATCCATGTATCCAACCTCACCTAGTGAGAAAAGGCTATTATTATTGTTTCCTTAACAATGGTCCTTAGGAAACCTGATCAGTATTTGCCAATGAAAAATTGTATTTCTTTTAATGTGACAAAAAATTACCACCTTAAACTTCTGCCATTCAATATTATATATTGGGTATATGGAAAAAGTCCGGCAATGAGAATTCTAAATTAGGTTGGAGAAATTGAATAAGTGATGATTACAAATCTTTCAAAGGAAGATCAAAAAGTGGAACCAGAAAAGACCATTAGAATCATAGACTACCATTTCGTTATGTAACAATGTTGAATGAAATTGATGACATAGGTTCTTTAGGCATCCACTTTCCAAGTGTTTGAACCTTTTAGGTATAGTCCTCGGTCGGGGATACAAAATTACTGTCAAAAAAAGTATTTGACGAATTTCACATTTTGGTTTTAAGGTATCTAATTCTAATTTACTGTACATACTTGTATGTAGGAATGCTGAACAACCGCTCCGGAATCTTCCCACTAAGATCATTTGAATCTAGCAAACTGTAAAAGAGAAGTTTGAACAATCCATCAGATATCAAATGATAATAAAATGTACTTGAGATCAAAATACGAGTATAAAAAATATTAACATACACATTGATCAAGCTTGGGAGACTGGCAAGTGATTCTGGAATAGTTCCATTAAGATTGTTTTGACTCAATGTCCTAGTTGAAGACCAAAATTAGATACTGCCGGACATTACAAAAGTAAAATAGATGCTAAGACTCCATACTTACAAGAATTGAAGCTTTCTAAGACTACCAAGTGAATATGGTATTTCACCAGTTAATTTGTTGTTTTCCAAATCTAATCTGACCAAGCTTGTAAGATTTCCAAATTCTTTTGGAATGTCACCAGTGATGTTATTACCTTGCAAAGAACTTCACGGTAAATGTGTAAGAAAAAAGGTGAAAAAGATGAACAATTGAAAGCGTGAAGAATAAAATCACAAAATTCACCAAAAAACATCATATGGTTCTTGAAAAAACAACCAAAGTTTACATAATTCCATACACACTACAAATGCTATATGCATTTTTCCATTCACTTTCTTAAATTAACAATTAGAAAGCAGGAACCCTACTGATTGATTTAATAGTGTACTACAGTTCATCAGATACACAGAAGATAGTAATATTCAACGGTAAAAGGTTTTAATATAACCATGTAATTTAATGAATCTATGCCTCAACACTTAAATGAAACAAACCAAGAACGTTGAGGCTATGAACTGAAATATGGGACAGGGCAGAGGGAGAAGGCAGTTCTGTGGATCTTTCATACTAAATACTTACAGAGTTTCGAGACTTTTCAGGGATGCTATTCTTGGTGTCAACGATCCTGTGAATCCCATAAATTCTAGTGAACTGCAATGAAGTAATATGTATAATTATACGTTATGAATGAAATATCTAGGTACCAATGAAGTTGAAGCTGTCACAATCTTCCTCAAACTAAATATTCAAAAGAAGAGAAGGGTTAGGAACATACACTCTCTTATTAGTTATATTTATTGAAAACTACAAAATTAAAAGAGAGATTGTTGAATAAGATATAGAATCCATAAAATTTTGTCAATTTTAATAAATTTCAACTAGCAAGAGAGAGTATATTCACAAGACTAAACCAGAGAAATTGTTCTTAGCATTTCTCTTCAAAGAAAACACAGCCAGTGGATGTTTCCAATATTATAATAAGAATATCTTACACTCGAATAACGTTGTTATTCTGGTCACATTCAACATTTGACCAAGTACAAGGGTCAACTAGATTTTTATTCCAGTTTGTAAGCTGGCTGGGAGAAGCATTCAATGATAACTTCAACGCATACAGCGCATCTTCTGAAATGAACATATAAATTATACATCTATTAAAGACTGAAAGTCCAAATCCACTTGCAACTTCGACAAAAACAGAAAGGCAGATAGATGTAAAATCCATAGCATTTTCTACTGCAATATTATAAAAGTGATAAGGTTATCATATGTCGTCAACGAACATGATAAATGATGTGCAAAGGTACAGGTTGCTCACACAATTCTCGGATAATGATTCTATCCAGTAAGTACATGATCCCAATTTTCAAAGTTTCATTAATTTCCAAGCACTGCTAACAAATAGTTTATTCCGTGGTTGAAGTAGGATCATTCATATGGAGCATATTTAAATAAATTGAAATAACCCAAATGATTTTTCTAAAAGATAAATGAAAAGGGCAAAATGTTGATGGATCAAAGTGCCACCTGGTCAACCAAACGTGACAGTAGTGTAACAGAAAGGATTATGAAGAAATTAAATCTCAGAGAGGCAGAACAATAATACCAGTGTGCTTAAACATGAATGAATCTCAAATTTCTATTAAGTTGAAAGCCAGACCATGACAGAGAAAAGGAAGTGAAGAAATAAAAACTACAGCTAAATCTTTACATAGCTTAAAGATTAACAGGAATAAGTTTGAACAGCAGATTGAACCTTGTGAATCAAGCCCAGCCAACGCAGAAGAGCACACACTAGTCAATAGCAAAAGAACAAATGCCAAATCCATTTTTCCACTCTCATCAACCACTCAACCAGTGACAGAGTGCATTATGCTCAAGTACCACAACATAAATCTTCATCTGTCTAGTGTAGAACAAACGAAACACCCCACTAAGTTGTAATCGGTGAAGACAGACAGTAAATATCATACAGAGATAAAAGGGGACAAATGAAGAAGATTGCCGGAACCAAGATGCGATATGAGACAGACGTGTCAAATGACCAACCGTGAATTTTCAACCATCGATGGAAAAAGCTTAAGTACTAACAGATAGGGGTCAACCACCAAAAGAGAGAACAAATGAAACCAGGAACAGAAGTGGAATCATTTACAAGACAAAAATTAAACATGGTTTGAACCGGTCAAAGTCAGTTTTTTGTTTTTCACTTTTTGTTAGTAAAATAAATAAAGGGGTAGCTTTGTGGAGATGATGAAGAGAAGAGATAACACCTGAGTAAAGTTGAAATATATAAACAAGACATAGAAGACACAGAAATTGTGAACTGAAATAGAACCTAATGAAAAAGGTTTCTGATTAAAATTGAGTGAGTCTCAGCATAAAAGAAATTATACTGTGGATTGAAATTGAAGTGTTGATTTCGTATTTTACTAAATTAACTTCCAGCAGTGATGTTATACCAGCAATTTGGGCAAAAATAAAACTAATAAATTAACCCATGGAGGATAAAATGAAAGAGAGAACAAAATAAAGAAAACCCTAGATATTACTATGATACTGGATGATGAGATTAGCATAAAGCAATCCAATGTGCTGTGTCCACTAGTCGGTAGTACTTTGAAAACAAAGACCAATCATTGTCGTTCAATCACTATCATTGTCCCCATTTTATGTCAAAGGCCAGTCTTTGATTTCTTTTTCTTTTTCTTCTTTTGAATATTATTTAATTAGACGGAAAACAAAGAGAAAAGAAAATATGCGATATAAAGACTTTTTCTTTTATTCAATTGAAGATAAAATGGAAACAAAAGAAAAGTTAACTCCAAGATATATAAAAAAAAAATCCTTCTTACCCTTTTAATTATAAATTGTTAACGTTTGTGATTTTTTCTAAAATAAAAAAAAAAGTGAATATTAAAAACTAGTGTGCCAATAGCACCTATTTATTAGTTTTCGTTATTTTCTCTCTTATTTATCCTATCACTTATCATATTCTTGTATTTGTCTACATTATATTTGTCAATAGACATGTATTTGTGGAAGGTCAAAAGTCAAAAAGAAAAAACTACTGTCCCAGTACTCCTGCCCTTTTGAACATCAGTGATGTTTTTGGACATAATGATTATTCTGTTTTTTAATCATGCCATTAATACTAGGGGTGGCAAACGGGTCAGCTCGGCCCGTTTTGGCCCGGCCCGTATGTGGTCCGTCAAAAAATGGGTCGGGACGGGCTGACCCGTCAAACAGAAACGGGTCAATATTCATAACCCGTTCTGTATAGGACGGACTAACGGGTCGGGTCGGGCTGGCCCGTCTAGTTTTTTTTTTTAATTTTTTTAATTAGTTTTCAAATTTTTTAATTTGTTTTATTTTTTAAATTTGTTTATATATACATATA
>Ga0214543_1008825_pt1 | contig 16197 bp, 13 predicted proteins | sample CNSS2metaG_FD_160094 | JGI IMG/M metagenome (GOLD analysis project Ga0214543, IMG submission 160094) | Root nodule microbial communities from cowpea collected in UCLA plant growth center, Los Angeles, California, USA - CNSS2 | ecosystem: Host-associated > Plants > Roots > Nodule | place: USA... | reverse complement strand
CATACAAAAATGAGAGCACAAAATAATGAATTTGTGTTCAACTTTCTTTTTTTCTTCATAAACAAAAGAAAACAAAACAAGTAAAAGTCTAAAGTGGATATAATATGTGAGAAACTCAAAAAACAGTAAGAGAGAAAATAAAAAATATCTTAATAAATTTATTTATTTTTTATTAAATTTAATTTTATGCTTTATTATTTATTAGCATTAAATGTTATATTTTATAAAATAAATAAAAAGATACCTATTTTAATTCTTATCAATTCCCAATATATACTTTTATTATTTAAAAAATTCCAAAACATTAAATTTCTTATACATAATTTAAAAAATTAAAAACAAAAAAAAATTCATATAACATAAATAAAAGAAAATCAAAAACGTTGGGGGGGCCACGGCTCCCCCCTGTCCCTTCGTTGGTCCGCCTCTGCTCTACACGGCGATGGTCATGGATTTTCTTTACATTGAGGCCCTTTGTGAGCCAATGACCATCAAGTTCTTTACATCAAGACCACTTGCAAGACAATGATCATTGATTTATTTGTCACTTTGAGGCTCTCTAGACAATGATCATCGATTTCTTTACATCAAGGCCTTCTGCGAGGCAATGGTCATTGATTTTTTTGTCACCTTAAGGCTCTCAACGAGGCAATGATCACATATTTATTTACATAAAGGCACTACATGAAATAATGGTCATTAATTTCTTTGTCACATAGGGGTCCTATACATTGTAATGGCCACCGAATATGGATATAAATCCTCTACTCAAGATTAGTCTAATCTTTTTTTCAAAAATTTAAATTTACAAAAAGATGTTGTTTTTTCCGAATCGCAACTCACTACATGGTAATGGTTACTGAATCCTATATATATAGGACCATTAATCGGGATTGGTCTAATATTTCTTTTTTCAAAAAGTAATCGAGACATTCTACTTGGTAATGCTCACCTAAATATTTTTTTATAATAGAGACCTCTCCTTTGGAATTTTCAAGTTTATACTGGAATTTTTTAAATATAAACTCATGAGAAAAAAATAGTATTTATTAAACCAATATCTCATTATCAATTGAGACAAAAGAGAGTCACCTTTCATATTTTCAATATGAGAATTCAGTACACAAAGGATAAGTTTGTGTCTAACTTCTTCTTTTTTTTTCATAAACAAAAGAAAAACATGTAAGAGTAGGAGATAAATGCAATATATGAAAAACTCAAAAGATAATAAGAGAGAATGTTAAAAATATCTCAATAAATTTGTTTATTCTTTATTGTACTTAATTTTATATTTTATTATTTATTAACATTAAGTATTATACTTTATAAAAGAAATAAGAACGTACATAATTTAATTTTCATAAATACAATATATATTGTACATTTAGTGAGCATCTTGTATTTCATAAAAATTGGAGCGATTTCATCTTTATGCAAAGGTCATCCTATCCAATTTTTGGACATTAAAATACACCTTAGACGCGGATGACTACCATAAGAGGTTCCCAACATATCATAAGATTCTTTTGTGTGTGTGTGGTGGGGGGAGGGGGCATGGCCCCCTAAGAATCAACTAAGATCCACCATTGGTCTTGTTTTGATTTGCTGTGCATTTGGGCAGAAAAAAATAGACTAAATCGGTATGTGCTTTTTAAAAAATAAGGGTTAATTTAATTTTTTTTGGTCTATCCAGCATAACGTTTGGCGCGCGGGTTTGTTGGTCGGCCTGTGGTTTGCACAAGAATTTTATAACTTTTTTTTATTTAATTAAATTAATAGAAATAATAATTTGTATAGACCTGTTGCTTAAAATAAGTATTATTCATAATTTTATAATTTATAATTTTTAAGCACAAGCATATTAAAAATATAAATGATTTTGAAGTAGACTAAAACAAGAAATGAAATGTGAATGAGAAAACTACTATTGGATTAACCGAACGCGATCGAGTGAGTTATTTTTTGTTGGTCAGTAAAAGTAATATTGCATCATCTTACGAGATTGAAATTTTTTTAAAAAATCATATCTTACCAAAACAACAGTGTAACCCCATTTTTCTATGAGCATTAAAACTTATCTATACACCATGATATTAGCCTTAAACTTAAATTCGTTTAAGGAAAGATAATTCACCCAACATTGATCAAAACACTAAGTAAAAAGCATACCAAGACGGATGAAAACAAAGACAAGAGACTTAACTATTAATTATAGAAAAAAATGAAGATGTTAGAAAAATGATATTTGTTTCTATATTTTCTTTTCTATTCTTTTTAGTTTACATTTTGTAATACATTCCACTCTGTTTTATAAATTTGAAAATAATTCTTATAACTATATAAGAGTGTTCTAATGGTTAAATAATGTTAATAAGCGTTCAATATTGCATCAATCTTTTTAAGTGATGTAATAATGTGTGTAGTATCCCTTACCTAACAATTATAGAGGAGACGAGTATTAAATAATTAAAGGTGGTGATGTTTGTTTGTGGGAGGGATACTAATGTTGCTTCCAAGGGAAACCTGGACATAAGTTTAAGATGAAAGAACTGCATAAGGAGGCAATGAAATGTGTAAGAAAAAAAAAATACTAAATAATATAGCTTAATAATCGGGAAGTGCAAAGTTGAGCGAGGCATCAAAAGGAATATAAAAAGGTGAGCATGAGGAGCAAATTAGCGTCACCAACATCGTGCTCAATCCCTTTCAGGTACACCGTAATGTGCCAACTTGCTTCCCAACTTGCAATAACATAAATCCAAAACTTCTAAAAAAAAAGGACCATCAATTATAGCTTTTCCAGTGAAGACTCGTTCTTTAGGTGCATACCAAGGGATATTTTAATATTTAACATTTTTTTAATGAAATACTTGATAAGTTAAAAGAATTTTTTAATGAGAGTCAGGTATATAAAAGTATCTCAGTACCATGTAAAATTATTTTAACCTTGTTATTATCACTAGAATTATCATATATTTTACACCGTTGATTTGAGCGTCAAAATACTTGAAAGCAGTTGAAATGACATTACCTATAAAATTTAAATAATTATAATTTTCTTTTAATTTTTACATGTCATCATATAAGGCGTTTCTGGCCCATTGAAAGTCGATTCTATATTTGTACGTGAAGATAGTAAGCAAAAGACAAATGTTATTTTAGTTCGATAAATGTTTTCATAAAGACAAGTTGGACCCTACTTGAGTCGAGTTAGCACTCATATGTGCACAAGACGTCTAAACATTATTCTAAGAGATTGGACTAGAAGATGGACCTAAGATCGTTCAATAATAGTTAGGTTAAATTTCATTAACAAATAGGAAAATGATTTTTTGACTACTGAATTTTGACCACTTTCTCTTACAACTTTAAGTGGCATCTTCTAAGTGTTTTCCATTTTTTCATTTTCTCATTCTCAATATTTCAAAACCACTTAGAATATAACACCTCATGTTGTAAGAGAAAGTTGTCAAAATTTAGTACTCAAAATATCATTGTCCTAACAAATATTGATGTATAGGAGATATGATATGTGGTTATTATTTTTAGTTATTATCTTGATATTTTATTATTATATTTGTAACTAAAATATTCTCCTATTTTTCATATAATAAATTTGATTTGTAACTATTTTACTTATAAATAAAATATACTAACTCCCGAAACAAAACTATTTGGACCTTAATGATTATTAACTTTAAGTTAAAAAAGTTCATTATATTTTTTGTTTTTAGTTTAAGGCATCTAGCTTTCTAACGGAACATAATGCTATAAAGTTTAAATTTGAATCTTCAAATGATAAATATTTTTTAATTTTAACTCTACGGTATACAACAAATAGTAAAGAATCATATAAAATTTTTTTATTTAGAACAAATAAATACATGTGGCCTATAAATATATTACAACTATCAACAAATCCCTCAAATTTTAGGATGTATAAAGATTCTCTTTCTTTCACTTTCTAGTTATATTATGACAGATAGAGAGGTCAATTAAAAAAGATTCACAATAAAATTTTGTTATTTATATTTGATAATCTTTCTGATATCCAATTTCGATGAAAAACTTGTATCTATTTCATTTGTGTAAAAAAAAGAAAGAATAACAAATAATGTTTACTAAGTTAATTAAAAATTTAATACACACACACACACACACACACACACATATATATATATATATATATATATATATATATATATATATATATATATATATATATATATATATATATATCCTAACATTATAAAAAAGTTTTATAATATTATTTAATTACAAACCGTAAGTAGTATGACCTTTAATCAATAAATACATGTAGTGTAATAGGATGATATTGTAAAAGTACATTTTTTTCTCTTTAAATACCGAGTCAAATTCATATAATGTAGGAGTAAATTATTTTATAATTTTCAATTTGAAATAAATGTTCTATAAGAATTTAAATGTTTAATTGTGACAAATTATCTGGGTTAATATTTCTTATATTTTAGCTTTTAAACAAGTAATGCATATGAGAAAATATTTAAGAAATAAATAAAATTGATTTATGATGAGAAAATATTGTGGGTAAATAGAAACAGTGAGAGCATAGGCACCAAGAAGCTTGGAATTGGTCGTGCTTATTGATAGGGAGCGTTGGTGAAATCCGCGTCACACCTTTCCTCTCTCTGTCCTCTTTCGAATAATTGTGCTGGCCACCTCCACTTTTCATCTATATTCCTTTTCTGCTCCAACTCCCACCATCATATTTCCCTTTTGCCCTTTATATGCTATCTTCTTTTACATTTTCCTCCTCAAATCTACTTCTAATCATTTATTAACTTCTATGAAATGAAATAATAATATATAAATCTTTCAACAAGAATTTTATTTTGTATAAATATTTCATTTGTATTTCGTAAACCTATCACGATGTGATTACATTTAGTGGGGGTGAGTGTGGGAGTTATGATGAAGTAATGGAGCAGAGTAGAAAAAAGAAGAAGGAAACGCGACGCACAGAGAGTGCGTAGAACCTGAGGTGAGAGTATGGTAGTGGTTGCAGAGATGGTGGAGGGTGAGGTATGTGTGGGGCACCACAATGTAAAGTGGGGAAGGTTTGGCGGGGTCCATGGCAAATGCGGCGAGACGCAGCATCGCAGAAATAAAAAGAAAAGATAACAAAACCATCTCTTGCACTTACTTAGTTGCGTTGCGTTCTTTCCTTTCTTTTCTCCTCTAGCATCATGTTTATTGGCTTAAACCGGGATTCCCAAAATATTGTAATGCTTCTCGCTAAGTGCTCATGAAGTGGATCCCACTCGTTTCCCAGGAGGAGAAACCACTCAAACATATCCATCCAAATTCTAACCCCTCTCTATAATTTAACCCCAATCTAACTAAACCATTTCACATTATCATTCTTTTACAACATATAATTTCAGTCCAATTCAAATATACCACCGATACATGCGAGAGTAATCTTGGATAAATCGAACAAAGGTGAGCTGTGATAGAAATAAAACACGTGTCGGTGTAAACGAATCTTAAGTGGTTAAAGTTAATGAATAGAAGATAATCATAATAAAAATTGAAAATAGTTTGCTACTACTTGTACTGTGCTGGTACCTTTGTTCCACAAGTAAGAATTAGACAACACAAAGCAAGACAGCTAAAACTCGACGCTGACGCCAGCCGTATAATTTGGCTTTGCCATTGGCGGAGGGATACGCACCTACGCAAGAGGCAAACACCAGCTTTATTGTAGGCCCTAAATTATTAAGTATTTCTTTTTTTTATTTATTCATTTCTATTATTTAAAACCCTATTTTCTTCCTTGATTCCTTCTCCTTCTTCCTTTCTACGCCTCTTTGTATTCTTCAAAAGTCGCCTCTGTTACTGCTTAACTTCTTCCTCTTTCTCTCTCTCTCTCTCTTTCCTGTCCCACAAACAAACAATTCAACTAGTTTTTAGTCTGTCCTCACAAACCTCCATGCACAGGATCCTCAGCTTCCATAGCATACAAATTTAACCCCAAGTAAATAAATTTGAGTTTTATATTCGCAGTTCAAAAGGCAACTTACTAGTTGTTCCAACGAGCAACTACTGCTGCTACTCATTTTTTTTCTGACGTCAAAGTTCCAACATGCTCAATTTTTTATCATTCCACATCACCCCACTGCCAATATGGCTGTGGGTCAAACCTTGTTTTAAGCAAGAGTTCCTTCTACTCTTTCATAATAAATGCAAAATGCAATATTAAAGAAACTGATATCCCACTACTACTGTAGTATTTTGCAACATTGGACTCTGCAGTCCTTTTCCTAAAGGGATCATGTAAAATTAATGTTACGGGCATAGCAGTTGGTGAGGAGTAAAATTCTGAGTTATGAGTTCTGTCCCGCCTCCTAAACTGAATATTCATCCAATTCACATCTTCATAAATGTTTCAGACACAACAATCAAAAACAAAAGATCTATTCCACTATCTACTCATTTATTCATATTTAATATTACTAATATTCATGTCCCACGATCACAGGACTGTTTACATATTCCATGTTTGGCAGGAATTAAAAACAAAAACAAAAACAAACGAAAACAAAAAGGGATCACCGACGAACCCTCATTTTTCTCTCTAAAGAAATCCTGTGCCGGTGTCTCACCAAAACTCGCCGGACTTAAATCCCGGGAAGAACCCCTTCAAGGACTATTACACCATACAACAAACTCGTTAATTAGATTCAGAAAAACACGACGCTTCTCACAGAGAGAGAGAGAGGGAGAGATGGGAAGAGTCCTCAAATGAAAAGGTTGAGAACTTTCCGGTCTCCACTATGACCCCACTGATCCCCGAATTTGCTCTCCAAGCACGCCGTCGTCGTGCCTGACTCCTCGGAGGTCATCGACGGCGACACCGGCCGTCGGTTTTCAACCTTCTTCTGCAGGAAAATAGGCGTCAGTCGGAGATCGAGATTCGGCGCCGCCTGAAGCTTCGCCGGCTCCTCCAACCTCTTGCGTTTGCTGGCGGAGGAGGCTCTGTTATGGGATCTGGTGTTCGTGAAGCCACAAGTCGGGTTCGGGTCTCGGATTCTCCAAATGTCGGAGCATGCAACCTCCGATGTCTCGTCGGCGGCGGCAGCGGGAGAGGCGAGGCCCATGAGCTCCGGCATGGGCCTGAGCGTACCCCCGCGGAGCACGGTCTCGACGGCCGCCTGACAGACGTGCCAGTTTCCGGTCCAGAGAAGGCCCACAGCACCATTGACGGGGTTAACCGTTCTCCCGCAAGCTTCGAACAGCAAGGACTGAAACAGGGCTGCATAGGCAAGACGCATAGGGGTATAAGGTAGGGCTAAGAATACTGTAGAGAGAGTTAAAAAAAAATAAAAATAAAATTTACCAGGTCTCTGATTTTCTGGAACGTTGGAAATGAAGGACATGAGGTCAGCGCGGCCAAAGAATTTGGCAACGAAGACGGTGGCATGGCCTTGAGCTTCGGCGGTTTCGATCCACTGCAAAGAAGGACGCAACACGCAGGATTCGCTACATCCCTTTCGAAGGACTCGGCAGCCGTTGCAACTCATGTGTTTGTTTTTGTGTTTGAGACAGTTTCTTGGTTCTTGTGAAATCAGCCTCACATGAACACGAACAACAATTATGAAGAATAGAGGGAGAAGAGATCGGAGAATGCAAATGTAGGTTGGGAAGAGATATAAATAAGGAAGGGAATGGGAGAGAGAGAGGAGATGTTGGGGGAAGTGGGGTTGGTGGTTAACTATGGTTGGGTTAAGGTAGTGGTGGAAGTGGAAGAGAAGTATGAGGAAGAGAGTGCGTGTGTTTTGTTTTTTTTAATTCTGTTTTCTGCTTGCAAAGGTGAGATTCCAATGTCTTTGGCGTGCGCGGCTCCGTGTTTCCGCGCATGGATGTTTCCTACGCCGTTCGATTCTATTTATTTCACCCCAGGATATTAATTCATAATTCCTGTTATTTTATCACTCTTCAGTATTTCGTACTGTTTGCGGAACAGCTGACTCATCACCTGAATAGAATAAAAAAAGTAACTCAATTTTATTTATATTACAATATTTTTAGCATAAACTATTTTGTAATGAAAAATTCGAATTCAAAATTATTTTGGATCAATTCACTCTTACTTAAAATTTTATTGATTTGTGAGACACTTAACTAGTTTGTTGACTTCATTATTTTTTATTATTTACTATTATAATTTATAAAATCACAACCCGTAAATATAACGGTGAATATATAATTTTAAGATCTATATTTTATGTACATTGAATTTTTCTTATTCCTAACATAATTATTGTTGCAAATTATGTTCTTTATTTTATTTTTATTATTTATTTAATCTTTTGTTATACTTTGAAGAGTGAGAAGAGTTGTTAATGAACCTTGATCTGGCTAGACAAAATGCGGGTTATATAATATTAATGACTAATATCTTGATAAAAGATGTCGGTAACTTGTAAAGAGATGTAAAAATAGATGTCAACTCATGAATTAATTTAGTTTATCATGTGTTTGAATTGGGTTATGTTAATTAAAATTTATTTTTTTTAATGTAAATTAAATTGAACTCAATTCCCTTAACATCTGTGCATTGAACAAGTTTGAGTTGGATTGACTTGTAACTCACTAGCAATAACTTTTTATTAGTTTTTTTTTTCATCATTCTTTTATATGTTTTGTATTTTAATTATTTATTAATTTTAATTATGCAGGTCGAAAAGTTGATCTTTTTAAATACTATAATCTTGTTCAATGATCTTTGAATACTTTAGATGTTTAATTTATTTGGTTGTCCGAGTTATATAGACTAACACTTTAATTTCAACTATTATCTTTATAATAATATTTGGCATAAAATAGGTGATTATTTTGATTATGTGACTATTAATAGGGATAACAAAAATATCCTTGGATTTGATCTTTATGGTTTTCAATATTTTTGATAGGCATGTAACAAAGTTTTTGATCATGTTAATTGTCTAATAATGCCCTTTTAGGGACCTAGTTTTTATATTTATGATTATTGGTTGAGTGCAATCTTCATTAATATTGTTGTTGTTTGCAATAGCGGATCTTCACTAAAATTTTTGGAGAAGCCAAAATAATATACTCAAAATTTATATATTTGATATTATTTGTACTAATTCAATAAAAATGAATACTTAATCTAGTATATTTATAATTATCAAAGAAATTACATATATCTAAAGGAATGTCTATCATTTCTTCATATTCATATTTTTGAACTTATGGTAATTGAATAATAATTAAATTTTTCAGTTAACTTTTTTCAATGTAAATAACCATATTATCTGCAAAATATTCATCTTCCATTTTATTAACGTGCATCTGATTCAAAAAATATTCACGAGCTTTCATTTCATTGTTATGCGATAAGCAACCATATTATCATGTTTTCATCTTCACCAGTAGTTTCTCTATCAATTTTAAAAAATAAATTTATTCTTTTATTTTTTATTAATATACCTATGTAAAAAATAAGTTTAAAACTAAAAAATAATTTATCATAATCTAATCAAAGTTGAGAGACATAATTACTAAAAAAAACTATGATAATCAAGTTACAATTAAAAATCGACTATGAAAAAACACATAATACATTGTTTCTTCTTCTATATTCATAAAAAATGAATATATAAAAAGATCATGAGATAAAAAATAATGCTAAATGTTAAACAAATAGTTTATTATCAAGTGAGACAATAGAAAGTTACCTTAATTATTTATTTAATAATGAAAGAGAAAATATTAAAAAATGAGGATAGAAATACTGAGTTTATGTCCAACTATTTTTTTAATAACAAAAAAAATAATAAGCATGAGAGAAGAATAACTTAAAAAGACAATGGAAAAGAAAATAAAAAATATCTTAATAAATTTGTTTCTTTATATATTTAATTTTATATTTATTATTTATTATTGTACTTTATAAAATAAATAAAAAATACTTAATTTAATTTTTTATTAATTTTGAATATAATATTATTTAATTTAAGAAAATTAAAATTTATATAATTAAAAATATATATATAAAATAATGAAAAAATAAATAAATAAAAAAATTAGGGGAGGGGGCATGTCCCCCGCCTGCCCCTTCCAACCTCTGCCACTGGTTGTTTGGTATGCAATTTTCTATGTGCGAGATCAAATCCACCAAGGAGGGTTTCACGTTGATGTTGATACAATTGATAGAAAGGTTCAAAAGAAGGTAAACTAATTGGTATTACATTAGAAATATGTAAATTGATTATTTTCTTCTTTAATTTTTTGTGTTGATTTCCAACTACCAAAAGATGACATTCAATCCCTTTGTCCTTAAAGATCTTTGTATGCCTTCAAATGTTGACTTGCGAGCACGTACTATGTGTCATTTGAACTTAAATTGCACAATTTCTTATTAAACTCAAATTGCAAGCACTAATTATTCAATGAAAAGTTGTTAAACATGGGTTCAAAATTAAGATAGCACATGCCTAGAAACGAATGTTGAAGTATAAAGAAATTTTATGCCTTTGATATATTTTATCGAAAAATACTTGTTACTAACGGATTTCACTTGTTACTATACTTAAATATTTATATTTTCTGTCAATTTTGTTTTGAAAATTTTTTCGTAAGAAATACTTACAAATTTTATTGTAAAAAAAAATTGTAAACAATTGCTACTAATTTTTCTACAAAATATTTTGTATAAAACACTTTTCGCAACAAATTTGGTAAGAAATACTTACAAATTTTATAATTTTGTACGAAATAATTACCCACAAAGGAATTACCTGCCAATTAAAGTTATTAAAAAAATGACACAAAAAAAATTATTTTTATAAATTTTTTTAGCAAACTTACATGAAAAATTCCATGTAATATAAAAATTTATAGTAGTGTTACCATCGAATACTAACCATAGGTAATATTAGAATTATTTGTGGTGCTTATTTTCTCTTATTCTCCACGAACTTGACTTTCCTACTCTTTCTCTTTCTCTTCTTTAGCTGGTGAAAATATATATATTTCTTTATCACGAATTTTTCTATAATCGATGAAAAGGGCAAAGGTAGAATAGAAACTTAATTGTGATTTTGTAAATATATATAAATCATATATTCAAATGTGAACGAACATATTTTTTCATCGATTAATTAGTCAACAATACAAACATTTATTTTTAATTTTAAAATTTCCACGGCCTTATTCTCAACCGTAGATATGTTTAACAACTAATTTAGCAAGATACTCTGAACTCTCATTTATGTAACAGCGATCTCTGGTTCAGAATTGTCTGACTTACCCGAAGTAAAAGTATGGTTAAAACAAGTAATTAAAAGTTACCAACAACTGTGATACAGCAGTAATCAATGATGGTGATATTTGATGCCATCCATTTTTTCTATTTATCTTGACATTTTGGTTTTTTCACTATAAGAAGCAATGGATATAATTAGCAGCCGCACGTATAGAAACTCTATTACTTCACGTAAAGTGTGGCATAGTGTGAAGGAGGCATTTGTGATATGCAACACGGACGGTTGATGAAATTTGGCTAAAAAAAACGGTGTGATGGGGTTGATGATGATGCTCTTTGGCTGGTTGTGAAGCAATGAAATCATTCCCTTCCAGTGATGAAGAAACATAAGAGAAGAAAGAAGGAGCAGAAGTTTGCAGTGAGGGATAAGTGGTCCTGCGGAAATGGACCAGATAAGGGTTAGGTGGGGTCAAGTGAAGCTACATTCACGGTTATGTATCAAAGCAAGTCTAAGTCAAGCTACCATGAAAGTGGGACAGTATTAAAAGAAGTTCCTTGAACTTCTGATTTTGTTTAGTGGATCTGTGTGAGATAATATTGCCCACAAGAAATGGCTCTGTCTGGTCCAAGATTGGTGGTGGCCATAGACTTGAAGAAGAAAGCGTGGGAGCAGAAAACCCCTCTTCACAACCGATGGCACCCAGATATACCCCCAGTTGCAGAGGTCACTGCTGGGGAAGTTTTCAGAGTTGAGATGGTAGACTTCAGTGGAGGTGCCATCACCAACAATCTCACTGCGCACGATGTCAAGCACCTTGATCCTTTAACTGTGAGTTCTTAATTCATCATCATAAATCCTACTTCACACAAAATATTCAAAAGGAACTGTTGATTATTTTCTGCTACAAATACAACCACCTCATACCAACAAACTGTTGATTACTTAGAACTTTGGAAAAGCTACTTAAGTTTTTTTTTTTTTTTTTTTTAAAGTATCTCACCTTAAAAAATGTTAGTTGATTTTAAATCTGGATAGGATTAACCTATCATTTCCATTGTACTGGTCGGGTTGGACTAGACAGCACTACCGTTTTGTCGTTCATAATCTCACTTCTGAAATTCGGACAATTTACACTATCTTGATTTTGCTACCTACCATTGTAAACAATGAAAAAAGTGGGTGAATTTTTCAGTCACATTATTTCTTTCATTCGTCTTGTATCTTATAGGACAAAGACCAACATATCAAATTTGTTATATCTATGTAATTTCTATTCAGATACTCTCGCAAGTAAATATATAGTTAATTTTGTTTAGCAAATAATTAGGAAATGTAAAATAAATTTGGCACAATTTAATAATTTTGTTAGATTTAATCATATTACTTACTTTTGACTAATTGTAAGGTAATAATATATATATATATATAAATAAGTAAGTATGATTATTAATTATATGATCATGACACCATTAATCAATTAAACAAGGTTGAGCAATACTACTATTAAACATTTTAAAGTGTAAGATACTATTTTAATTGTCCATAATTATATTCAATTGTTTTTGTTCATTTATTTATTTTTAACCATTTATACATTCATTGATAATATTTACCGATATAGTTAATTACGTATATGTAACTCAAGAAAAATACAAATGTTCTAAGATTATATGGGCCGGCCAGATTTTTTTTCTTCCCTTCTATTCTCTCTCCAATTATATTAGAAAAAAACAATCTAACTCTTTCTTTGGACTATTTTCTCTAATAAAAAAAATGTATTCGTCATAAATAGGTTACCCTATTTTTTTATTACTTTAATAATACAAATCAAACATTAGTTATTCACTTATTCTCCCCAATTAATGCCGTTATATTTCTTCTGGATTAAGCGGGTTTAGTAGTTTAGTATGATTTCTTAAGATATTAGTGAAAGATGTAATTAAGAAAACGATATGCACCAAATGAATACATGCCACACGCTTTCATCGGTGACTACAACATTGTTTTCTGGGACCAACATGTACAAGTGTGGTCCTTCCACAAATTGAAAACCGATCCCCTTCTTCATCGCAATGCTAAACTGTGTTAGAAGAACAGTATCTATCTAGAGTCTTCACCAAATCCAACGTTTACAAAAAACACATCGATTTCTCCATGGCACCACCAACTAGAAGAGTGGTTTCGTCAATAGATTTGAAGAAGAAGCCATGGGAACAAAACCCTCCTCTCCATAACCGATGGCACCCTCACATACCACACGTGGCCACTGTTAACACCGGTGAAGTCTTTAGAGTAGAGATGGTAGATTGGACAGGTGGCGCTATTAGAGATGATGATTCACCACTCGACGTAAAATCTTTAGATCTCTCAACTGTAAGTACAAAGATCACAGCTTAATTACGAAACCTGATTTTGGATATTAATCAGCAAAGTAAACCGACAAAATTATACAAACCAAACAGTTGACAACTATACCTGTTTCTTAGGGTATATACACTTTATGACAGTAAATCACAAATTGTCATGCATTATAAGTTCATTGATATTTAAGTGTAGTTATTAATTCCTAATCACATGGAAAAAGAGTAAAGCAAGGAACTTTACATGGCTTTCTGTAACTATATAAGGTACATTATCTTAGTGGGCCAATTAGAATTGTGGATGATGATGGAATCCCAGCCAAGCCTGGAGATCTGCTTGCTGTTGAAATATGCAACTTGGGTCCTCTACCTGGTGATGAATGGGGTTTTACAGCAACATTTGACAGAGAAAATGGAGGTGGCTTCTTAACAGACCATTTTCCTTGTGCCACAAAAGCTATCTGGTACTTTGAGGGAATATATGCTCATTCACCTCAGATACCAGGTGAGCATAATCATGGATCAGTTTTATCTAATTACATGAATGGATACATGAAAACATTGCTGCATATTTATTTCGCTAATTGCTACTTTGTTTATTGTGCAAAGGAGTACGATTTCCAGGTTTAACACACCCCGGGATAATTGGAACTGCACCATCAATGGAACTCCTCAACATATGGAATGAAAGGGAGAGAGATATAGAAGAAAATGGTGTTAAGTCTTTCAAACTCTGTGAGGTTTTGCATACTCGACCTTTGGCAAACTTGCCATCAACAAAAAGTTGTCTCCTTGGAAAGGTAATTATCTCAATTCATCCAAGTTCACAAAAACTATTAAGAATTTGACCTATGCTTCGTTGACATGGTAAGAAATCAAGCAAGATTTTCCATTGTGTTGTTTTAAATCCTTTTCCTGACATGGTTGTAGATTGAAAAAGGGTGTAGTGAATGGGAGAGGATTGCAAAAGAAGCTGCAAGAACAATACCAGGACGAGAAAATGGTGGAAATTGTGACATAAAAAACCTCAGTAGAGGGGCTAAGGTATACCTCCCAGTTTTTGTGGAAGGAGCAAATCTCAGCACCGGTGACATGCACTTTTCACAGGGTGATGGCGAGGTCTCATTCTGTGGTGCAATTGAGATGAGTGGTTTCTTAGAACTAAAGTTAGTATATAACTTGAGTTACCCAAATATCACCTGACTCTGCCACTGCAAATGTGGTTAAAACTGTTGTTAAAAATAAAAGATTATTGATGATAGGAAGAGCTGATAACAATTCTGGTGTAATCAGGTGTGAAATTATAAGAGATGGAATGAAAGAGTACCTTACACCAATGGGACCCAGTCCCCTTCATGTAAACCCAATATTTGAGATAGGCCCTGTTGAACCAAGATTCTCAGAGTGGCTAGTTTTCGAGGGAATCAGTGTTGATGAAAGTGGGAGACAACACTACCTAGATGCAAGTGTTGCATACAAAAGAGCAGTGCTCAATGCCATCGACTACATATCCAAGTTTGGATACTCCAAACAACAGGTTTAGCTCTTTTCTTATTGTTGTACCAAAATGCAACAACCTATGATTAAATGCTAAGGTTGCCATTGTTTTATCAAATTCTATTTACAGAAGAAAAAAATCTATATGAAAGGTTGAAATCTTAATTATATCGAAATTAAACATCAGGTGTATCTGTTGCTGTCTTGCATTCCTTGTGAAGGAAGAATATCTGGAATAGTCGATGCCCCCAATGCTGTCGCAACCCTGGCCATTCCAACAGCTATATTTGACCAGGTAAAATACTCTTAATTAAGCACCACCATTCTTATTCACACATATTTGTATTATAGGTTTATAAATTTTATTTTTAATGACAAGAGATTAATTTTAGCTTGTAATAATGGAATTTTATGCTATTGCAGGATATTCGTCCTAAAAATAACAAAGTACCAGTTGGGCCCCGCCTTGTAAGAAAACCAGATGTTTTCAAATGCACTTATGATGGAAACTTGCCCATTACAAAGAATCCCAGTGCTACATCATAATTCATATTAACTACACAGGAAACATAAAGTTAATATCAATGTTTATATGTATGCTATTGTTCCCTCCACATTTGAGACAAATTAGTGACCTATATTATAATATAACAAATCTTTACAATTTCGTGATTTTTTTTTTTATTTGTTCTTGTACATGATTCTATTATCCAATCTCACTTTTATTTAATTAACATTTTACTTTATAAGAAACCAATTTAAGATATTAGAAATTATTTGGTAAAAATTACATAGTAATCACTAGTGCAGATTTGACATTTTACTTCGCCTTATAGCGGTTACAGCTGAACCGAAGCCTATAAGGAGGCGGTGGCATTTTTGCAATTTCGTCAGGCTTTTGGCCTCGGGTCTTTAAGGACCGAGGCAATAAAGGGGACTTTAGGCCTCGGTTACAAATGAACCGAAGCATATAAGGCAGCCCAGTTTTCAAATTTTCAAAAATGCCACCAGCATCAGGCTTTTGGCCTCGGTTCTTTAAAGACCGAGGCAGTAAAGGGCGCTTT
>Ga0214543_1008823_pt1 | contig 16201 bp, 14 predicted proteins | sample CNSS2metaG_FD_160094 | JGI IMG/M metagenome (GOLD analysis project Ga0214543, IMG submission 160094) | Root nodule microbial communities from cowpea collected in UCLA plant growth center, Los Angeles, California, USA - CNSS2 | ecosystem: Host-associated > Plants > Roots > Nodule | place: USA... | reverse complement strand
TTTTATTATAAAATCAATTAAAATATTATTATTGAATTTTATAAAATAAAATTTATATTAAATTTAATTATACTTTTATAATTTCAAATTAATTTAATAAATATACTATAATTTTTAATTTTAAAATTTGATATCCCGTGCATTGCACAGGTAGAAATACTAGTTATTCAATATTCATATATCATATACCGTATCATATTATTTTTAAAATAAACATATTGACGTATCAGATACGTGTTATATCCGATAAACATATCATATACGTCTCATATCCAATATACGTATTGTATAGTATCATCTCCGATACACGTCTCGTATTATTGTGGATACAATCTCATAACTTTTAGGCTTAAATAGTCATTTGGTCCTAGTTTTGGTTGACTTTTTTCACTTTGGTCCTACTTTTGAAATTGATTTTAATTTGGTCCTATCTTTCGTTAAATTTTTTCAATTAACTCCTTTTCCTTAACTTCGTCTAAATTGTTAATGGAATAGTGGCCAGCGTGATTCTTTTGTGTGACGTGGATTACTATTCAGTGACATGTTCGTTTCCACTGTATGCATAAACCAGATATTATAATTGAAAGTTAGGGTTTGTGTGTTCTTGAATTGTGGTTGTCTTCCATCCATCTTCAGCTGAAAAGGAATGTCTCGTGGGGCATCTTCCTCTTCTTCCAATAGCTGGGTTCACCAAACTTGCAATTCATGTCACGGTGGTTATAGGATTTCAGGCTCACTCCCAATTTGCGATTGCGAAGACATTGCAGTGGTGCGCACAGCTAAAAAAAACAATTATAAATTAAAATAATCCATCGAATGCATAAACAAAAGCGTTAATAAACCCTAATCATCAACACTAATAACAATCAATAGTCAGCAAATATCAAACCCTAAACCAAAACCTACCTCTGCGATGAACACCTTCAACCCTCCGCGAACGATTCTTCAACGATCAGCGTCAATATTGGATGGCAAAAATTGATATGGGATAGCCAATTGAAGGATATTCCCAAATCGACGAACAAATCCCCAATTCCACAAACACAACCCTAAAGCCAATTCAATTAACCTTAAACCCTAAATAATTATGCAATTACAATTAAATGGCCAACACAGTGAAATAACAGACACGTCACTGAACAATGTTCCACGTCACATAAAATAACCACACTGACCACTGTTCCGTTAATTATTTAGACAGAGTTAACGAGAAGGAGTTAATTAAAAAAATTTAACGAAAGGTAGGACCAAATTGAAAACAATTTTAAAAGTAGGACCACAATGAAAAAGTCGACCAAAACTAGGACCAAATGACTATTTAAGCCTAACTTTTAAGACCTTTAAATAGGTTGAATTTAAGCTAAGCTAATCTCTTTCAAAATAGTTCATTTTTCAAATATTTTTCTTAGACAAGGCAATTCAAATTTATTGAATCATATTTTTCTTATTTGAATAACATATATTTTAATTTCGATCAAATTCAAAAAAATATTTAGATAATAACAAATAATTAATAATTCAAGAATATTAGTATTGATGATATATTTTAATTAATCTTTCTTTATATTATTTTTCATTAAAATCTCATTTATAGTTTTTTCTATTGAAATTGACAAATTTTTCTTGATTGTCGATATTATTTTCAATTAATATCGAATTTAATTATTTAGTCTAAGATCAATTAGCTATTTGATATAAAAAAATAATAATTAAAGACATCGACAAAAGAAAAACACTGTCAATGAAAACAAATCTAGATCACATACACTAAAAAATAGTCTTCCAACTTTGACCAAAAAAATTATGTCTAATATAAAGAAAGAAATAACAGTAATTGGAAACAATAAAACAGAATTCCAGTAATGTAAATAAAAATAATTCTTATTAACATCAATAAAAAACCTAGTCTACATCGGTCGAAAGGTAGTTCACCCACTGTTGGCCAAGAAAATTGTAACTAACGCTGATAAAAAATAACTTCGGCATGTAGTGTCCAGAAAATACAAATAATTGATGTTGGCTGAAAAGGACTTTGAATAACATCACATGAAAATAATTGAAAAAAAAAAAACTAGTTTGACTTCACTCGAAAGACATGGATAATGTGGATCAAAGAAAACTCTGACTAACATTGGTTGAAAACTAACTCTGGTGTAACATCAAAAATAAAATAACCTTGGTAGTGTTGATCCAAAAATAAAATAAATTTACTCTAGTTTAGTTTAAAAGAAACCTTCGTGGATACTAAGAAAAAAGTGTTGAAATAGACACTCAAACCTTATTCAAATCAATAATGTGTCGGTCTTAGTTAAGTAGACCTTGTCTCAACAAAAAATAAGTTGATGAGATAATATAAAAAGAAATGATATGAATTTAAGGATATGAAGAAACTCAATTTCTTACGATTTTTTTGTGAAATTTTAAATTCTTTAATTCTACTTTCATGAAATTTTAAACTTTCAATTTATTTTAAAATCTTGTATATACACACTATAAGAAAATTTTTAAATAATAACTAATTTTAGTCACTAAAAATTATTAATTATTATAGTGATCAATTTAAATACAAATTTACAAAATAAAAAATTATTAATTACAAAAATAATCGATGAATAAAAAAAATATAATTGGTAACTAAACTGGTCACTAATTAATTAATTAGAGACTAATTTAAATACCAATTTATAAAATAAAAAATTATTAATTACAAAAATAGTCATTATAAATAAAAAAATATAATTGGTAACTAAATTTGGTCACTAATTAATTAGAGACTAACTTAGAAATTATTTAGTAGTCAAATTCTTGAATTACATATAGAAATATTCAGTTTTTCTATTTAGTCAGTGAGCCCATCTTTTATTAATACAGTTAGTTTTTCCTCTCACTTTTTGTATATCCAGTCTTATAAAAGACATTCCCCCGTATTGATAATCTTGATTTGATGAATAAAAGTGTTATGCAGAGTTTGCTTTTGTTAATCCGAGCTGTTCACACTAATATGGTAGCAGTTTAGGAATTTCTCTCCTTGCTTCTACATCCTTCTTTGTTGTTTCTGATCAACCATGGCTCAATTCAACCAACACAACACAACACAACACCAGATCATCTTATCAATCCAGCCACCCCTATTTACTTATATCCCACTGAAAATCCAATCGTTGTACTTGTCTCACCTCTTTTAACAGAGACCAATTTTTATCAATGACAATGTGAAATGCTAGTAGCCCTAGAAACCAAGAACAAGGAAAGATTCGTCAACGACACTCTTCCTTGTCTTTCGCTCGACGATCCAACCGAATACGTTTGATGGTGTCCTCCATCAAGTAGTTTGTGATGTGGATTGCAAGCTCGAAATTCAGAACTATCTTAAGGAAAGATTTTCCCATTCCGATAAGTGTCGTGTAGTCGTTCTTCAATATCAAATCCAAAATTGTGAAGAAGGTGAGTCCACTGTTTCTGATGGAAAGAAATTGAGCTATACCATTTATGATGTAAAGATCTTATGGAAAGAAGGTGAGTACACCGTTTCTGATGTAAAGATCTTAAGGAAAGAAATTGAGCTATACCGTTACATTTTGGCTAGTACTTATTCCATGCCTTGCTCTCGTGACCTCTTTCCTAGATCGCAAATATCTTACTAGCTAACATCCGGTGATCAATTTATAAACTAATTTTATTGATAATTTAATTTTAAAAATTAATTATAATTTTTTATTGATAACCGTTACTATTTTAATGATTAACAATTTTTTATTTCGTAAATTAGAATTTAAATTTATCACTTTATTAACAAATAATTTTTTATTACTAAAATTGTTTATTATTAAGGGAGGATTTTTTGTAGTGAAACAACATATTTTATCATAAAATATTCACTACAAAAAGCAAGTAGAATTATTGATGGACAAAATTTGTGTGTAATCATAGAAATTTATCAATAAATTACAATAATTTTTTTTATACAATTACCAAGAATTTACTAACAAATTTTTAAAAAAATTGAATCTTCAATGAATTAATCCATAGATTTTTGAAAGATTCGATTACCGACAAATTAAAAAAAAAATCCATTATCGACTAATTTTAAAAGAATTCATTTCTGGTGAATTTATCGACAAATTTTAAAGAAAAATTAATTACTAACAAATTTATCAAAATATATGACTACAATATGATCAAGACCTAAAGCAAAAATTTTAACATTAATTTTACCAATAAAATTTATAGATAAAAATACTCATTAATAATAAATATTATAAATTATTGATAAATTTTGTCAACAAATTTACTATCAACATATAGTTTTATCAATAATAAAAGTTTTAATTTATCAATGAATATCATCGAAAATATTATCGACGTATATTTTTGTATGTAATTAAAAATTACAAAATATGTTGATGAAATCGATTAGTAAATTTCATTTCCCGGACAAATTTGTATTCTTTTTGTTTGTAATTTCGCACTTTCTAATTGTCACTAAAATAAATTACCCTCTTTAAATTTCTTATTGGTGACGAAACTTCCTTAACAAAAGTATTTTTTTTTTTAATTTTAATATATTTTACTTTTTAAATTTGTATATTCATTGATAAATAATTTCTTACATCAATAAAACAATTTTATTTGAAGATCTCTATTACTCATCCAACTAAAAATAACTTGATGTATGCTAAAATATTGAATAGAAACTAATACAAAACGTTGATGTGAAACTTTAAAATATTCACTTAAAACAACTTCGAATCAACGCATAACCAATCTAAAATAGCTAAAATTTGTAAAAGAAAAGAAAATAAAAGATGAAGAAATCCTGTTTAAGTTAGAATAAATATGTTTTTAATTTCAACCAGTAGGTTTTGATTTTGGTTCTTTCAATTTATATTTCTTTTAAATCTTTCAAAAATGGAAAATTATTAATTTGATATCCTTTTAGAGAGCTTATTTATTTGTTTAACGAGAAGATAAGTGATCATTCTAACCGATATCTGTTTATGAAATGATGTGAACATTTGTAATAACTATATAATTCTTTGATGAGAAAATAGTGTAAAAACTATATAAGATCCATGAACAAAGTGTGAGACTGAAACTCGTCCGTGTTCGTTTTTTCGAACTAGTCTTTCTCTTTTTCAACCTCGCGTACACTTCTTGAATCGCTGTTGTTGGTGTGCAATATATTTTTGTTGTTAAAGTGTTGTTCTTTAACTCAACCGCTGATGTTCCTCTTCAACAAGTGATCTTCTTCTTAACTTATCTTGTTCGTCTTCAAGTTCTATTATTCTAAAAATCTCTCTTCTTCTTTATTTCCTTGTTCTTGTTTTGTCGCGATGATGTGGGTTTACCCATTGAACCAAAGTTTTGTTGGTTCGTCTTTTGTATCCATTATTTTTAAATATTTATACTTAATTTAAAATAATAATAGAGTAATTTAATACGTGAAAATAAGAGTTGACTAATTAAGTGTACTTTTCGATATACATCGAAGAATCGACGGTAAAAGATATATCCACACTGGAAGGGGCATTAAATGAAATTGCAGGAAGGGGAAGAAAGTCAATCAATTAGCACTGCACTTTCTCATACGGATTCCTCATTGAATGCACTTCACACACATTTTCATCTTTCTACAAACATGGACCCTTCAACCAATCCTATCATAATTATTTTGCAGAAACCTTCACATACATTCAATCAAATAAGAATAATGTTCCGTGTGCATGAAAAATTTACGTCTAAGTCCTCGGCAATGCATTAAAGAGAGTGCACCAACCTCAAAAGTGCTGAACATTGGTAAAATAAATACACAGGAGCCATGGGTCCAAGCTATTAGGTGTAAACTAGTTGGTATTATAAATGTCTACACTTTTCAACCAATCCTATTAACTCTTCTGAAAAACCGCGTCTTTGGACTTCCATTTTTTCACTGAAAACGGTTGAGAAGAATTTTGAAAGCATGTTTCCATGGGTCACTATTATATAGTTGATGAGTTACAGAAGGCATTTGAATCTGATACAATCAAGTATGGCTAAGTGTGTATGCAGTTTACTACTTATAGCCTTTTATATGATGGCTGAGCTATCATCTGTTATTGGTGGCGCCATGCATTCTTCTTCCATCAATCAGGAACGAGAGGCTTTGCTTCACAGCGGTTGGTGGAATGATTACCCAAATATCACAAACCATTGTGATTGGGACGGTATCTCTTGCAATCTAGCAGGAAATGTTATTATTATTGGTGGTTCAACGATGAACATTCCTTCATCAAAAGAATTGCTTTGGATTCAGAAGTTGAACGTCACTGTCTTCCCCAATTTAGAGTATCTGTATCTAGATGGAATGGGTCTTAGAGGAACCATCCCCACTCAAATAGCCACACTCACTAACCTTAGCTATCTCATCTTGTCTAACAATCATCTCCATGGTAATAACTTCTTCTAATTCTCTTCATTTCATTCTTACAAATTCTAACTCACTCTTTCTTCATCTCCTCCAACTGCAGGATCAATACCACCGCAACTTGGTAACTTGACACAATTGCAGATGTTATATCTCTCTGAGAATTCTTTAACAGGTTTAATCCCATCTTCACTTGGTAATTTGAAGAACTTGCGTGCTCTCCTTCTTCATTCAAACAAACTTCAAGGTAACATGCAGTTATATTTTCACATTTCTCACAGTAATTTAATCATCTCTTTTTTGCATACAACAGAATCTAACCATCTCTTTCTTGTTTCTTGTTTTGATCCAATTGTAGGTTCAGTACCACCACAACTTGGTAACTTGACACAATTGACGAACTTATTTCTCTGTGATAATTCTTTATCAGGTTTAATCCCATCTAAATTGGCTTAATTGATGAGTTTGCAATTTCTCTATCTTGAATCAAACAAATTTGAAAATACCTTAATGGTTAAAACTATTTCTTACTCTCATCCAATTGCAGGTTTAATACCACCGGAACTTGGCAACTTGACACAATTGGAGGTCTTATTTCTATGTAAGAATTCTCTAGCAGGTTTAATCCCATCTGCATTGGGTCAATTGATCAATTTGCAATATCTTTATCTTGAATCAAACAAACTTGAAGGCAGGATTCCGACAGAATTAGGGAATTTGACAAAATTACAAATATTACATCTCTCGGGTAATTCACTCACAGGTTCAATTCCTCCTGCTTTTGGTCAACTAAAGAACTTGACGGATTTCTTCCTTCAATCTAACCAAATTACTGGTCCTATACCAGTAGAGTTTGGAAATTTAAATAGTTTACAAAGATTACATCTCTCATATAATTCCCTCAACGGTTCAATCCCTCATAGTTTAGGCCGGTTGGAGAATTTGGTACACCTCTACCTTGATTCTAATCTGTTACAAGGGCACATACCCGAAGAATTAGGAAATCTGACCAAATTACAAGTTTTGCAACTTTCTCATAATAAGATTTCCGGTTTATTACCTCCAAAACTTTTGCAAATGGAAAAATTGTCCTCTTTATATCTCTCGTCAAATCAGTTATGTGGTTCAATACCATTAAAAACCATGAAATGTCCCTATCATACAGTCGTTGATTTGAGCCATAACTTATTTAATGGGACAATAACCTCTGAAATTGGTTGTATAAATGACCTCAGTCTGAGTCACAATTTTCTTGTTGGTGAGATTCCATTTCATTTTAGAAGAAGCTTCATACTTAGTCGATTGGATCTTAGTTATAATAATTTTTCAGGCAAAATACACAAGGAAATTGCTAGTTTATCATACATAAACCTTGCATACAATTCCTTTGACTTCTCACAAGACCTTGACTCAAAATCAAACCTACCAGATTACTGCTATTTCCAGGAAGACTCATTAATCAATGATCACCACATGCCCAATTTCACATACTGCCACTTGCTCCACCAAACAAATCCTCAAACTAGGAAAAGTAAGCCCGTGATCATGTTAATTGTTCTTCCTATCATTTTCTTCATTCTTTTATTACTCCTTTCAATATTATATTTCTCAAGATGTAAGCCTAAGAAAAAGTGTGAAGGAATAGCAACAAAGAATGGAGACTTGTTTTCTATATGGAACTATGATGGTAAAATTGCATTTGAGGATATCATTGAAGCAACCGAAGACTTTGACCTCAAGTACTGTATTGGGACAGGCGCATATGGTAGTGTTTATAGAGCACAACTACCCAGTGGAAATATTGTTGCGTTAAAAAAGCTCCACCGTGTGGAATCTCAAAACCCATCATTTGACAAAAGTTTTAGGAATGAGGTGAAGATGTTAACAGAAATCCGTCATAAAAATATCGTAAAGCTTCATGGCTATTGCCTCCACAACCGGTGTATGTTTCTTGTATATGAATACATGGAAAAAGGTAGTCTATTTTATATTTTGAATAACGAGGTTGAAGCTGTGGAGCTGAGTTGGAGTAAGAGGGTGAATATCATTAAAGGGATAGCAAAGGCTTTAACCTACATGCATCATGATTGCAGCCCACCAATTGTTCATCGAGATGTAACAAGTAGCAATGTTCTATTAAACTCACAATTAGAGGCTTGTGTCTCAGACTTTGGCACAGCTAGACTCCTTGATCCTGATTCTTCAAATCAAACCTTGGTAGTTGGCACCTATGGCTACATTGCTCCAGGTGAATGCTACTTTCTATTACAAAACAACAATATCTTTTTGTAGAACTTTTATAATTGGAATTAACTTTCTTTACTTTTTTGTTCACAACAGAGCTAGCTTATACATTGAGCGTGACAAAGAAGTGCGATGTTTATAGTTTCGGAGTGGTGACTTTGGAAACATTAATGGGGAAACATCCCAAAGAGATAATCTCATCGTTATCAAACCCAACTACTCAAAATATGTTTGTGAAAGATCTCTTGGATTCACGTCTTCCTCTCCCTCTTAGGAAGGAAGCTCAAGATATAAGTCTTGTGATAAATGTAGCATTATCATGTTTGTGCTCAAAACCAAACTTGAGGCCATCAATGCAAGAAGTGGTTGAGAAACTCTCAAGTTTCAAACTACCATTATCTTTACCTTTCCATGAAGTTTTGATCTATCAGTTGATGGGTCAAGACATATGCTATCTTTTATCCAATTGTCAAGAGTGAACTCTATCGAGCCAAAGTTGAGGAAAGTAATAATGCTTTGCATATTAAGAACACTAACTTTTGCTTTTATTGAATTCAAAAGGTACACGTTATTGTTGTTTGTTTTCTAGTTTACATTATATTTCCATTTGAAAATGTTTCTCATTTGTTTTCTTATAAGTGTTTCCTTAAAACAACAAAAACTTGGTTTGAAAACCATTAAAAGGACTATTTTGTTAACTTTAAAACATTTCCCAACCTGATACAACTTTCTGATCACATGCACAATCAGATGGTATTCAAAGGAGTATAGTTAGTGAATCGGGGACCTCTCCTCGGGTCCCTAGATGATCAGCCAACCTAATGGAACTTTCCCATCATGTTCTTATCAGAGTTTTCCTCCATCCTAACTTGCTTTCTAAAGTCTCTCAAATCCTCCACTTGCATAAACTTTGTCGCACGCCTTTGTTATTCATATGTTGTCTGCGCGCCTTTTCTTCATCTCTTCCATACTCTTAAAGGTAGGTCTAGGCCCATTCTTGCAACTTAGAACCTAAGGAATTCAAACCTGATATAATTCCTCCACTCCTAGTTGAATGAATCCTTGCTTTAATTTGCAAGACTCTTTCACCGAAGACTACTTCTAGATCACGTGGAAGCCTCTAGCTAGAGTGTGATGATTTGTTTTGACTTTGAGACCAATTTTCCAACTCAATCCAAACCAGCTAAGTAGATGAGTTGTCAATTCATCACTAAGCATAAATCAAAGCACAAACTATTAATGAAAGCATAGATAAATATCCAAGAAGTAGGAGTACAAAGAATTAGAATTGGTTACATATAACCTCAACACGAGAGAGTTCAACTAATTATAAAATATTATAATACAATTCCAACAACATCTACATATAGGATTTACAATAAAAGCATCTCTCTTAGTCTCAGAGACCTATTCCTACTCTACTGTTGCATATTTGAGCCTCCACAATTCCTAAAATGAGGAAATGAGGTCTTCATTTATATAAAGTGCTCAGCCCAACTTTTTGCGCTTAACTATAAAGGTTTCCTTTATGGAGGATTTTCTTATCATTTCAGCCCCTTGTTCTTGTGCTTAGCACTTGACCTTTCCTTTTTGGGAGAGTTTTCTTGATTGTTCAGCCTCATTCATTGGTGCTCCATCTTTCCTTCCAAAAAGGATTTACTCATGTGGCTCAACTCCAATTTGTTGTGCTCAGCTAGGAGATCAAAATATGATGTCCTATTTTTTCTACTTCCATGGTTCAACACCGGTGATTGCGGCTCAGCTGCATATTTGATATTTTCTTTCATATTCACTGCAGAATAGCCAAATTTCATTAAAATTCATAAAACTTCAATTCATAATACCTTATTTTGTATCTTAAGTCAAAAAGGGTTGTTTCCCCCCTAAATATAATCATTTAATATGACTAACATGTCAAATTTGATATGAAATTCAAGGTATCTTGAACACTTTCACCGTTGCTTACACCTTTGTTGTTCAGTTCGTCTAGTGTGTTACCTGTCAAAGACACTTTGACGCTAAAGTCCGTGTTCGGTTAAGACAAAGTTCAATAAATACAGTAGATTTAAAAGTATTTTATGATACATTTTTATTTTCTACTCTACATTTTGATTGCTATCAAACTTCTGTTTCCTTTGACAGTACGTTTTATTTGCAGAATTTGTTTAACTGATTAGTACAAAGGTAAATCAATGATTTTATTCTCTTTCAAGACCAAAACTGTGACCTCCCTCCCTTTGTCTAAAATCTTGATGATTTTTTTTACTTTTTTATTTCTAACTGTTTGATATTCGCCATTCATGTTTGTCAGAGCCCAAATATATTTTTTCTTTAGGGCCTTCCGTGTTGCACTCCAAGGAAGCATTCCCAAATAATAAGCACACTTACGAAGCTTAGGGATCTTAACCTTGGCAATAATCATCTTCATGATATGTCTGTGCCTAAAGCACTTTTAAGTCTTTCTGAATCCTTCCAAGAGCAGAATCTCACATATCTATTTCTTACTCTCACTGGATTAATTGCAGGTTCAGTACCACCAGAACTTGGTAATTTAACACTATTGGATACATTGTCTCTTCATAATAATTGCCTAACTGGTTCAATCCCTTCTACATTAGGTCTATTGAAGAATGTGGTCATATCTATCTTGATTCAAACCAATTTGCATATATATAATTGGGAAATTTGACACAATTAATGGAATTATATGTATCAAATAATTTACTCACAAATTCAATCCCTTCTGCATTGGGCCAATAAAAGAACTTGACTACTGTGTACTTTGAAAACAGAAAAATTTTTGGTCATATACCAGTAGTATTTTGAAATCTGAAAAAGATGTTTGCTAGATGAGTGCGCCTCTTGTTTTCGTTCATAGAATTTGAATTATTTCTCCACGTTGTTCCCACAAGAGTTATTTGGAAAATTTCCTGGTTTTGTTTTTATTTCCCATATACTTTGATTTCTTCCTCCTTAAAACCTCCACTGTATGAACATTATGCAGCCTATTATCTCACTTCATAACAAGGAGATTTTCAAGCTGAAAATAGAACAAGAGATATACCACTTCTTGTGTGTATGAAGGATCATGGCACAGCTTCCTTTCATTCAAGTAAGGTTATACATAACCAGCTGATACAGTTCTTAGTATATATGTAGAAATTACATAATTACAATGATAAAGTTCTTACAATAATTACATAGCCATGTATAGAACTCAAATATTGTAGTTGTTGTTGAGTTAAGGTTGCTGAAGAGTAATCTATAGTTTGAACCTCCATGACAGTGGTGGTGGCCCCAAGTGCATGGCTTTAAGAGTTTGAAACCAAAGTGATCAAAAAAGTCAAATAGATCAGTGGCTATAACTGCAGAGGTTAAGTCTTGGAGAAAATAATCGGAGCCTCCCCTGATATCATTTTAATATCCTCCCTAGATTTCTTCATGATCTTCTTTATCCAATTATTATAGCATCAGTGTCAAGTTTCAGTGTTATATAACACTATTTCATTGAATCTTTCACAGTTTCATTCCAATAGCATTGCCGGCCAAGGCTACTTTAGCCGGCTAAGTGGAATTATAATAAATAGGTTAAAATGCTTCATTGGTCCACGTTTTTGTTCAAAAATCTCAATTAAGTCTTAAGATTATTTTTAATCTCAATTGGATCCATATTTTTTAAAATGCGTAATAATTAGATTCATTTCGTTAGTACGGTGGTAATGGTGTTAAAAATATGTCACGTGTCAACATCTCATTTTATTTTTTTTGAATTTTGTTTTTGCCACGTGCCACGTGACAATTTTTTTTTGGAGTCACGGTCCGCAACTGCAAAATGATTTCTGTAAAATATATGTTTATTTTGGCCACTTGGTCCTCCCTCACACCAGAATCAATAAACCATTCATATATAATATGTTAGATTGGTCACTGAACCAGTAAAAGAATAAACAAAATCATAGTATGTAAAACCAACATTGGTTCATTGAGATTGACAAATTCAAGTGGCAATTAAATGTGTTATGCAGCTTTTTAAGTGTTATTTTCTTAGAGGAATACGAGACAAAATCTCAACCCAATTTCCTCTTACCAATTACACAGAGCACAAAAGTAAAACAATAACAAATCGATCAATTTAACATAACTTTGTTTATCATTCAGTTTAAAGTAAAAATAAAAAATTAATAAACTATATGAGCAACGTGAATCTTACTCATATCTCGTGAAGTTCAACTAAAATCCACAGTAAAAGATATTAAGCAGAGTCCACTCTACATTGGTGAACAGAGATGTGTAAAGTGCAACGTTTTGATGAAGGCATGGAATGAACTTGCAGGAAGGGGCACAAAGTCTGTCAGTCAACACTGCACTTTCTCATACAGGTTCCCCAATCAATGCACTCAACACACATTTTCTCTGTCTTTCCACAAATATGGACCCTCTCAACCAATCCTATCAAGTGCGTGTTTGATTCTGCGTCAAAATGATGTAGAATTGATCAGAATTGATTTTGTAACGTAGAATCAATGTGTTTGGTTTTTAAAATCAATTAAAGGAAAAAAAATTTACAATGTGTTATATTTCTCACGTAATTTACTAATCTCTTACTTGTCGATATAGGAGAATCTGATTATCTTTTTCTCACTCACGAAATTTACTCATAGGTTCAATTCCTCCTACTTTAAGTCGATTGCATAATTTGACATATCTCTTACTTGATTATAACCAAATAGAAGGTTACATACCCAAAGAATTAGGGAATTTGTCCAAATTAGCATTTTTGCAATTTTCTCATAATAAAATTTCAGGTTCCATACCTCCAAAACTTCTGCAAATGGGCGCAATGTTCTCTTTATATCTCTCATCAAATCGGTTATGTGGTTCAATACCATTAGAAACCATGAAATGTCCCTATGCTCCAAAAGTTGATTTAAGCCATAACTTGTTTAATGGAAACATATAACTTCTCAAATTGTTTGTGTTAATGACCTTAATCTTAGTCACAATTTTTTTGGTGGTGAGATTCCATTTATTTTTAGAAGGAGATCTGTACTAAGTCGATTGGATCTTAGTTATAATAATTTCTCAGGTAAAATATATAAGGAACTTGCTACTCTATCATATATAAACCTTTCATACAATTCCTTTCTCTTCTCGCATGATGTTGACTCAAAATCAAAGGTACCATATTACTATTCTTTTCGAGAAGAATCATTAATTGATTATCACGACATGCCTAATTTCACATACTCCACTTGGTCTATCAAACTGAACCTCAAACAAGAAAAGGTAAGCCAATGATCATGTTCATTGTTATTCCCATCATTTTTTTCAGTCTTTTAGTACTCCTTCCAATAGTGTATTTCTCAAGATGTATTCCTAAGAAAAAGTGTGAAGGAATATCAACAAAGAATGGAGACTTTTTTTCTATATGGAACTATGATGGAAAAATTGCATTTGAGGATATCATTGAAGCAACATAAGACTTTGACGTCAAGTACTGTATTGGGATAGGTACATATCGCAGTGTCTATAAAGCACAACTACCTAGTGGCAATGTCGTGCATTGTACTTGGTAATTGAGAGGTTGTGGGTTTGAAACTTGGTTAGAATAAAATTATAACATTTTATATTTTTTGCCTTGAGGATGAATTTGAGTAGATAAAAAGTTGGGGATAGGTTCTACGAATCTGGACATAGACAAAGAGATTAATGGGAGTTGATTAGTTATTAAAAACCCAATTAAAGAATTAATTCAGATTTAATTGTTTTAATTTAATTAAATTAGTATTTTTTTTAGGGTTGAAAGGGGGAATAAAGGAGAAAAAATTTGTGTGGCTAAAAATAAAGTAGGAATCCTAAAAGATTGAGTAGAGAGAGTGTGTAGAAAGGCTGGGAGAAGGTCTTAAGGGTGGAAATCAAAGTTGGAGCAAGGAATATCGTTAGTGGAGTAATTATAGCAGGATTTCCAAATGATAATGCAAATACTTCTGAAGAGGAGCATATTGACAGACGATAAGAGTGAATTCGGAATTTTATTAATTTTCATTCGTTAAAAGTATTAATTTTATGACTTTTCGTGTCATCTCAACATTTGGAGTGTTACACACCATGACTGTGTTGCATCAATGGTTCATCCAGACATAACAAGTAGTAATGTTCTATTAAACTCACAATTAGAGGCTTGTGTTTCAGACTTTGGCACAACCAAACTCCTTGATCCTGATTCTTCAAACCAAACCTGTGTAGTTGGCACTTATGGCTACATTGTGCCAGGTGAATGTCATTTTCTATTACAAAACCACAAATATTTTTTATAGTTGGTGTAATAATATATTTTGAGGAGTTAAATTAACTTTCTTTAGTTCTTTGTCTACAACAGAGCTTGCATATACATTGAGTGTGACACAAAAATGTGATGTTTATAGTTTTGGGGTGGTGACTTTGGAAACATTAATGGGAAAACATCCTTGAGAGCTAATCTCATCTTTATCAAACTCAACTACTCAAAATATGTTGTTGAAAGATATCTTGAATTCACGTCTTCCTTTTCCTCTTCGAAAAGATGCTCAAGATATATATCTTGTGGTAAATGTAGCATTATCATGTATATGCTCCAAACCAAACTTGAGGCCATCAATGCACCAAGTTGCCAATATACTCTGTGGTTTTAAACTACCATTATATTTTCCTTTTCATGAAGTTTGTATCCATCAAGTGATGAGTCAAGACATATTTCATCTTTCATCCAAGTTTCTGAAACCTAGTGTGAGAAAAAGTTAAGGGACGTAGCAATCCTTTGCATATTTAGTCAAGTAAGAAATTATCCTTGATTTAATGCAACAAATTCATGTTATTGTTGTTTTTTCTAGTTTACTTTGACAACTTCATCCTTTTGGTTTGTTAAAAATCCAAGTATGAGTCTAAGTTCACATTGACTAAAAATGAGAAAGTAAAGCACTATATAAAAATAAAGACCCATAAATTCGTTGCCTTAAGGTTTTGGGTTAAGAGTGATATCAATACCTTATATAGTTGAGCTCAAGTATCATTGGTGTAATAATAATTTGATTGTTTTTTTCACATGATAAGATCTCAGGTTTAATACCTCCAAAACTTCTACAAACGTAGACAATATCCTCTTTATAAAGCTTCATGGGTTTTTTATCAACAGTTGATGCATGTTTAGGTCAATCAGTTCATGGAAAGTGGTAGTTTTTTTATTTTATATTTTGATTTATCAGCTGATAATTCAATACATAGTGTCAAGAACGAATTCTAGTGAGTGGAAGGTGTAATAACCTTTACCATCAACAATGGTAATGACCATTGTACATGACCGATGTCTTAAAAATCATCCGACATAATCAACTATTCAATATTACAATTGTAAGCTTATGGATGATTTAAGTGCATTCAACTCTGTATTCATTAAATTGATGTTTCATAAAAGGATACATTATAAAATTATAAAATTATAAAATTATAAAATTATAAAATTATAAAATTATAAAATTATAAAATTATAAAATTATAAAATTATAAAATTATAAAATT
>Ga0214543_1008817_pt1 | contig 16210 bp, 3 predicted proteins | sample CNSS2metaG_FD_160094 | JGI IMG/M metagenome (GOLD analysis project Ga0214543, IMG submission 160094) | Root nodule microbial communities from cowpea collected in UCLA plant growth center, Los Angeles, California, USA - CNSS2 | ecosystem: Host-associated > Plants > Roots > Nodule | place: USA... | reverse complement strand
GAATTCATCAAAGCAAGAAAAGGTACGCAAAAACATATATATAAACAATATTCATAACGCATATCAATCGCAAAACTCACTGATTACTTACGTCACCAGGAGTTAGCAAGCAGATGGAGTTCTGGAACAAGTTCTTGAAGTTGTATCTACAGCAAGACGACATCTTCAACCACCAAAGAACCAGCCGACCAATAACGAAAAAAAATCTTACGAAACCTATGCCTTTTTCAATAATATCTCACCATCGCAAAATATAAAACTGCACCTCAAAATCTTACGAAACCTATCGCAAAATATAAAACTCCACCTCAAAATATCTAACCATGTAATTATTACTGATTAAAATATATATTAAAATATATCTGACAAAGCATTAATTAAATGACTAAAATATATATTAAAATATTTCGCAAAGCAGAAAAAAAATCCCGTGCGTATGCACGGGTCTGGTGCTAGTTCGTCTAAAAATCTCACCTTAATTAATGCCATTAGAGTTTATTTTTTTTAATATAATGTGTTATTTGTCAGCTCAAACACTACACTTACTCTTAATTGTCTTATAACTTTTTGGCCATCTTGTGTTTTCCAAGATAAGAAATAGAGGACAATAATTCAATCATGCAATGTAACACACCATAAAATTTATAATGATAATATTATATTGTAGGTTGTATGTATATACATCTACAATTATCTTGAAGAAGGAAAAGATTATCTCGTAACATAGTATATAATATCTAACTTTTAAAATAATAAAAGTTGACACATTTTGAAAGTTGGAGTACCATTATAATAGTTAGCACACACTTACAAATTTAAACTAATGAAATTAAAACTTGATTTCATTTTATAACGTGGTTAATTAGTATTTTGGTTCTTATATTTAATTATTTGATTTGTTTTATTCTTTATATTAGTTTTTACTCAATTGAGTTTATAGTTTTTGTACAAAAACTCAATGTGATTTATTATATCAAATTGACGTTAACACAGTTTGAAAGTGTCACATGTAAAAATTTAGGTTTGTCATGTGTCAAAATTGGGGATATTGTTTATCTTTGACTACTCTGATTTTGACATGTAACATTTTCAAAGTAGAAGGTGATCTATATTTTGACATGTGGTAGACCTCGATTGTGAGACATGACACTTTCAAATGATGTTAACATCAATTTAACGGCAGATATCACATTAAATATTTTTTTACAAAAATAGAAACTCAATTGAGTCTTTTGTAAAAAAAATAGGAACTTAAAGGAGTAAAAAATATATAGAAAACAAAAATGAATCAAAGGACTGAACCAAATCACTAATTAAATCTTTTATAACATTCTCATATTGCATCGTAATCATATATGTTTCAAAGCATATATAATTAATCTCACCTTTTACTGTTTGGCTGATGAAAATAATATGTCTTGAAAAATCTCAAATTGCCTAAGATAAGTTAGGGAGTGGATGTTTGTGACTATATAATGGCCCCAAGTCAAAGACACTTTGAGTTAGTGTTTGACTTTTCTTATACACTTGTAGTAAGGTGTTATGAGGTATAATTAAATTCTTGCTATGGAGAGTGTGAGTGTACTTAGGGTTAAAAGGTTGAGATTCTTTTTTGTGTGTTGTTTGCAACTCTTTTTATGTAAGAGTGTGACAGCCCAAGCGTCACAGTTTGATTGTGACCCCGCCCACTTGGCCTCTATTTGGTACAATTGATACCACCTGCAATAATCTCCTCCTTAATAATTTTCCACTAGAAATCGAACTCGTGACCTTGGCTTTAATACTGTTAGAATGGAGCGCTTACCACTTGGCCAACAACTATAGTCATTAGTTAGGGCACAACTCTTTTGTGACCCGACCCACTTGGCCTTTGCCACGGGACAATTGATGCCTCCTACAACAATCTCTCCTTCAACAATTATCTTAATAGGAATCTCACTCTTGGATTGTGACTTGGTTCACCTGACCTCCACCACGGGACAATTTTACAACCCGCAACATTTACACATCATACTATATCAATAAAACTATGTATAAAAACATACATCTCAATGTGAAGAAAACAAAATAAAAGCATCATATTACAACCCATTATTGCTTGAGTAACTTCCTCAACATAAACAAAGTAGTGTCCATTTCAATTTTAGCGATATTTCTTGAGAAAAATGCAATTCAAGAACATTACCCTCTCAGGTTTCTCTTTACTGTAATAACCACATTGTCGCTTAAGTGTTTTAGCCAATGCTTAAGTGACAACCTCATGTTGGAATACCATATAATAAGTTCTATAACATTTTCTCACACATTCATCTAGGTTGTGCCTCATATAACGACACACATTTATGTCATGTGCCCACCATCTTAGTATCATACTTAAGTGTTTAGAATAAAAGCTTTGAGCCACGAACAATATCGCTTGGGCATCATGTTCAGTGCTTAAGTAATATGCTTCCAAATTAGATAAAATAGTATAAATATCTCTTTTGTTCATGTTATGAGTTATCACTTGTAGTATGTGTTACATCGCTTGAACGATGTAAGGTGGTTAGTATAATTAATGCATATCGCTTGGTCTTACAACCACCTATCGTTATCGTTGGAGTGATACCTGGCTCGTGAGTAACCTTAAATAAAAATTATACAACATTTCAAAAAGTATTTAAAGTAATTGAAGTTATTTTTCCAACTTTAGCCATTTTGAGTTTTTGTCATAACATTTGGTGAATTGACTAAGAGTTGTTGTGCTCCTTATCTTTCTATATTGAAAAAAAAAAACTTTTATAGTAATTCATTCTTATATTACGAGTCATGCAAAGATCCTAACTCTTTCATAAGTTTGATATTTTGTTCTATGTTATCTTAGGTTTCTTTACTAAAAGAGTCATGAGTATAGTGCTCGATCTTGATCAAAAATTTTGAAGGGGTCAAAATAATATATTAAAATTTTATATATTTAATTATTTTTACTAATATAACAAAAGTATATATAATTTAGTATTGAAATCTCCTCGTATTTTTTCCTTATAAAAATGATAATTTTGAAATTATATTTAATATAAAATCCATTTTAAATAAGTTTTTATAATTTCATATCTTTGCCGGGATATTTCCATAATTCTTTGAATATTAAGAAAGAGTTCATCTGATTCAATAATTGAATCCTTAGTATCATGCTTAAAGATTGAAGATATGTGAAGAAGTAAATTGTATTGTTTTCATTTTCACGAGTATATTTCTTTTTATCTCTTTAAAAAAATGAATATATTATTTTATTATTCATCAATGTAGCTATTTAAAAAAAATTAATATTATAAAATAACTTATCAAAATCTAATAAAAAATTGAGATACATAATTATTAAAAAAATCTATGATAATTAAGCCACATTTAAAGAATGGTTATTATTAAAAAACATATAGTACACAAATTTTCTTTCTATATTCCCAAAAAGAAAAAAATATATACAAAAATCTCATAAGATTAAAAAAAAATCCCTATTAAGAGACAACAGAGAGTTACCTTTTCTATCTTAAAAGAGAAATGAGAGTGAGGAGAATGAATTTATGTATAACTTTCTATTTCATTTTTAAAACAAAAAATAAAAGAAGATATGCAAGAGTAGAAATGAATACAATATGTGAAAAACTTAAAACGAGGAAGAAAAAAAAATCTCAATAAATTTTCTAATATTTATTTTTATTTTATTTTATTATATAGTAACATTAAATATTATATTTTATAAAAGAAATAAAAATCAATCTAAACAAATTTAAAAAAATTTTAAAAATTTTGGGGGGACATGCCCCCTAGTGGCCTTCTAAGCTCCACCACTAGATGTGTATATAATATCTCATAACTTTCATAATATGGTAGAAATGTTGTAAGTGAGTGTGTCTATGTGTCTCTATTTGTATCTCATTTTGTATTCATGTGTATGTCGACAAAGCTATATTTTATCATGGTACCATCAAAAAGTATAGTAGATATTTATATTTCAAAAATATTAACATAAATAATATATATATATATATATATATATTAAAATTATAATGGTTAAGATATATATTTTATAATTCCTATGATGATTTTGTAGTTAATTTGATTTGTGAATTAATTTTTAGTATTTCTAATAGAAATATTTCATTCTCCTTTAAATAAAACATTTTTTTATTCCAAAAGATGTAATTATATACATAAAAAATGAAAATGAATAGAAAAAAAATAAGAATCACAATCTACTTGTTAATTTTTTTTATTTGATAACTTGTTTTATTATAAAAGTGCACTGTTTTATATTTAAAATTGTATATAGAAATTTAAAATGTAAAAGGTAGAAGTTATTAAATTAATTTTAATTAAGATATAAATAATATACTCATGTTTGGTTTATTGAATACTATAATATATAATATATATATATATATATATATATATATATATATATATATATATATATATATATATATATATATATTCATATAATTAATCAATTAACGTATTGGAATAGATTCAATTAATCCACCTACTCGCTTTTTTATTATGTTAATTTTTTATTTGGCGGTTACTTAGATATTATTTTATTATATAACATTTTATAAAATAATAAGAATTTGATATTATTGTGCTATATATTTATTTAACTTTTAATTATGCTATATTGGTAGATCAACTTAATTTCCCGTACAAGTTGGTACATTGTAATCATCTTCTAAATCAACCACAAAGAGATTAGGATGTGAACTATGATCTCAATACTTAATAAAGTCTTACTTGATCACTAAGATATATTAATTAAATTTTAATAAATACTAAATTATTTTTTATATATCAAAATATATCTATTTTTTAAAACTTTTTCAACTTTAGATCTTAAATTTAATATAATAATAAACTATAATTAAAAAAATCGTATTCTGCAGGCGGCTGAAAAAATCTTATGTTACCATTAATTATTATACAACTACTAACGGATTTAGTTCGATAAATTGATAATATTCGTTATTACATAACCACCAACAACTTTAGTTTTAGGAATATTAATCTAAATGTAAAACACAAATGGAATAGTTTTCCAAAAAAGGATCTGAAGCCCAAGGTTACAATTGGAGAATAATTTAAAACCTAATTATTGCGAGTTGGTTCAGTTGGAAGCAGCTTTCAGTATTGTGTGTGTTTAATGATTGTATTAGTTACTAATCTTCTCCGTCCCAAAATAGTCACAGTCACGTCACATCGCAAACATTCATTAATCACTTTCTTCCCAAATCCATAATCTCTTATTAATTATGTTGTCATGAGGTGGCAAACTTTAATACGTCCAACTCAATGGCTACTAACGGTAATGTCGTAACAGAACTGCAACAATTGAATGAACCTTGCCCCAAGGATACACTTTTATATATGGATCTTTCTTTCAGGGACAAAACTTCCACCTATTAAGAATTAATTCTAACTTTTCATTAATTATCTAAATTATTTTTATTAATTACCACAATGTCTTCCAATAGATGATATTTCTCCACCATAAATGACTGATTAACTAACTTATTGGAATACTTTTTAATATTTTATGGCCTTTTGAAGTTTGGTTTGGTAAATTAAACTATGTTTAAATGAATTTTGTAACAATGTTGTAAATTGTTTAAGAGTAAAAGTGATATACTAAAATATCAATCTTTCATTATTTAAGTATAAAATTTATAAATAAAAAAAATTAATTATTCAATTTTTTTTAAAACTAATTTATTTTTAAAGATCCATTTTTTTTAATCTTTGTATCATTTTTAGATTTTTGAAGATCTATTAATCATTTCCTATATCAAAATTCACGTTGAGAATTTTGGTGGAGAATAGAGTAAATTTTCAATCATAATTTTCTTTAGAATCAAATTTTCTTTCCATTCATGAGATTAGAAGATTTGCATGTGAGACTTATATGATAAAGACGAATTTTTATTAGTTTAGGAACGTAGGAGTATGTCCAAGTCATTAATTAGAGTTTTTTTTTTTTATACATTTATCTATTTGAGTTATTTATACCATTTAATATGTTCTAACTCAAATGTTAGTTTGGAACATCGTTTAGCATTTAAAATAAATTTAATTTCATCGGGTTAAGAGGATATCCATTCATTTTAAAAGTTTGGGATCAAAATATATCGAAGTTTAAGACATGGACGAATTCTAATTTTATGTCCAAGTTTAAAGATAAAAAACATTTAATCCATTTAAAAATGAATATTAATTGCATGTGTAATTGAAATATATATTATATGTATCTATGTGACGATGTTCATATGATAAATTGTACCTAATTATTTATGGGTAAAAAATATTCTGTTGAAATGTTTAGGTGGTGTGTTGAATTATTGAGATTTGTGAGATATCCCGATTTTACTAATACTGGACTCACAAAGAAAAAATATATTATGTTTTAAGAGTTTGAAGGAGGTTCCTATGACCTAGTTTATGGTGTGAAAAAAAAACTATATATGCTTGGAAGGTCATAGGGATTTACTTTGTTATATGAATAGCTTGAGTTTCTATTATGTTATGTCGTTGTAGTGACAATTTAATGAATGTAATGTAGTAGGTCAAATATCTTCGTATGTCTCTTTTAGACGTATAGTCAATTGTCTTAATATTGATGTTTATAAACTATGACATGAGAGGTAACTAGTTGGGTTAGGAGTTAGACGTTGTTAAACAAATTTATGGAATGTGTATTCTTAAAAAATGATGTGTCTCGTGTATTTATATGTTGTTTATCAATTATGATAATTATATATTAGATGAGAACAAATCATATTGTAGAGAGAAGATCTTAACAAAGATATATCCAAGACGTAAAAAAAAAAGAGTTTATTATTAACTTCAAATATAAAACTAATTCTTAAATTTTAATGATGTTAATATTTATTTATTTAAAATTACTTAACTGGCTAATGCTGGTTTGATAATTTGTATCATTATTATATAAAAAAAACACAAAAAAAAATATATATATATATATATATATATATATATATATATATATATATATATATTGAATTTTCTTTTATTTACGAAGTAATTTTTAAATAACCTTTTACACACAATAAAAAAGTTAATTCTAAAATTGATATCATACTACTTCCATAATCGAAGTTATTGTGTGCTATTAAAGCAATGTTACTCATTATTCAATAATATCAATTTGAAATTGTTACCTAAATATTCTTCAACATAAAATCACCTTTGCTTTTACAGAAGAATTTATTAACAAAATGAAGATATACAATTAAGTACATTTCGTTCTAACTATTTTTAATGCAAAGTTTCTAAAATCTAAGATATAAAATTTTGTTCAATGATTCATGGATGCAGAAAGAGTTGTATATCGAAGTTGATTTTTAGGTTTGTTTTCTTTTTTGCTTTTCTTTTCACTTTTCTTCGTTTCTCTATATTGTTTTTTTTTTCTTCAAAACATGACGAGATTTTTGTGTATATTGGAATGCCTGTTGGGTTTAGGGTAAACAACTTTTGACGTATAGTTTTGTAAGAAAAATATTTTACTATTCATATGGATTACATATTACAATATTTTCAATAAAAGTTAAGATAAAGTGAAAATATTGTAGTTTTTAACTAGTCAACATGTCTCTTGCTATGTTAATTAACATAACGATGAAAATTTAGTACAGTATAAATAACTCTTAATTACCGATATCAATACCTTGAAGCTTAATATATACTAATAAAAAATAATATTAAGGTATTATAGTTAAAATAAATAGTGTAACATAAAAATATCATTAAACTAATTATTATTTATCCTATCAAAATATTATGTAATAAAAATGTGAAAAAAGAGAAAAGTTTATCTTATATAAACAAAATAAAATCCTAAGTTAAAGAAGATAAACAAAAGATTATATGATAAAATCTTAGCTTATATTGTAAAATCTAAATTAATAATAAAAGGAAAAATGTTTTTAAAAATCACTACGGCTTAATAAAAAAAAAAAGCTTGTTTATCAAACAGAACTAATAAGGTTAAATAAATGTTTTAACTATTAAAAAACTTAAGACTATATGAAATAACATGTTAATCATATATAGCATGTGTCAACAATTTAGATTGACTCAATTTTATTACTAATATTATCAGATTTTAATGGGAGGAATGAGTCCAAGTTTACAACATTAATAAACGAAAATGTTGAATAGAGTAGTAATGTAAGTAAAAATAATCCGTGTCATAAGTTTTATCACTTTCTTTATTTGGTATTTAGTGACCTCTTGGTGGAGAATGGCAAGTCGATAAACGAAGGGAATAATTATTATGTTTCGCTTTTGAGTGTAGGAAATAACCGTCTTAGATAGTTATACATTTAATAATTCAAATTGTTTTCTCATTGTATTTATCAGGGCTGACTTAATTTTTTTCCAATAAGATAAAAAAACAAAACTAATTCAATCTAAACAACTTTCTTTTAAAATTCATTTTTTTTTAAATTTAAATTTACAACTAAAGTAATTGGATTGTTATAATAAATTTAATGTAATTGAATTGAATGTTTGTTTTATCTAAAAAAAACATCAAACTCAACTCACAAAAATAAATTAATTTGAAAGTGTTATTAAAGCACTATCATATTATTAGTTATGTCCATTACTCTTCAATGATTTCGTGAGGTACTTATATGCGTTGAATAAGATCATGCCCAAGCCCAACTACGCTTATGATAGGCCAATTCGAAACCTAAATTTCAGCAGCCGTACACCATGAATACATTGAAGTTTTTTTTTTTTCTTGCTTTATCATTATTGAGATGCAAATGTGATCCATGCGTCAACTATAGGAATTGGATTTTGTAAGGTAAAATATACGTACGAGTGAAAGTGAGTCCATTCCTTTCACACGGAATTCAAGGAGTTGACTCGACTTGACTACAAGTTAAAAGTGAGTCAACTTAAATATGATTTATTTTTTGTGAGTTTGAAATTTTATAATTTGATTTGATCCGTGATGAACCGGTAGATTGATTTAAGAATATTTTATTTCATTTATTTATTTTAGATATTTATCATAGTACGATCAAAATAATAACTGATTTCTTTTAATAACACTACAATCAAAATATCTATCTATTTCATTAAATATTATTATAAAAATAATAATTAAAAATCAAAGTATCAAGATGTAAAAACTTGAAACAAATAAATAAATTAAATATTAAAATTATTAAAATTTTAATTTTAATAAACAATATTTTAATATTTAAAAAATACTAAATTATCAATTTGCATAATTAAAATTAATAAATAATTATAATAAAAAAACTTAAAAAAAAACTAATAAAAAATTATTGTTTGTGGGTCATGGATCAACCCATTATCAATGGTGTTCAGACCTATAGTGAGACAAATAGACTCACAAGTTAGAACCGGTATTAACATTTGTAATTTATATGTATCAATCCCAAAAAAGAAAAGTTGTGGGGAGGAATTTCGCAAGAAGGTAAAATACCGAGTGATAGCCCAATAATAGCATCTATGAATTGCTCCACTTAGAAATGAAGCTTTCAAAAACTAAGCACAGCCTAATTTATTTAAGAAAAATTATATTATAACAATTAAATTTTTTTGACAATTTTTTTTTTATAATCCGACTTGTTATTTTTTAAGTAGTTTTTCATTTTTTTCATTTTTCTATATTTCAAACCCACTTAAAGTATGATAACTCAGGTTCTAAGATAAAGTTGTCAAGATTTAGTTGTTATAGTATCATTATCCTTTATTTAATGTGCATAGTTTTTAGGAAAATTATATTTTGACTCTTATTTTTGGATTTTTTTTTTAATTTCGGTATCTATTTAAAGTGAAATTTGTAAAAATGGGTCTGATAAATTTTTTTTTGCAAAATTGGGTTAAGTCGTTAGGACGACATTATAGGTGAAGTCGTTCTCCACCCTGTCGATTTTTTTTTTCTTTCAAAAATCGTGTTGTAGGAGGCCGGTTTCTATTTATTGTAAAAAGTGAAGTTGTCTTCGTACATAACGACTTCACTTTTAATTTTTTTTTTATATATTTTTTTAACGTTGCATTTCCTTCACTGTCTCATCTACCTGCCAAATGTTCTTACAATTACTGAGCAAGAACAAGATCATCGCCTACCTTGCAACAGTTTCAATTTCTCTGCACGTTTTACTGTCATGGCTTCTAACTGTTCAGTTCAAGTTTGGCCTCAACGGTGCACTCACATCAACAATTCTGGCATATTGGATTCCAAACTTGGGCCAGCTTGTGTTTATCATGACCAAGTGCCTGACACATGGAAAGGTTTCTCATTCAGGCCTTCAAAGATCTGTCATCAACGTTTCCCTCTATTAACAAAAATTAAAAGTGAAGTCGTCGTGTGCGAGGACGACTTCACTTTTTACAGTGAATAGAAACCGGTCTCCCACAATACAGTTTTGCTTTTTGAAAAAAAAAAAAGAAACCGGTAGGGTGGAAGACGACTTCACCTGTAATGACCCACTTTTGCAAAAAAAAAAATTCAACCGACCCATTTTTACAAATTACAGTTTAAATAGACCCCAAAATACAAAAAAGTCCCTATTTTTTGACTCTCATTCTTTACTTCTTGACATAACTTAGTATGGATCATTGATTCTTTTAAAGGAAAAAAAGTGGTACATTAATCAATGATCCACACTAAACTATGTCAAAAATTAAAGGATGAGAGTAAAAAAAATGCAAGTCAAGGTATCATTGTTCATGTTTTTAAGAGTATCATCTAACGAAGAAAAACCAATGTGGGCATACATACCAGCTAACAATGCTTTTAAGAGTTTCTCATTTGAAAAATTGCTGAAGTTAAAACCTCTAATTTTGCATTTCAAACTCACTCCTGATCCAAAAGATTGGTTAATTATAGGTATGTTACTGTTAGTTAGTATGTATATATACTGATAAATTACATTGACAAACTTGATAACCTCATCTTAGTGTTGAACAGGAACAGATAGAGAGAGGAGTTAGAATTGATTGAAGTGGTTAAGCTAAGTCATTGTGAGTACAGTCTGATATGTATCAGTATCATCATATATTAAACCAATAAATGTCTAAGGCTGCAAATTGGTGTTAATGGAATAGGCAGCAGGGTACATAATGTTTTAGGAAGACTCATCTGCGGGAGGAGCATAAACTGTTCTCAACCACCGTGACAAATTGATTAAGAATGGCGTATACACGAAGTAGCAAGTGAGTGTCCAAGTGACCAGTCCCTGCACATGGTGTTGGGTGAGAAAATCATCAAAAAGTTCAAAAAATTTATGAAAGGTTTAGAGGGAGCTCTTTGCACCTGACCAAAGATTTCAATGTTGGGCTTAGGGTAGTACCAAAGGTGGAAGAACCTGAAAGAAGCAATTGCAAAAGAAAAACAATCATGCATATTTCGAATTTCAACTGGTCATATGAAGCAAAAGCAAACACTGAAAATTAAGGGAGAAACGTTTTACTTCATAATTGGAACCTCTGCCAATGGGCAACCAAGGCCAACAATGCATGCCAAGGTGAAACCTAGCCATGTCCTATCCAAGAAGAACCACATGAACTCTGCTGCAGCAAATAAAATGTAGGCCTCAATGTTCTCCGCTATTCCACCTTTGTAAAGTTCAGCACTCACTTCAATAAACAGCGCCAGCAATCTAGGATAAGACAACCTCAATTTCTGATAATGTCATGGTTTGATATTTTATAGTTGTAGTTGCGTGTTGCAAGTTTTCTAAGTGCTAAAGTAAGATTAAAACCATATCACTTTATTAAACTAAGGACTAAACTGAAAAGTTGAGATATTTATTGGACCCAAATCATTTCTAACTCCATACTTACACGAATGAGACAATTGTTTTCGCTAAACTTGCCTCTTGAACCTTGTCGAAGAGCTTTTGGTCTAGGTAGAGTTGAAGCAAACCAACAGAGGAATAAAATAGCCCTAGCAAGAAAGGAACCTGTGAATTTGGATTTTGGAGAAGATAAATTAAAAAGCAAAGGCAATAAAAGAAAGTGGGGAAAGAAGGGTAGAGAAAATTGAAGTTGAAACCCACCCAGATGTTTGTGTGGAGTGGACCTATGTTAATGGAGCCTGAGTCGTAGACGACGAGATTGACCCTGGAATGTAGTCCATCGAGAAGGGGACCCAGTAAGAAGCCTATGCCAAAAAGTGTGAGTGAGATTGAAGGCCATGAAGTTCTGAGGTTTGTTAGGGTCTCTTTTCTCTTAACACAGTGAGTCTTAAGCAAACCCGATTTGCGTATTCTGGGAAGAGGGTAACTGTGGCGGAGGAAAGTATAAGCGTGAACAGAGGAAGAGGAAGACGAAGCAGATGCAAGAAGGTATTGCATACTTATCCCTCTTTGCGGAAACACCAGAAGTGAAGACAGGTTTTAATTTTTATATAAATATTTATAAAATGAAAAACAGTAATTATTTTTTTAAAATGAAAAATCATATAAAAGATATTATTTAAAGTTATAAAAAAAAATTATCAAAATTTAATACTCAAAAAAATCATTTTCTAATGTTATATTCATGTTTTGTAATTATTCAGAGCGGGTATCCTTCACCAAAAGATAGCAACGGATATAGAGTGAATCAACTGCTCGTTAAAAATATACATTTCAAGCAATTGAACTAAAACAACTCGTTTATGAATTACAATTTAATTTAAATGTATATTGCATGTTGCCCTATTTACATGCTGAATTATGTCTCAAATATAATTAAAAATTATAATATTATTAGAGATGACGAGTGGTCGGATGGGAGCATGTATGTTATATAATACACATTCTTAAAGATAAAATTTATAGTCATTTTTGTTTCATTCCTATCTCTATTAGATAACATGTATATTTATTACCGGTGTTCTGTATCAATACTTGTTTTTTTTTATTGTTTTAAATCAATTAATTAACTTTTATAAAATTATAAAAATTCTTATAAAAAAGAAACATAATATTATCAATTAATTTCGTTTTTCAATAACAAATATTTAAGAAAAACTTATAATTATATCCATTTCAAATTATAGAATATCAAATAAAATTCATAAGAACCAAAACTTTTATTAAATTTATAAAATATTAATGAATCAAAAAATTATAATACACCACTTGAATGAAATTACACAAAAAACAAAAGTTAAACTAATAATAATTAAAATTAACGTATATTTTTTTCATCTTTTGAACTTCAATATATGTTAGATAGTCTCTAGCTTAGAGTTTTTATACCTTTTGAGTAAAATATTTGTGTAGTATAAGGGTTAATTCTTATTGAAATATTAGGCCCAAGTGCAATCTTTATCTAGTCTTATAAGTTATAATCTAAAGATTATGGTTAGGGAGTTACGTGGTGTTAAGTCTAATCATGATTAAGTTGTTAGGTCTAATTTTGAAGGTTTAGTTAAACTCATTTCTTATTGTTATGAGTGGGTATATGTAGGTATCACAAAAATATCCATGCCCGCTAGTATTTGTGGATAAAATTCACGACAAATAGTTAATATCTGCGAGTATTTATAAATGAATTGAGTGTGGTATCATATTACTCGTACTTGCGTGTATCTACTACCTGCAAAAAATTAAAATTAAATTATAATTTATATTTTATTAAGTTAAATTTAATTTATATTTTATTAGGTTAAATTTAAAATTAAATTTTAATGCATATTTAATTTAATTTATATTACATTTGCTATTTTTTATAATTTTATTTAAAAATTTATAAAATACATATCTTTTTAAATACTTGTTGGTATGCGGGTATCCACAGGTATTGGGTTTTAAAATCGAGTACTTTTTAAACGGACACCAAACAAGTAAACGGGCAGGTGAATTTTTTTTTTTTTGCTAGCCGAGTGGCGGATAAGCATTATTTGTGCCCACCCGACCCGTTGTCATCCTTAGACATATGAGGTCAAGTACCTTCTGAATAAATGATAGATGCTTTTGTTACATGAGGTTTTTATATGGAAATATAATTCTTGATGATTGTATAAATAGAGGGAAGAAATGAAAGATTGATAAAAATAGAAGATCAAAAAGCAAAACAAATTAGCAGCCATGATATAAAATAAAAGCTTAAGAAAGAGAAGTAAAGCACATTTAATGTTTAACTTAAGAGTAGAGATGTTAAAATAGGTTCTAACTCGTGAGTCAATCCATCTCATCACATGTTCGAGTCGGGTTGGATTGAGAAAATTTCATTTTTTTTAAAGTGGGTTGAACTGAATCCGACTCACTTAAGGAAGGCACGGATTCGAACTGGATTGAAGGCGGGTTGACCTACAATACAACCCACCAATAACAACATTATTATTGTTTTTTACAATTTTTTTAAAATGTTTTTATTGTAATTATTTACTATTAATTATATAGGTTCGTAGTTTGATATTTTTAAACACTAGAATGTTGCTTAATTTGATATATACGTTGATGCTTTAATCTTTGACTATTATTTTTATAATAATATATTCGAGAATTATGTGAACACTTTGATTTCACTATTATAAAAAATAATTTGAGTCAATTCACTTTTTTTGTAATGCAATAAATATATAAAATAAATTGAAAAAAAAAATTTGTAAGTGAACCAACCTAGTAACCCACCGGTCAGACCAAGTTGCAAAATTTCTGAGTTATCAAAAAATGAATTGGGTTGAATGTACCTTTTTTTTAGTTGAATCGACATCCATTTCATAAAAAACAAAAAAAAAATAACAAAACGGATTATAACATGGATTATAACATGGATACAACAGCGTTCAGTATTCAGGTTCATCGATCACCATCATCATTCACGAAAAATCAATAAAAAGATTGAGAAAACTTTACTAGATGTGTGGATTGTGGATTAAGTGCGAAACGAGAAGGCTGTGAATGAGGAACTAGAAGCCTGGGTCGCCGAACTGCTCTTGGTGGTGCTTGCTGGTGCTCTGCGGCTGCGGGTCAGATCTACTCCACATGGCAGCAACGAGTGAATGCAAAAATGAGTGAAGGCAAAGAAGAGTGAATGGGAATAAGAGAGGAAAGCTAATTTTAAATGCCCGCTACTACTAGGTTAGGTCAACGAGATTCCTTTTTGGGGGTGCAGGGTTACAGTAAAAGCATATTCGGTGGGGTGCAGGAGGTGCAGTGCGGTTGCAGTTTTTTTTTTTACTAATTTTTTCTCTTTCTTCTTTTATTTTTAATTGTGAGCAAAATTGGAAATAAAAAAAGTTTTAGAGGTACAAGAGAAAGGGTTGGGGGTGCAGGGAGAAGCCCACATATGTGATATTGGATTAGTTTGTTAAGTCCAATTCCAAAAGTTTTGTTAGGTTCAATTCCTAAGATTTTGTTACGCCCATGCCAGATGTTTATGACTAAATATGAGTGGTTGGGTAACTTTGGAATAAATGATAAATGCTTCTCTTACATAATAAGTTTTTGTAAAGGAATATAATTCCTATGAACAGAGGAGGAAATAAACGATCCATAAAAAGAGATAAGAATGTAAAAAGTCAAAGCGACAAAAAGGTAAGATGAAATAAATCATTAATTTATTAATTAATTAAGAATAAGTTATATTTTATCTTGAATGCCTTACAAAACCTTTTTTTAATAAATTTTGGCAATATTAAAATTTTCTTAATAAATGATAAATGACTAACTTTCCTAATAAATAATAAATTATTAGAATGTTTATATTTCGCAATAAATATTTACATTTAGCCAATTGATATTATATATTTACATTATTTTCTCAATGCGATATTTTGGCTCAAAATTTTACGTTTATTTTGATTTGCAGTATCTTCAATCAATAAATAATAAAATTGCGCCACCAATTGAAAATATCCAACAAAAAAAGACTCAACATGTGAGAAACATAGAAATAAAAATAAATTAAAACGCATTATTAAAGAGCACCAAGATTTTGGGCCCAGGCCCGTTTCAGTATGAACAAACCCAAATCTCTAACATCCTGTTGTTAATTACATTTTTCTCGGTTTCAATCATTCTCTCTTGTCTTGAACAAAATTTAGGTGCTGTAAACTTGGTTAAAATTGTTGTTTTATTTTGATCTCGAAAACACTAATTTTGTAGGAACGAGATAAAATGCTAAGTTTGATTTACACCATATTACACCAATAAAAAAAAAAAAAAGAAGAAAAAACTAAATC
>Ga0214543_1008815_pt1 | contig 16211 bp, 7 predicted proteins | sample CNSS2metaG_FD_160094 | JGI IMG/M metagenome (GOLD analysis project Ga0214543, IMG submission 160094) | Root nodule microbial communities from cowpea collected in UCLA plant growth center, Los Angeles, California, USA - CNSS2 | ecosystem: Host-associated > Plants > Roots > Nodule | place: USA... | reverse complement strand
ATTTAAATGGTTTATTATCATAGTCAATGAATAAAATAGATTTATATTTGATTAATTTTATCATTTTTAATGTTTATATCATTTTTAATTCAAAATCAATAATAATAAGTAGCTAAAACATTAATAACTAATGTTTGATAACAATTTAGATAATAATTCACAGACAACTTGGTCAATATAATAATTAATTATTTTTGTCTCTAAATTTTGATTTGTGTGTATAAGGAGAACCCAGACCAGCTTGACCTATGAAAACTACTAGGTGAGTTTTTTAAAATGGGCCAAGGACAAATAAATCTCAGCAAGGCAAGGTGGCACACGTCTTGGCATATGGGCAAGAAACTGATGCATTAAATAGCCTTGGTAATGCAATAATAGGCCAATTTGAATTTTATGACAGTTAGGTTAAGACATTCATTGTCAACTTCATTAATATTTATGAGAGGATAAAAACAGTTCTAAAGGTAATCAAGTGAGGTGGTCTCCAGCTATGTAATATAAAAATATAAAAATGGTTCGATTCCCAAGGTAATAACCATCTAGAAATACATACCTTCACTATTGATATCTGAGATTAAGGAGCTGCGTTTGTTTCTATTTTCTAATAAACTACTGTAGCAGAGAATTAGGGGTGGCAACTAGGATTCGGCCTGGCGGGGCTGTCCGTAGGCCCGCACAAAATATGTGGGGTTGGCCTAGAAGTTGAACTTGCAAGCCCATCACAGCCTGACCTGCATAAGCCCGCGACACGTAAGCCTGCATAAAAAAAACTTTCACTTGTGTATATTAGTTACTTTTTTTGATGGACTCTTGCATTAACGTTCCAAAAATTTTGTATAAATGGAAAAGATAAGTATTATGTATATTTTAATGTGGTAAAATTTAAAGAATACATTGTGTATGTCATAGTATGAATATGATGAAAATTGTTGAATTATCAATTTATCATCCAACCCCCAAATTCTTCACTTAATTTTTTGAACTTAAAGTTTCCAAATTTTTAAATATTGAAAGTTCTGTCTTAAGAAATAAAAAAAATAAAAAAGCAAGCTCATGAACCAAGTGATGTACGGAGCGGACCAGTAATTGCAACCTGTCGTATCTTGTTTTACCTTATTTGATGTCACAATGAAAACGAGCTTTTAGGCCCAAACTTTTATTTATTTATCTTTTAGTTTTTTTTTTCTCACATTTTTTGTTTTCTTTTACATGCATCTATCTACCTTACTTTCACTTTTTTTTTTCTCTCTCCAAGGTTTGACCTTAATCTCTTTCACAAACAAATTTCATCCCATAAAATTTAGTAAGTTCTAAATCAAATTTATGTTGTCTAATTGAATTTATAATACGTATATTTTTAATTATAATTTCTTTTTATTAATGATCAATTTAAATACTAATTTATAAATTAAAAATTATTGATAATTATAATAATTTTAAAAATTTATAACTGGCTCATACATTAGTGACACAATTAAAATAATTTCTATTATAATAGTCTATAAATTAGTCACTAATATTAAATTACTATGTAAGTTTTGACTACTAAGAAAATTAATATCTAAATTAGTCTTTGATTAAAAAATATTTCTAAATTAGTCTTTAAATGGTTTTTTTTATTAAAAAATTGATTATTATTTAATAATTTTTTTATAGTGTTTTTGATATTTATCATTATTTTTTAATTGAGATTATTTATTTTCTCAATTGTACCGTCCTTGGTATGAATTTTTTTTTATTTGTTTTTTTCAGCTATTGCATGAAGTAAAATTTATTTTCAAATTAGAAAAGTTACCTTAAATCAAATCTGATTTATTTATTTTGTTGAATAACAGACTAATGTCGTTGAAATTAGTTGATATGATTATTGTCGAATAATTGCTTTAAATTGAATCTGGTGTGTCTTAGATTCAAATAAGACTTTAAACTTCTTGAGATTGATACAAGGAATAAATATATGTTAGATAAGTAATTTTATTTATATATATTATTCTCTCTTTTTTTTAACTTTTTAATTACTTGACTCTTTTTATATTTATAAAAACCACATACATTTTTATATTTTTTTTCTTGCATTACTCGATTATACTTTTTTTTTAATATTGTGTGGTTATATTTAAATGGTTTATTATCATAGTCAATGAATAAAATAGATTTATATTTGATTAATTTATCATTTTTAATGTTTATATCATTTTTAATTCAAAATCAATAATAATAAGTAGCTAAAACATTAATAACTAATGTTTGATAACAATTTAGAGAATAATTCACAGACAACTTGGTCAATATAATAATTAATTATTTTAGTCTCTAAAATTTGGTTTGTGTGTATAAGGAGAACCCAGACGAGCTTGACCTACGGAAACTACTAGGTGAGTTTTTTAAAATGGGCCAAGGACAAATAAATCTCAGCGAGGCAAGGTGGCACACATCTTGGCATATGGACAAGAAACTGATGCATTAAATAGCCTTGGTAATGCAATAATAGGCCAATTTGAATTTTATGATAGTTAGGTTAAGACATTCATTGTCAACTTCATTAATATTTATGAGAGGATAAAAACAGTTCTAAAGGTAATCAAGTGAGGTGGTCTCCAGCTATGTAATATAAAAATATAAAAATGGTTCGATTCCCAAGGTAATAACCATCTAGAAATACATACCTTCACTATTGATATCTGAGATTAAGGAGCTGCGTTTGTTTCTATTTTCTAATAAACTACTGTAGCAGAGAATTAGGGGTGGCAACTAGGATTCGGCCTGGCGGGGCTGTCCGTAGGCCCGCACAAAATATGTGGGGTTGGCCTAGAAGTTGAACTTGCAAGCCCATCACAGCCTGACCTGCATAAGCCCGCGACACGTAAGCCTGCATAAAAAAAACTTTCACTTGTGTATATTAGTTACTTTTTTTGATGGACTCTTGCATTAACGTTCCAAAAATTTTGTATAAATGGAAAAGATAAGTATTATGTATATTTTAATGTGGTAAAATTTAAAGAATACATTGTGTATGTCATAGTATGAATATGATGAAAATTGTTGAATTATCAATTTATCATCCAACCCCCAAATTCTTCACTTAATTTTTTGAACTTAAAGTTTCCAAATTTTTAAATATTGAAAGTTCTGTCTTAAGAAATAAAAAAAATAAAAAAGCAAGCTCATGAACCAAGTGATGTACGGAGCGGACCAGTAATTGCAACCTGTCGTATCTTGTTTTACCTTATTTGATGTCACAATGAAAACGAGCTTTTAGGCCCAAACTTTTATTTATTTATCTTTTAGTTTTTTTTTTCTCTCACATTTTTTGTTTTCTTTTACATGCATCTATCTACCTTACCTTCACTTTTTTTTTGTTTCTCTCTCCAATGTTTGACCTTAATCTCTTTCACAAACAAATTTGATCCCATAAAATTTAGTAAGTTCTAAATCAAATTTATCTTGTTTAATTGAATTTATAATACGTATATTTTTAATTATAATTTTTTTTATTAATGATTAATTTAAATACTAATTTATAAATTAAAAATTATTGATAATTATAATAATTTTAGAAATTTATAACTGACTCATACATTAGTGACACAATTAAAATAATTTCTATTATAATAGTCTATAAATTAGTCACTAATATTAAATTGCTATGTAAGTTTAGACTACTAAGAAAATTAATATCTAAATTAGTCTTTGATTAAAAAATTATTTTTAACTTAGTCTTTAAATGGTTTTTTTATTAAAAAATTGATTATTATTTAATAATTTTCTTATAGTGTTTTTGATATTTATCATTATTTTTTAATTGAGATTATTTATTTTCTCAATTGTACCGTCCTTGGTATGAATTTTTTTTATTTGTTTTTTTCAGCTATTGCATGAAGTAAAATTTATTTTCAAATTAGAAAAGTTACCTTAAATCAAATCTGATTTATTTATTTTGTTGAATAACAGACTAATGTCGTTGAAATTAGTTGATATGATTATTGTCGAATAATTGCTTTAAATTGAATCTGGTGTGTCTTAGATTCAAATAAGACTTTAAACTTCTTGAGATTGATACAAGGAATAAATATATGTTAGATAAGTAATTTTATTTATATATATTATTCTCTCTTTTTTTTAACTTTTTAATTACTTGACTCTTTTTATATTTATAAAAACCACATACATTTTTATATTTTTTTTCTTGCATTACTCGATTATACTTTTTTTTTAATATTGTGTGGTTATATTTAAATGGTTTATTATCATAGTCAATGAATAAAATAGATTTATATTTGATTAATTTATCATTTTTAATGTTTATATCATTTTTAATTCAAAATCAATAATAATAAGTAGCTAAAACATTAATAACTAATGTTTGATAACAATTTAGAGAATAATTCACAGACAACTTGGTCAATATAATAATTAATTATTTTAGTCTCTAAAATTTGGTTTGTGTGTATAAGGAGAACCCAGACGAGCTTGACCTACGGAAACTACTAGGTGAGTTTTTTAAAATGGGCCAAGGACAAATAAATCTCAGCGAGGCAAGGTGGCACACATCTTGGCATATATATGGACAAGAAACTGATGCATTAAATAGCCTTGGTAATGCAATAATAGGCCAATTTGAATTTTATGACAGTGAGGATAAGACATTCATTGGCAAATTCATTAGTATTTATGAGAGGAAAAAAACAGTTCTAAAGGTAATCAAGTGAGGTGGTCTCCAACTATGTAATATAAAATATAAAAATGGTTTGATTCCCAAGGTAAGAACCATCTAGAAATACATACATTCACTATTGATATCTGAGATTAAGTAGTTGCGTTTGTTTCTATTTTCTATAAAACTTCTGTAATAGAGAATTAGGGGTGACAATTAGGGTCTGGCCTGGCGGGTCAATCTGTAGGCCCGCACAAAATATGTGGGGTAGGCCTATAAGTTGAACCTACAAGCCCGTCACAGTTTGACCCGCATAAGCCCGCGCAGGCCGACCCGCAACTTGCACTTGTATATATTAGTTACTTCTTTTGTGGACTTTTGCATTAACGTTCCAAATTCATGTATAAATGGAAAAGATAAGTATTATGTATATTTTAATGTGCTAAAATTTAAAGAATACAGAATATATTGTGTATGTCATAGTATGAATATGAATATGATGAAAATGTTGAATTATCAATTTATTATCCAACTCTCCAAAATCTTCACTTAATTTTGTAAACTTCTTAAAGTCCAATTCTTAAACATTGAAATTTCTATCATAAGAATTAAAAAAAAAAAAAGCGAGCCCGTGGACCAAGTAATATGCGGGACGGACCAATAATTGTCGTATCTTGTTTTACCTTGTTTGATGTCAGAATGAGAACCAGCTTTTAGGCCCAAACTTTTATTTATTTATCTTTTAGTTTTTTTTCTCTCTCATTTTTTTTTTCTTTTACATGCATCTATTTACCTTTCCTTCACTCTTTTTTTCTCTCTCCAAGTTTTGACCTTAATCTCTTTTACAAACAAATCTCATCCCATAAAACTTAGTAAGTTTTGAATCAAATTTATCTTGTTGTAATTGAATTTATAATACGTATATTTTTAATTAATATTTTTTTAATTATAACTTTTTTTATTAATGATCAATTTACATACTAATTTATAAATTAAAAATTATTGATAATTATAATAATTTTAAAAAATTATAACCAACTCACATATTAGTGATATAATTAAAATAATTTCTATTATGATAGTTTATAAATTAGTCACTACTATAAAATTGCTATGTAAGTTTTGATACTAAGAAAAAATTAATATCTAAATTAGTTTTTGATTAAAAAATTAATTTGAAATTGATTTTTATATTTTTTTTTCATAAAATTAGTTACTATTTAATAATTTTTTTATAGTGTTTTTTCATATTTATGATTATTTTTTTAGTTAAGATTATTTATTTTCTCAATTGTACCGTCTTGAATTTTTTTTATTTATTTTTTATTCAACTATTGCATGAAGTAAAAGTTATTTTCAAATTAGAAAAGTTACCTTAAATCAAATTTGATTTATTTATTTTGTTGAATAACAGACTAATGTCGTTGAAATTAGTTGATATGATTATTGTCGAATAATTGCTTTAAATTGAATCTGGCGTGTCAGATTCAAATGAGACTTTATACTTCTTGTGATTGATATACGAAATAAAATATATGTTAGATAAGTAATTTTATTTATATATATTATTCTCTTTTTTTAACTTACTAATTACTTGACTTGTTTTATATTTATAAAATTCACATACATTTTTTTTCTTGTATCACTTGATTATACTCTTTTTTAACATTGTGTGGTTATATTTAAACGGTGTATTAACATAGTCGATGGATAAAATAGATTTATATTTAATATTTTTATTTGTTGTTTGTATTTGTTTATATTTATTTTTTAATTTTACATTTTGAATATATATTTTTAATTTAAAATAATTATTTTATCAATTTTAATTATACCACATACATTTTTCAATTTTATTTGTTTTTCTATTTGACATTTTTTTAAGCATAACTTTTATTTAATTATAGAACTATCTCCAAATAAATAAGAATCATTTATAATAAAATTACACCAATAAAAATAATGTTATTATTTTTTTATCATAAAAAATGTAAACACACACCATATATTTTCACAAGTATAATGTGAATATTAAATTATAAATTTATAAATGAAATGAGATTTTATTTTAAGGATTAAATTAATTTGCTGGGATTTGCCACTAAGAAAAAAATTTAGATTCACCAAAAATAAAAAAAAAAAAAAAAACATGATACTACTTTAACCTAAACAGTTAATAATTTACTTGTTCTTATATCTGATTCAATTTTATCACTATTATTTGAATTTTTTAACTCGTGTTTAAATTTTATCATTATTTTAAATTTTTGGTTTTAATTTATTTATAACCAGAAATACTAGAATCGACTTAATTTTCTTGTTACCAAATAATTTAAAATAAAAATTCTTATTCAAAATAAAACATTCAAGTTTATAAAATAAAAGATTTAAAAAAAAATAAAAGATAGAGGAATGTATCTAAAAAGATAGAGGTCTTCTAATGCACAGCAACATTATCTGAAGGGAAGTCCATATATGAACTTATAATGTTATCTGCATGGCATCAATGTTACAAGATAAGAAAAACCATCAATTTAATCCCCAAAATACTTATATTGACCTATTTAGCTCGGTTGAGTTTGTGGAAGCTTTATGATTCTTGAGTATCATGTGAATTGATTTGGACTTGTCTTCTTCAACTATTTCCCTGAGTATGTCATCTTCAATCATCTCTACTTGGGAGTGTGAGGTGTTCTCATGGAAGGCCTCACTGAAAATCATGCTGGAAAGCCACTCTTTCCAAGTCGTTCTTTTGTACTTATCTTCCTCTAATGTGCCTGTTGCCAAAAGCTGATACACATAAACCATCTTTTTCTGACCAGGACGAAAGGCCCTTGCAATAGCTTGCTTTGTCTTCGATGGATTCCACTCTGAGTCCAGAAAAATCACTCTCGAAGCTGCTGTCAAACTAATACCTTCTGCACAAGCTGTAATGGAAGCAAGGAGCACCTTCGATGGTCCTTTCGCTTCTTCAAACTTATCTATCACTTTCCCACGTTCAAACAGTTCTTGTTCCCCATTGAGCAACAGAATTTCTCTACCTTTCTGCCATTTCAACACCACCTCAAATAACTCTACCAATAACTTCACAGGTGCATGATTGTGGCAGAATATAAGTACTTTCTCCTTCTCCATAACACGGAGAACGAGACTCATAACAAATTTAACTTTTGACCCTACTTTCAAATCATACCTGCATTTCTCCAGCTGCTGCAGCTGCTCCAGAGGGATAAACTTCTCTGCATACGAGGCTGTTTTAACCAACCATGGATGTATTGATCCGAGGATTATCAAAAGCTCTAACTCCAGAGGGAATCCCGCGCAATCAGCCATTTTCCTGTGCAGTTTCTCCAAAATTTCACTCTGCATGCCACCTGTGTTCATCAGCAACGTATACATTTGCAAGCCAGGAACACTGTCAAAACTTGTGCTCTCATAAATATCTACGAAACCGCTTGTAATTTTCTTCAACATGGTTAGACCTTGCATTCTCTCATGTTCGTCACTTGAATCAACTTTCCCAGCAATGTTGTCTAAGAACAATTTTCTAGCTTGTGACTCCAGCAAATGGCGTTCCTTCTCTGCCCTTTTTCTTTTCCTTCTGTCGTTTGGGTCTAACTCTTTCAGCACTTCGTATATAAACTTTGGTCTTGCCAAGCAAAGTGTGTTAAAGTATTCACAGAAGTTATTCTGAAATAACGTACCAGAAAGTAGAATTCTTATATCTGTTTGCACTTTCATCAACACTTTCCTCAACTTTGATTTAGTGCTTCTAGGATTGTGACCTTCATCAAGTATCAGGATCCCAGGACTTTCCCTCAATGCTTTAGCCAAATACTTTCTGGGTGTAAACCCTGAACCCTCTCTCATCAATGCTAAAAAAGAGGCATAACTCATGATCAGAACACCTGGGTTTGCTTGCCACTTTTTTATTTTGTCCAAGCAGTTCAAAATATGCTTGACATCTCTATTTGGATGTAGAAAAGGAGGAAGGGCAATTGAATTTTGCATATCGTCTCTCTGAGGTCTACGGCTTCCATGAATCAGATACACTGGCATAGAAATATCCCATTTGATGAATTCTTTGTGCCAAGTGTGAAGAGTGGTTGTTGGAGCAAGGACAAGAGGCTTCATCCCCGGAAATAGCTTTGAATAGCTAATGAGAAATGCAATGATGAGAAAAGTTTTACCAGATCCAGGAGAATGAGATATGATACAACCCCCTCTTCTTTCGGATTCTGCATCCATTAGTGTTGGATCCGTAGACCCACCAATATTTTGCCAAAGAAATTCGAAAGCTTTCTTTTGGTGGACATGCATCTTTTCTCTAAGTTCAGGGATCAACTTCCAGACGTTGTCATGTTCCATAGAAGTAAGTTCATCACGAGTTGATAACTGATGGAAAACATCATCTTTATCACCCTCTTCTCCACTGCATTGCCTCTCCTCTTGGTGCCTCGCTCGGTAATGCTTTTCTAGCTGTAAATGTTTTGAACAAATCAGGAGACTATAATTGCATAGGCCTTTTGAAAAAAACATCATCAAAGAAATCAAACCGTACACTTCAAATTTTGAATTTGACTTACAAAGGGTGGCGTCACGTACTTTATCTCAGTTTTCACAGAGCCACATTTGAAACAACAAATTCCAATTTGTTCATTCAATCTGTAGTCATGTGGACAAGTATGATTAGGTTCTTCGGAATTCTCAACAAAATTGGCAGCATTTGAATCCTGATGTGACAGTTAAACTGATCAGATCAACCTTAGAATGTAAGATAAAAAACCAGAATATACAGAGACAAATCAAGGAAGGAGTAAATATGATTATAGAACAACATGAATAGTACTTCTTCAGAAACTGCATTTCAGTTTTATCTGTTAAGAGAAATGCAACATAGAAAAGGAATCAATGGTTATAACTTACTTCTTCAATATGATATGATGCCATTGCCATCTCCATCTCTCTCCACAGCATATCTATCTCAGAGATTTGTTCATCTTCCTCTGTTTGAGGCGTTTCTGCTTCCTTCTTTTTCTCCGATCTGTTGATTTCGTTCCACACTTCCATTACAGTTGGTTCTTCTTTTGTTGGAGTTCTATAAATATCCTTGAAGTAAGAATCAATCATTTCCTCGTAGGCAGATGCATTTAAACTTCTATCATTTCTTCTGTTGAAGTTTAAATTTGAATTCAAGTCTCCACATCCAGGATCACAACCTTCATCACCTTTCAGATCTAAAGGTCTCTTCCTCTTACGCTCAGTGTTGCTGTAATTTGCATTACCTCTAGTAACGTTGTCATTGAGGGCATGATGCTCAGGGACTAATGAATCTCCTTCTTCAAGAAGAGAAACACTAGCAAGTTGAGTTTGATGTTCATTTTGACCGTCCTCACCAGACTTTATTTCATTTTTTCTATTCCTCCTGCAGTATACTTTAATCTCTCTGCTAGAACACATGTCATCACCATCTTCCTTCCCTTTCTTGGTCTTGTATGGCCAGGTTCGAACATCGCCAACCTTTATTTCAGAAACATTATCACAACTAAAGTACCGTTCAGGTGGTATGTTCCTACGTCCCGATCGTCTTAAGCCCTGAACATCATCACGGGAATCATCTGCATGGCCATTTGCATCAGTGTCAGATGCATCAACTTGAGTAACAATGGGCTTTAACGTGCCATCGTGACTCACCTCAAAATTAAAAACACTTATCCGAGGTTTCATGTTTAATGAAGAGCTGCCAACATCCCTATCTAAAATTTGATACACAATCTTGTTTTGCACAGATCTTACACAAAATGAAACCTTCTTTAAAGAAGATATAACAACTAACCATGAAAGATCAGATAAAAATTTTCCATTGATCAATTTAGTATGCGACAGATTGGAGCAATCTTCGGATAATTCCCATCGATAGTGTTGATCTTCACAAACACTACGATCAAGCTTCTGGAGGATGGCAATCTCATTTATTCCGATTACCTTAACCTCTTTACTAAGAGTTCTTATCTTCCTACCAAGTGAACCTTGATTAACATACAAGTTTACATAATACAGACACGAGCATCCTGAACTATGGGGTTTTCTCTGTATAGAATTTATTTTAGCATCAACCCACACCTACAATTAAATTGATAAAGAGAAACTTGGTTAGAATTTAAATGTCCTTAAGACTATATTGTAATTCATAGATTAAAGAAGAGAATCAAACAACCAATATCAAGGAAAACTGACAAATTCAATTTAACAGAGATCTAAAACTAAAAAACCTTTACTTACCTTGTTATCAGAAAATCCATCTGAGTTAGTATCACCACTCTGCTGAGATGCTGAGAGAACACAAATGTCAATCCCACCTCTTAAAAATTCTGAGCAATCTGATAAAGTGGCTTTTCGTGATCTTATTCTAAGCTCTGAAAAAGGGCCCTCCTCTATGGTCCTATGGTGATTATCTATGGATTGCAGACTCGTAATTCCTGCCTCAATTTTTATGAGCTCTACAGCTTGCCATGAACCAGACAGAAGTGTCTCGAATGCTGTTAAAAACAAAATTTTGGGGAAGTTAAAATGGTGGAGAGACTAATGATATGTAATGACTAAGGAAAAAAGATTTGCAGCAAATTGGTACAAATAATAGGAATGAACTAGGAATAAAAATTTCACTGTGAATTAAAGATGTTCCTCAGTTGAATCAGAGCATTTTCAACTTCTCCATTATCATAAAATCCACTATCTAATATTGTACTGATATTTATTTTTGCTGTATTATTTGTCATGCATGGTGATGATGGAGATATAAGGAAATACTTACCATAAGCGTGGAATGGATTCTTTGATTGCCGTGAATGTCTTCTTTTCTGCATTATGGAGTTTAACTTGTATTGTGTTTGTGTGCAACTACAGTACTAGGGTTTTATATCAGCACCTGCAGTACTAGATAGTATTAGGAACAAGTATAACATCCAAACTACTACGAATCACTCATAACATTTGCAATCCCCCAACTAAATAGAACAAAACATTAACTGCAACTAGCTACAATTAAGTTTAGCATGAATATTTTTTAAAGTTACAATGAAATAGTCAAATGTTAACGTGAGTTCAAAACTTCAAATGTTGCACGCACTGAACTCGAGTTAAGCATACCTGAAATAAGCTTGTGAGAGATACTCTTAAACTAAAGCTGCAACAAGAAATGCTCCCAGGGAGAAGAGAGTGAAAATGTAAAAACAGTCATGTCCACCTCATTTTAGAGATTACGCATTATTTACATTTCCAATTGAAGTGCAAAATCAGATACTCCCACAAAAAAAAAAAAAATTTAATAAAATACAATGGAATAATTAATGCTGAAAATACACTGATAATTAGTTATTAAATATTTAGTTCTGGTAAATCAAGTTAATTTAAAAATTCTAATTGATAATGCGAGATTATATATAACACTTTTTCAGTTTGATTAATAACACTAATATATATTTTTATTTAAAATTAAGTTTAAATTCAAATTATTTTAAATAAATACACTTAAATATCTTAATTCATTTCATTTTTTATACATATTTATTTACAAACATATATTTTGATTTTAACTCATTTATGATATGAACATATTTTGATCCAAATTTATTTCATATTGAAATTTGAAATACCTAAACATGATTTAAGTTCCATGAAGGAAAAAAGACGTATGATAGTTCATCTATAAAAAAAATGTGTATATGTTGTTATTTTTATTTTCACTGTTGTTTTTATGAAACAGTCGATTGTAAACATTTATTCTTTCTATTTAATTTCAGTGAAGATATAAATAAACAAAAAAAATACATATCCACCATTGGTACTATTATGTATCTAAGGTGAGTGTATTTTAAAGTGGTTCTTTTTTAATATCAAAGGAAGATGAATTTACGTGAAAATCATGAAAGTAGTATTATGAATTTTATAATCTCTCATTTCTATTATGAAGAAAATAAATGCGTCAATATGTTTGTATATTTGATATTTTAAAGAATTTTATTCACGGATCTTATTCAACTTCTTATAACACGAAGCTCAGCATCTTCATAGGGGAATTCTCCATCACCTAACAAAGAAAAAATAGTAAAAAAACTAAGGTTAAACATCACGAACTACCATATCATAAAAGTAATCGAGTACGATTTTTTTTTTATGGATATTTTAGTAAATATTTGATACGTATTCAATTCCTTTTTTCTTAATACATTACAAAAAAAATAATTAAATAACAATTAATTAAAAAAAATCACTACATTTACCAATTTAGATTTTATTTTATAAATTAAAAATTATTGATAAATAAAATAATTTCTATTATAAAAAAATTAATTGGTGTGAAAATTAAAATCTAAATTGGTCTCTAACATTAACTATCAAAATTTTAACTAATAAAAGAATAGTGTCTGAAATAATTTCTAATTTAAAATTAAAGACTAATTCAAAATCAACAATAATAAGTAGCTAAAACATTAATAACTAATGTTAGATAATAATTTAAAGATTAATTCACATACAACTTGGTCTATATAATTATTAATTATTTGGTCTCTAAATTTTGGTTTGTGTGTATAGGGAGAACCCAGACCAGTTTGACCTAGGGAAACTACTGGGTGGGTTTGAAAGGTGTGCCAAGGATCAGTATATCTCAACCAGGCAAGGTGGCACACATCTTGGCATATAGGCAAAAAACTGATGCATTAAATAGCTTGGGTAATGCAATAATAGGTCAATTTGAATTTCATGACAGTTAGGATAAGACATTCATTGGCAAATTCGTTAGTATTTATGAGAGGATAAAAACAGTTTTAAGGGTAATCAAGTGAGGTGGTCTCCACCTATGTAATATAAAAATATAAAAGTTGTTCGCTTTTCAAGGTAAGAACCATCTAGAAATACATACATTCACTATTGATATCTGAGATTAAGTAACTGCGTTTTTCTATTTTCTATTAAACTACTGTAATAGAAAATTAGGGGTGGTAATTAGGGCCTAGCATGGCGGGCCAATCCGTAGGCCCAAACAAAATATGCGAGGCAAGCCTAGAAGTTGAACTCGTAAGCCCATCACAGCTTGGCCCGCATAAGCCCGCAACCCGCATAGGCTGACCCGCGGTCAACATAAAAAAAAATATTTTAATGTGCTAAAATTTAAAAAAAGCATTGTGTATGTCATAGTATGAATATGAATGAATATGATGAAAATATTGAATAATCAATTTATCATCCAACTCCTCAAAGTCTTAATTAATTTTGTGAACTTAGTAAAGTTTCTCTAATTTTAAAATTGAAAGTTTTATCATAAGAATTAAAAAAAAAAAAGAACATGTGGGCCAAGTAATGTGTGGGACGGGCCAATGATTGCAGCCCGCATAAATTGTGCAGGACGGGATAGACAGTTCACGATGTGTGGGCCTTATGCAGGCCGGGTCTAAACGGATCGTACCGACCATCATTGTCATCGCTATAGAAAATGTAAATGCATGTGTATATTGTGTTGTATTACTTGATTTGTGATGATTTGCAAGAATGGATATGGGAGAATGGGGTCAATTCATTCTCCATACAATTACTATTTTATCCTTGTGTTTCTTTTAGTTTTTTACTTATCACTTTTGTAACAAATTTTGATTAATTAGATTTTAATTTTAAATACTTTTTACACCACTATGAAAATAATATTGATTATAAAAATTCTAATTGTAATTAGTTATGCTTTACATAAATTGTGAATTATTCAATTTTTAATTAATTAAAAACTACATTTATGCTTAGGTTAAATTAGTTAAATACATTTTGTTAAAATATTGTAAATTTGTAAATCTAGCACGTTTTTTGACTATTATTTGATAATCACATAAAAAATTTTATTATCTATTTTTAAAATGGAAAATTTTATTTAAATTATTTTAATCAATATATAAATGTTTGTAACAAGATTACTCCCATTTAATTTATATTAATTTTAAGCAACCATATCTCAATTTAAAATAGTTTCATAATGTGAAATTATTATTTAATTTTTTTAAACTAATCTCCAAAATTTTATTTTATCTTAATTTCTAAAAATTATATTTTAATTTAATATATTTTTATCAATCTTATTTTTTTGGTTTAAATAATCACTTACATTTCATTATAATATAATTTACATTTTTTATAATTTAAGTTTAATTACTTATATATATATATATAAGGGTAAAATAGTAATCTTATATTTTTATCTATTATATTATTATTTTTAATTTATTATTATATCTATCACATCAGTCACTAGTTTTCATAAACTTTTTTCTCACTTATTTTCAAATCTCGTAATATTTCTTTTAATCTAAACAACTCAACTTTCACCCCTCTTTCCTTTCAAATTTACTTAAATCCATTCTCTCAAATTCACTTCTATAAATAAATAATATACTCAAAATTTATATATTTAATATTATTATGGCTAATTTAATACAAATGAATGCATAATCTAGTATATCTATAACCATCAAAGAAATTATATATATTAAGGAATGTCCATCGTTTTTTCATATTTTTGAATTCATGGTAATTAAATCATAATTATATTTTCAGTTAACTTTTTTCGATGCAAATAACCATATTATTTGCAAAATATTAATCTTCCATTTTATTAATGTGAATTTGATTCAAAAAGTCTTCACAAACTTTCATTTCATTTTGATGTGATGAGTAATCATATTATCATGTTTTCATCTTCATTGATAGTTTTCTCTATCAATTTTAAAAAATAATTTTATTCTTTTATTTTTCATCAATATACCTATTTAAAAAAGAAGTTTAAGACTAAAAAATATTTTATCATAATCTAATCAAAAGTTAAGAGACATAATTATTAAAAAAAATTATGATAATCAAGTTACAATTAAAAATCGACTATGAAAAATTACGTAGTGCATTGCTTCTTCTTTTATTTTAAAAAAGAAGTTTAAGATTAAAAAATAATTTATCATAATCTAATCAAAAGTTAAGAGACATAATTACTAAAAAAAATTATGATAATCAAGTTACAATTAAAAATCGACTATGAAAAATTACATAGTACATTGTTTCTTCTTCTATACTAATAAAAAATGAATATACAATTTTTTATATTTTCTCATAGTACATTGCTCATATTTTGTCCATACATTTCACTTTATTTTTGATAAATATAATATAATTTTATTTATTAACTTAATAATATTACAATATCATCAACTACTAATATTATATCATATATATATATTTTCAAAATATATGTACACACATACACTATGACATCTGTGTTTAAGTAATATAATTTTAAAAAAAAATTAAAATTTAAAAGATGTAAAAAAGATTCAAAAAAATTTTAGGAGGGAACCTTGACCCCACCTGCCCTTCTAACCTCGGCCACCGCAAACAACTGTATTATAGTAATAGTAAGCTGTTAATTTTATCTTACTTTTTACGATATATTGAATTTTATTAATTATTTTATAAAATTAAAGTGCAAAATCAGATACTCCCAAAAAAAAAAAAGATAAAATCG
>Ga0214543_1008810_pt1 | contig 16223 bp, 20 predicted proteins | sample CNSS2metaG_FD_160094 | JGI IMG/M metagenome (GOLD analysis project Ga0214543, IMG submission 160094) | Root nodule microbial communities from cowpea collected in UCLA plant growth center, Los Angeles, California, USA - CNSS2 | ecosystem: Host-associated > Plants > Roots > Nodule | place: USA... | reverse complement strand
ACCCGAACGGAGGCGTACTCGATGGGCATATGTTGTCCTGACCCCTTACGCACGCGTCAAGTCGACGCGCCGTCGGCCGATTTCGCTGATGTGAAGCTAAGGCGTCAGAACTGGGACTCGCTCCGGGCGAGAGCCGGTCTGCTCCAAGAGCATATGGCTACGCTGACAACGGATAACAACCGTTGCGGTGAGGAATGCGGTCAGTTTGCGCGCCGGGCCGACGTGTTATCAAAACGAAGACCACATTCGAGCCGGCGTCGGCGATAGTGTCGCATTCCCTATCATTTGTTGCGTTTTCCCTCGACATCGCTACGGAAAGGGAGTCTGGTGTATCAATCACCGTTCATGCCTGGCATCTGCCGGTGACTGAGAGCTTGTGCTCCCGCCACAACAAGGCGGTCGACGGTCCGGTATCCAGAAAGTCGGTCTGCGGGAGTGGCTCGTGCCACCCATACTGCTCTCCGTGTTCCGCGCACAACCGTCAGCATCCTTTCGCCGACGTGTTGTTTGCAGACATCACGGGAAGCGGCGAGGCGTTCGATCTCAGTGAGCTCGTGCGCGATATCGGTCGCAACAATGCCGGTCGGCCGTGACGAGATAATCAATCTGACAATGGCCAAGGCGTTGAGGTTCACGCTGCGGCCATCATTACTCGGTCGCGCCGAAGAGGTGAGCGAATAATTCGCTGTGATGCAGGATGTGGTTGTTGGCCCGTCGCAACCTATCGCGCCGCCGCACGAACTCAGCGGCTATAGGGGCGAAGCAGAGTTTGCGTTCGTTGCGTAACGCCGCTGGGTTTATGGGTACACGGCCTAGTCCTCAAGAATGGATTTTGTAGCCTCGAATATCTGTTCTGCTGTGCCTTCGATCGTGCCCTTGGCCCACGCCTGAAACACGGTCACGTAGGCGTTCTTGTAAGCTTCTTCGTCTGCAGAGAAGTAGACCTCATCTGTGGCGGTATCTAAGACAAGCGCACCTTTATCGATGCAAATTTCTTCGATTAGAGCCAGTCGCTCTTCTTGCTCGGCGAGATGCCGCTTTATAATGCTCATTGGATTTCCTGCATTGCGCTGATCCACGTTCCTCGGACACACTGCCCAATGCACACGCGAATGACTTCATAGAGAGGTGGAACAAGCCGCTGAAAGGAGTGAGCAGCATCACTTAATGTATAACGCGCCTGGCACGCAAAGATGGCTGAGCCGGCTGAAGGAGTCAGCCATGAATGTCTAGTTCAATCGCCGGCTGCTGGTCCGACCCGCCAATTGCATCATCCTTCGGACGAGGAATTCCGTACGGGACCGACAATCAACCTGTAGGTCGGCACCGAAGCAGTGTTCCACGATTCCAGCGTCGCGCCGCAGACCGAGCAGTCGAAGCTGGCGATCTGCCGACAGGGGACTATTTCCTCGGTGCGACCATAGACGGCGCCGCACCGGCAGGATCGGTGATGAGATTCGAGCATGCCGATCTATGCGCTCGAAAGGCAAAACAAGCCACTTCGAAATTCGATTTGGCTATTGGACCCCGACAGAGACGCCCCGCCGTTTCACCTTTTCAGTCGGTTCACGTTTTAGCTGGGCAACCACCGGACAGAATGTCGAAGAGGCCACGACAAGCCCACTTGGCGGTCGCCCAAGCAAAATCCCCGCCTCTGATGACTCAGGTGCGGGGGACCACAAGCTCTGCCAGTACATCCGTGGCTGGAGCAACAGGTCGGTCGTGCTCTCAACTAGGCAGCACGAAGATTTTCGGCAGCGGACTTGCCCGTACGACGGTCCGCGACGACGTCGTAAGACAGCGTCTGACCTTCGTTCAGCGTGCCCATTCCGGCGCGTTCGACCGCGCTGATATGAACAAAAACGTCGTTGCTGCCGTTTGCGGGCTGGATAAAGCCGAAGCCCTTTTGGGTGTTAAACCACTTCACTGTACCTGTAGTCATCGGTCTTTCTTTCGCATGCGCGCAGGAGCTGGCGCGCGGACTTGCGGCCAGTATCCAGTCTGTCGATGTTGGAGAATGTCTGAAACGTGCGCGCCGTCAGAACTTGAGGCGAAAGCGGAACAGTTGTTCGGCCAGTATCGATGCTTGAGACCATACATCAATCGTTGGGAGACCACAAGGAGAACCAACAGCTCTCTCATCATGGCTGGCGCATTTGCTCCGCAGCTGAAGCCCGTGGCGACTAATGCTGCGTGTTCGAAGTTGTAAACGGCTCCTGGTCTGCACGATCTGAGGTTCCCTTTCGTGCGCTTTCCTGCATAAGTACGGCATGGCAAAAGTAAAAGTGACCTTCAGACCTCGTCGCAACTCAGAGGGCGACTGGACGATTGTTGCCGAGTACCCAGGCGCAGAACGTCGAGAAATTGCGGGCTTCACGAGCAAAGCCGAAATCGATGATTGGATGGACGGGGAGCGCCGGATCGCTTGGCTGCGATCACAGGGCTACGCGAAGTGACATGTTGGTCCTTCTTTTCAACCATCGCGTTGTCGCTTTCTTGCCTGCGGTGAAGGTTTCGACGCCATCTCTATTCTGGCGCACTTAGGCTAGCGTCATCGGTAAAACTCTCTCAGTCTAGGTGTGCCGGCCGGGTCAGGTACTTTAGGTATCCGTGGCGAGCGAGAGCGGATAGACGTTACGTTCGTGGGGACGATCCATATCGCAGCTATGCTCGGGCTCCAGCACTCCGGGTCAGCTCAGGCAGGAGTATTTCGTGGCGATGTACGAAGATCCGTTGGGTTTCGTCTGATCGGATTTCGATAAGCACGGAAAACATCGCGAGCGGCAGATCACCAAATTTGAGCGCAAGCGGCAGAAGTCGCTGTCGAAAGGACAATCCGTCAAGCTTCATTCTGAGTGCGTGGCCAAGGTAGCTTTCCAAGCATGTCAGAAGCCGGAGACTTCGACTTCCGCAAGGGTCGACTTGGTGCCTCTGTTAGATGTCAGCCGCTCGGGGTGGAGCGGACCCGATATGCTCGACCTGAGTTCCTCCGGGCGTGCCCCTTGGCCAACGTTCAGGAGGCTGGATGTGCAGCTGCGGATGACATCCTGGCACTCACGGGTGTCATCGCCGGACTGCGGCTTCAACTCGCTAGTGCAGCTTGCCAAGCCAGAGCGCAGAGAGTGACGGACGGTTGCGCACGCCGAACTTGGTGTAGATCGACTTGACGTGAAAATGCGTGGTGTTCGGACTTTGGTCGAGTTTCTGCGCGATCCGGCGTTCCGTGTCCCCGTCGAGCAGCGCGAGCAACACGCGGCGTTCAGCGGGCGTAAGGGGCGCGTTGGCAATGAGCAGCCCGTGGCTGAGCAATTGTTCTCGGTGGAACCATCTCAAGCCGCGCATGATGAAGCCCAGACGCTGACCGTCCTGCGCCGTAAAGCGAGGCGCCTGCGCATCGCGAAACACAAACAGACGAATCCTGACGTCGTCATTGAGCGCAATGCGCACGGAGATGCTGTCGGCGAAGCCGACGTCCAGATAGTGCCGCCGATAGTGCCTTCCCTCGAACCATTCCGGCGGCAGCGCGTCGAACAGCAGGCGGACGCGGAATGGCTCATCGCCCGACATAGAAAGGATCTGAGACAGGTCGACGTCGTTGGACCAGAGTGTATCGTACTGCTTCTGTACGGACGCCGCCACCGCCGGTATCGGATCCAGCACCCTGACGAGGCGCGGGCGCCAGCCGAGCAAGGGATCCGCCCGCTTCGGCGAAGGCAATCGGACGACCACCCCCCATAGCACATTGCGCGCCGACAACATCGTACGCAGCGTGGACAGCAGGTGTATCAGCGCAGCGTCACCATCGGCGACGGAGAACTCGGCCAGCCGATCCCAGAGCGCATAGACTTCCTGGTTCTGCAAATCGGTGGGGTCCGTCGAGAGATGCATGTTGTTCCCAACCTGTGCAGAAAGCCGAGCCGGCGCGAACATACATAAAGTACAGCGAGCCACCTTTCTAGGTAGTTCTCAGAAGCTCCGCGTGGCGCGATATTCAGAACAGGTGCTGGGAGACGGATCCTCTCACCGTAACCTCATCGGGAAACAACGATGCGCACCACAACGGGCGCGCGCCGGCTTGAGAAGTCCGGCGGCGACCAGACGGAGAGGCGACGGCGTCCCGTCTCTTTCATCGTCCTGGCATGTGCCTTTCTGATTGCATTCGCAACTTTCGCGCAGCAGCCACCGGCCAAGGTGGCGATCCGCCCGACCGGTCCGATGCCGGGCGTCAGCGCTCCCTGACTGATCCCGTTTCACTCCGGCTTCACAACGACCGTCAACCAAGAGAGCGCAATGACCAAACAGGACGATCAGGTTTTAGATTGGCGTGAAGCTGCCAACGACAAAGGTCAAGAGGTCATCGCGCGATCTCTTTCGTCTTTTGCCGCTCCATCGAGGAAGTCAGCGATGACGCACGCGTCATTTTCTGAGGCGGCGAATGCGCCCCAGGCGAACTCCCAAACGGGCATCTCCGACACTGTGCTCTCCACAAGGGATTTTCATCGGCGCGGTTTGGCACCCTTCACGCTGTTGGTCACTTGGTACCAACGCGCCCGCTTCAGGGCTGAGCTTCTTGCCGACCTCAGGCACAAGGCCGAATACCTCAAGGACATCGGAATTTGCCGGCACGAGGCGACGTCCGAAGTCACCCGGTTCTTCTGGGAGCCGGTCCTGCTCAGGCGCAACCTTTCGAACCCGCCGCTCCAGTAACGTAACGGACCAGCCGAACGCCGCCGCAGTGGTCATCGGTCCAATAGCAGCTGGTGGAAACTGTCATGCGAGCTCTCGTCACTGCCGCCGTTGCGAACGCTTTCGTGCGGGCGTTCCCTGCATCATCGCGGCGAGAAAATCTTCTCAAGCAGACCGCGTTGCTCTGCGGCGCCGTCGTGTTCGTGTGGCTGCTGTCGCTGACTTACGGATTAGACCTCAGCGCTGGCTTTCTCTAGCCGATATGGACCGTGAGTGAGCCTCCCGTTGCATTCGTCCGAAGCAGTCTCTCGGGTCTCCGATCGTCCGATCGAACCAGGAAAGCCAGGCATTGTCGCCTTCATCTTGTCCGCGCTGCATGCGTCGCGGCGACAACAGGCAAGTCGCATCATGCGCGAGCTCGAGCATCTGCAAGAGAGCGATCAAATAAGATCGGGAGACCAAGCATGATGATTGCAAACAGGACGGCGCAAACAAGAGTGACGATCAAACCGCATGCCAACGGTGAAATATGCTGGCTTTTGGCGGTGGCCGCAACATTCTTCGTCGTTCACCTCGTCGCCTGGACCATCCTCGGACTGGCATCGAGGGTCGATCTTCCTGATTCGCAGCTAGAGATGACATGCCGCTCGTGCGATTAGGGATGGTGGCTTTGAGAGACACAGGTTGCCACGCTTTCGGTGTCCGCTTCTGGCCCTCCTGCGAAGTTGCGCCGCGCCTGACCGAGGTCCGCTCACCACGGCAGATCGGACCAGATTTTGGCAACCTGAGTTCTTCTCAGGTTGCGCAGATCGACCATTGAATGCCGTCGGTCATGGATGCCGTGCGCGACCGCCGCCCATGCACTCCACAAGATAGTCGACGAATACCCGAACACGAGCAGGCATGTTCGCGCCGCCCACGAAGACGGCATGGAAGATTTCCTTGTCACCCGGATTGAACGGTTCGAGAAGGGGGACGAGGTGCCCCTTCGCAAGCGCATCGCCCAGGCTGAAATTGCCGACGCGGGCGATGCCAACGCCGTCGAGAGCCAATTGGCTCAGCGTCTCCCCACTGTTCGCCTCGATAGCGCCCTGGACCTTGAGGACAAAGTCGGCTCCGTCCCGGCGGAACGGCCAGACCGGCTCGGCCCGGCGAAAACTGAAGTTTAGGCAATTGTGGTTGTAAAGGTCTTCAGGCTTTTCGGGCACGCCCCAGCGGGTCAAATAGTGCGGCGAGGCTACGATCGTTCGGCCGTTTTCGCCGAGCCGGCGCGCTGTAAGCGCACTGTCTGCCAGCGGACCGCCGCGAATCGCCACATCCGCCTGTCCCGCGGCGATATCGACGATCCCGTCGCTGAGATTGATGTCGACCAGGATGTTGGGATAGCGCCGCACGAACTCGCCAAGCAGAGGCACGATGCAGAGACGCCCATGGGAGACCGCGGCGCTGACCCGGATGCGGCCGCGCGGCGAGCCCTGGTCGGAGATCGCCTGCTCGGCTTCGTCGAGGTCGGCGAGAATACGGCGGGCCGCGCCGAGATAGGCGCGACCTTCCGCGGTGGGGGTCAATGCGCGCGTCGTCCGCAACAGCAGGCGTGCGCCGAGCCGCTGCTCGATCCGGTCCAGGGTGCGGCTCACGGCCGATGGCGTCAGGCCGAGCGCCCGGCCCGCCGCCGAGAAGCTGCCGCCGTCGATGACGGCGCAGAACACTTCCAGTTCCCGGGCTCGATCCGCTGTCTCGGCTGCCACCTTTGCGCTCCATTCAAAAATGCTTCGCCCGAGACCTAGCTAATCCCAACGATCTTCCTCGTCTAGTTTTGCGTCGGTGAGAAAGACGACACACGCAGGAGATCAACCATGACCGTCCCCATCCAGCTTCGTCGGATTGCCCTGACCGGAGTCGCACTTGCCGCCCTGGCCGGCACCGCCGCATCCGCGGCCGACGTGCCCACGGACTTTCCCAATACGTTCCGCACCGAGGAGATCGCGACCAACGGCACCATCCTGCACGTCCGGGTGGGCGGGGCCGGCCCGGCGGTCGTGATGCTGCATGGCTATGGCGAGACCGGCGACATGTGGGCGCCGCTCGCGGCGAACCTTGCGCGCAATCACACCGTCATCGTGCCCGACCTGCGGGGCATGGGCCTTTCGGCTCGCGCCGACGGGGGTTTCGAGAAGGTCAACCAAGCGGAGGACATCGTCGGCGTGATGGACACGCTGCACGCGCCACGCGCCGACATCGTGGCGCACGACATTGGCAACATGGTCGCCTTTGCCGTGGCCTCGCGGCACGGCGAACGCGTGACGAAGCTGGTGCTGATGGATGCGCCGGTGCCGGGCGTCGGTCCGTGGGAAGACATCCTGAAGAACCCGTTGCTGTGGCACTTCCGGTTCGGCGGGCCGGATATGGAGCGCCTGGTGGCGGGCCGCGAACGAATCTATCTCGACCGGTTCTGGAACGAGTTCTCGGCGAATCCGGCCAATTTTCCGGAGCCGGCCCGCGTTCACTACGCTCAGCTCTACGCTGCGCCGGGGCGAATGCACGCCGGCTTCCGCCAGTTCGCCGCCTTCGATCAGGACGCGATCGACAACCGCGCCTGGCTCTCCGCTCATGGCAAGCTGCTCATGCCGGTTCTTGCGGTCGGAGGCGCAGCATCATTCGGTCCTGCAATGGCGGCGGTGATGCAGGCCGGCGCAGTCGATGTGCAGGAGCGGGTCATCGCAGGCTCCGGTCACTGGCTGATGGAGGAGCAACCCGCAGCCACGACAGCCGCGATCGAGAGCTTCCTCAGCGAGCGACCCGGCGCCGCGGAGAGCGGGCACCTGAGGCAGACGACCCTGACGCTGGAGCAGACGCAGGCCATGCCGCAGTCCGGCGCGGGTGCCGGCACGTCCGGAGTTGGCACCATCCGTACGGTGCTGCTGAGCGGCGACCCGGCGAAGCCCGGCCCCTACGTGCTCGAGATCCACGTGCCGCCGAATACCACGATCGCGCCTCACACCCACCGCGATGACCGCTCCGCCACGGTGATCTCGGGCACCTGGTACTTCGGCTACGGCAGCAACGAGGCCGGCGCCTTCGTCAAGTCATTGCGTGCAGGCGGCCTCTATACCGAGCCCGGCGGCGTGGCGCATTTTGCCTTCACCCGCGCCGAGGGCGCCGTCGTCCGCCTGAGCGGCGTCGGTCCCAGCGACACCTCGCCTGTCCCCGCCACCGCGTCGCGCTGACCTGCTCCAGACAAGGGCCGATGATCATGATCATGGAGACCGGCGACGCTGCGATCATCGCGCGAACCAACGCATCGCAGAGGCCGCCGGTCATCTTCATCCATGGCTTGTGGGCTTCGCCCGCGATCTGGCGCGGCTGGAATGACGGGTTCGAAGCAGCCGGCTATGCTCCCTTGGCACCTGAATGGCCGGCGGAACTGGGCGGCGCCGCGGGCCCGGAAACCATCGGCGAGGTCGCGGCGCATCTGGCCCGCATCGCCGGCGCGCTGGAGCGCCGCCCGGCGCTCATCGGCCATGCGTTCGGTGCACTGATCGCACAGATCCTGGCCGCGCGCGGGCTTTCTGCCGCGACCGTTGCGATCGAACCGGGATCGTTCGGCGGGGGGTTGCCGCGCGACGCCCGCGCCGAAGCTCCGGTCGACGCCGCGACCGCCGGGCGCGGACCGTTGCTGATGATCTCCTTCGCGCGCGATCAAACTCTCTCGTCATCAGTCACCCGCGGGGCCTATGACCAGCAGTGGCGCTACGAGCACGCCGTCACCGAATTTATCGAACTGCCGCGACGCGGTCGCTCTATGCCTGTAGAAAGCGGCTGGTCGGGGGTGGCCCAGACGGCGCTGACATTCTTGAAGCGCTTTCTTTAGCGTTTAGTCGCACGTGTTGGCGCCAACTTCCGCTTTTGATGCTGTGGACGGCTCCTCCACCGGCACGAGAGTGCCAAGGAGTGGGTGCCGTTTTGAGGCTCCCACGATTCGAAGGAGCAGCCTATGCAGTCAATTTCGACGATCGGTCTGGATATCGCGAAGTCGGTCTTCCAAGTGCACGGCGTTGATGCAGCCGGCCAGGTGGTCCTACGCCGTCAGTTGAAGCGCCGCCACGTGTTGGCGTTTTTCCAAAAGTTGCCGCCCTGCCTGGTGGGGATCGAGGCTTGCGCATCATCGCACCATTGGTCCCGTGAATTGCAGGCGTTGGGACATACGGTGAGATTGATGCCTCCGGCCTATGTGAAGCCCTACGTCAAGCGGCAGAAGAACGACAGCACCGACGCAGAGGCAATTTGCGAGGCGGTCACGAGACCCAACATGCGGTTCGTGCCGACCAAGACAGCCGAGCAACAGAGCTGCCTGATGCTTCACCGAGCGCGCCACCTCTTCATTCGCCAGCAGACCGCGGTCATCAACTCGATCCGCGCCTATCTTGCCGAGTTCGGGATTGTCGCCCCCGTCGGGCGGCGAGGCGTCGAGCAACTGCTGGAAGTCGTCGCCGATAAAGCCGAAGACCGAGTCCCGGAGGTCGCCCGGATGTGCCTTGATGCTCTTGGCGGTCAATTGCGCGCGCTGAAGGCCCAGATCCTGGAGTTCGACCGTCGCATCATCGCCTGGCATCGATCAAACACGATGAGCAAGCGGCTGGACGCGATCCCTGGCGTCGGTCCGGCACTGGCAACAGCACTGGTCGCCAGCATTGCCGATCCCAAAGCCTTCCGATCCGGGCGAGACTTCTCGGCCTGGGTTGGGCTTGTACCGAAGCAGAGCTCGAGCGGGGGCAAAGACAAGCTTGGCAGCATCAGCAAGCAGGGGGATCGCTATTTGCGTAGCCTGTTCACGGCTGGCGCGCTCGCCGTAATCCGCTACGCCAAGATCCATGGCACCGATCATCGGCCATGGCTCACGCGATTGTTGGCCCGCCGGCCCACCAAGGTCGCGGCCATCGCGCTTGCCAACAAGCTCGCCAGGATGGCCTGGGCGATGATGGCGAGGAACGAACGCTATCAGGAGCCGGCCGCGCTGGCGGCCTAAACGAGACCGCGCCGACATGCCGGCATGACGTAACGGTTGGGAGGGCGAACAGCACGTAATGCAGCGCCGGTCGATCCGGCGATCAGACAACCCATACTGGCCACGGCATCTTCGAATGCGTGCTTTTGATCGGGACCTGATCCGCGGAGGGCATTATGGCCAGCGGTCATGTGAACCGCACAAACAGGCCGAACACATGGCTGCTCCGACCAACGCCGCAAAGTGAAGTTTCTCCTTGCCAACCGGGAGCCGTCCACACATGGCCCTTCAGCGACCTGGGGAGGCGGCCGCTTTTTCGCCGCTGTTGGGGTAGAGCGGACATCGGGCGGCCAACTGCTTAATGAGTACACGGCCTAGCTGGCGGTCGGGCTTCCCTTCATTGCACTTATTTCGAGATGAATCGACCCGACGCTCGCACCACATCGGCTGTCTTGCGCCCCTCAAGGCTTGCGGCGATGCGCTCACCGACAAGATCATTGAGCGTCCGCACCGGATCATCGGCCTTATTGACATAGCGGTGCGTCATCGACAGGTCGCTATGCCGGAGGAGATCGCGCACAAGGAACGCGTTCGCGCCGGACTGCCCGGCATAGGTGCCGACCGTGTGGCGCAGATCGTGAAGGTGAACGTCGTCGAGCCCGGCTACTGCCCGAATCTTCTGCCACGCCGCTTCCATCGCGTCTTTTTTCAATGGTCCGTCGGAGGATCGGCGCCGCCGGCCGACCGATCTCTGCACTTCGCCTTTTTCCTGAATGGCCGCGACCGTTCGCGAGCGGTTTGGAAGCACCCAAGGAGTCGCCTGAGCGTCGTCGGGCCGCAGCGCCAACAGCACTTGCCTTGCCGGCGCATTGATCGCCACCGTTTGCGGGCGGCCGGCCTTGGTGTCCGGCAAGACAATTGTACCCGCCGTTAGGTCGATGTGCTCCCAGCGCATGCCGAGCACTTCCGACAGCCGGCATCCCGTAAAGAGCAACAGTTCTACGGCTGCGGTGACTACTCTAGGATAGATCGTCCTCCGATGCCGTTCAGCCGGCAGATGCTTTGCCGTGGCCTTCCCCTCGGCGCTAATCTTCCACGGGAGGCCTTCGCTTTCAGCCTGCCGCAGGACAGCGCCAAGCCTACCCAGTTCATCCGCTGAAAGGAACCGCTCTCGGTGACGCTCGGAATAGCGTGCGATCTTGCGGCAAGGGTTGGTGCCCTCTGGCCGATATTCCCACTCCTCGGCGAGATTAAACACCTTGGAGCAAATCGCACGAACGACGTTCGCCTGTCGCGGCGTTTCGATCAGCGAGCGGTGAAGCTTCTCGACATCGGCCCGGGTGACGGCCGCTACCTTGAGGGCGCCCAGCGCGGGGCGGATGTAGCGCTCGACCACGCGTTCCAGTTCCGCACGAACAGAGGGCTTATTGCGCTTGCGGACATGATCGGCGACGTACCGATCGAGAAGATCGGCCACATCCGGGGCGTTGCGGAACGACTTTCGAGCGTCGGCCGGATCGACGCCTTGCGCTACCGCCTGCAAGACGCCCTTCGCGTCAATGCGAGCCTGCTCGGCGGTGATTGCGCCGTGCACGCCCAAAAGAAACCACCGCGATCGACCGTGCTTGTTGCGGTACTGTACGAAATAGGTTTTGCGGCCGGTCGGGTGCACGCGGACGCCGAAGCCGCCGAGATTCGCGTCAAACCGAGGGTAAGCCTTCGCCTCCGGCGTCAAACTATCAACGAAGCGTTTCGTCAGAGCGCGATCAGTGGTTCTGCGCATAGCTCACCTCGACACGGCGGACGCGGCCGGACAGCAACGGGCGCCCTGGCCGATGCGGCACAAGTGCCAGCAATCATTGAGTTTGGACGGCGCCGGACGGCCCGGGCGGCTTTTCGCGCCCATATAGACTCGGTGCCTTGGAGTGATCGAATCCAGTTCGCCGCCATCGCGCCGCCAGCAAGCAGATAGCAAGCAAATAGCAAGCAGAATAGTGTGAAATAGGTGAAAGCCCAGAGAGGTGGATGCATCGGAAACGGTTTGACATTAAAGGAGTTTTCGTAATGTGCAGCATGTCAGAGAAATTGGTGAAAAGCTAGATCAACTAACTGTGGAACAGGAGGTCGGTGGTTCGAGCCCACCCAACTGTACCAACGATCGCAGTGATTGGCGCGCGATGCAGCATTGCTCCGACCGCTGAATTTCGACGCATCGTTAGACCAGCCAAAATGTTGGCGGGGCATTGCTCACCGCTACTTGGTGATCGCCCGCGGATTGCGGTTTGAGCCCAAGTGCGACGACGCTTGAATCCATCACTGCATGTGCTTAGATGCCAATTGGCAAGATTATTTTGGCATTTGGCAAGAGGCTGCCGAGGCAGAAACTATGGGTAAGAACGAGCGTAGTGGCAAAGGCGTTGCTCGAGATTCTTCGCGGGGCGTTCGCGCCCCCGGCTCCCAGACTAGCAAGCAGATCAAGGCGATTGCAGCGTCGGCCCTTACTCAGCGGCCTGACCATAAGAGGGGGTCTCGTAAATCTCCTTCGGCAGGGCTTGAACGCCTCTCCGCCGCTGAGCCGGACCAGACCTATCAACCGCAACCCGGCGCTGTTGTCGTGCGAGGGCATTTCGATGCGGTCACGGGGCTCTCGACGATCACCGATGCGCCGTCGCTCGGGCTCGGCAGAACCGCGGATGAAGCGCACTCCTCGGCCGAGCTGTTCGACGTCGTGATCGACGGCAACAGATTGTTTCGCATCGAGCCCGCTGCGCTTAAACGCCTTGCCAATTACAGCGATGACGAAATCCACGCGCTCGTCGTGCCCAAGCGCACGCTCGCGCGGCGGCTGTCGGACGGCGAGCCGCTGACGGTCGAGGAGACCGACAAGGCCGTTCGGCTGGCGCGGGTCGACCGGCTCGCCGCAAATGTCTTCGGCGATGCGGCAAAGGCGCACCGCTGGCTGCGCAAGCCGAAGAAGGCGCTGGGCGGAGAGACGCCGCTCGCATACCTCGCGACGGAGGCTGGAGCGCGCGTGGTTGAGGAGATGTTGCATCGGATCGATCACGGCATCCTCGCTTGAGGATTCGGCGTGCGGATCTGGCGGATCTCCAATTTCGACGATCTTTCCGGTATCGGCGGCCTGAAGGCCGACGGCCGCTGGCACGATCGCGGCCGGCACGTGGTCTACGCCGCGGATCATCCGGCTTCGGCGCTGCTCGAAGTGATGGTGCATCTGGAAATTGATGTGGAGGACTTGCCGACCAGCTACCAACTGCTTCGTATTGACGTGCCTGATAACCTGGCTGTCGAAAAGGTGAGCTTGAGCGATATTGAGAGAGTATCGCCGAATTGGGCCGGGAATCCCAGGGTGACACGTGATGTGTTGAGGCCGTGGTTCGACGAGATGCGCACGGCCGTGGTGTCGGTGCCGTCGGTCATCGTACCGTTTGCGCAGAACTATCTCATCAATCCGAGACACGTGGGTGCGGCGCGCATCCGCGTGTCTCATGTCGGGCGCTATCCTCACGACGAGCGGCTGTTTGGGCTGCGAACGGGCAAAGTCTGAGGTTGATGGTTTCCTGCTTTGCGCACGTCTAGGGCAACGTCCCGAGATCAGCCAACATCGACAACCTTTGGAGCCCTGAGAAAATGATCTCAGCCGAATACTGCCGCCTTATGGCCCGCTACAACACTTGGCAGAACGCCTCTTTGGTAGCTGCCGCCGACCGGCTGACCCACGAGGATCGCTGGAAGGATCGGGGGGCGTTCTTCCAGTCGATTGCAGTTACGTTGAACCATCTCTATTGGGCTGATGCCTTGATACTGGAGCGGCTGAAAGGGAACGCGCGTCCGGAGGAAACCATCAAGCACTCCCTCGCAAATCCCTCGGATTGGGAGGCCTTCAAGGCGCTCCGCTTGCAACGGAACGAGGAAATCGAAGCGTGGTCAGCGCGATTGCGCGACGCAGACCTGAACGGGATGCTTGTTTGGTATCCAGGAGACGGTTCAACTCGGATCGAGAAGCCAAAGACGCGGGTTGCTGTTCAACTCTTCAATCACCAAACCCACCACCGAGGTCAGGTCCACGCGATGTTGACGGCAGCGGGCGCAGACCCGGAGCCGACTGACATTCATCTTCTGGCCTAGCGCGAGGGCGCTTCAATCCATCTCAGCGTCCGTCAGGAAATCATCGCCTTGACCTGCGCCGTATCCGCGAACTCGATCAACTCGACGATCTTGCCGTCCAGAAATCTGAACAGGTCCAGGATCTCGGTGCTGACCGCCTTTCCGGTCGGACGATATCGAACGTCGACGCGGGAATGGATGGCGATCCTATCTCCGTCAACCAGCTCAGCCAGGATCTCGCGGCCTTCGAAACCGAAGTCTTCGATCAATTTGCTGAAGGCACCACGCAGGCTTGGGTGTCCCTCCACGCTTCCCGTCAATTCGAGTGCATTCTTGTCCCCCATCAAGGTGAACAGACCCTTGGGATCAAAAGCGGCGACCAGACCCTCGGCATCATCATTGTCGCGTGCGGCATAGGCGCGCCGGACCACTGCGAGCATTTCTTCGCGTTGTGCCATATTCCCCTCCCTGAACGTATCAGGAGAGACTAGCGACCTTCGCGTGCAAAGGCAAAATCATCTGGAAGTGGCACGGCCCCCGGCGCGGCGGAGCAGATGGTACATTTTCGTTCCCCGCGTCTGACAGAAAATGGCGAGATGTACCGGCGAACCTTTCAGGCTCCCGCCTGTTTGTAGCAGCGGCAGGACAGACAACGCTGAGGAGCTGAGCCATGAACGGTATCATCTATATCATCGGGCTGGTCGTCGTGATTGGTGCGGTGCTCTCGTTCCTGGGTCTGCGCTGATCGAGGCAATGCTATCCGAGGCCGCGCGGCGTCGCCCGCTTGCCTTGGTCGTGGCTTGGACGCGACCGCGCGAGAACCAGCAACGCCACCACGAGCGCCACCGCCGCGCGCGGCGTGCCCAGCGCCTCGCCCTTCGAGACGACAGCGGAGCCTGTCATCGGGCCACGCTTCGCGCGGACCCGGTGGCGGTCTCCTCAGGGTGAGGATCAGCGGCAGCGGTGCCCGCGAAACTGCTGCCACGCAGGCCGTCCTCATCCTGAGGGCCCGCGAAGCGGGCGTCTCGAAGGATGCGCCGCAGGCATCTCAGCCTCCGAGCGCTACGACCCCAGCCCAATGATCCTCCGCGCCATGCGCACATTGGCGTAGTCGATCATCTTGCCGTCCAGCGTCACCGCGCCTTGGCCCTGCGCCTCGGCTTGCTCCATGGCTTCGACGATCCGCCGCGCCTGGGCCAGCTCTTCGGCCGAGGGCGTGAACGCGCGCAGCGTCGGCTCGATCTGGTCGGGGTGGATCACCTGCTTGCCGTCAAAGCCCATCGCCGCGGCCTTTTGCGCGCTGGCCTCGGTCAGCCCAGCATCGCGGAACGCGCCGCAGGGGCCGTCGATCGCGCGCAGGCCGCAGGCGCGGGCGGCGACCAGCAGGCGCATCATCGGATAGGCGAACAGGTCGAGCGGCGCTGAGGCGTAGCCGCTTTGCGCGGAGCCGACGTGGCGGTAGCCATCCGGCGAGATGCCGATGTCGGAGGTACGGGCGCCGAGCGAGGCCGCGAGGTCGCCGACGCCGAGATGCAGTGCGGCCACGCTGTCGTGGCAGGCGGCGAGGGCGTCGACATTGACGAGGCCGAGCGCGGTCTCGATCAGCAGCTCGAGCGCAACAGGCGCGGCGCGATCCGGCGCGGCTGCGCGGAAGCGATCGGCGATGGCAACGATGTCACTCACCCGCTCCGCCTTCGGAACGATCAAAGCATCCAGCCGGGGCAGGGCCGCCAGGCAGCGGATCTCCTCTGCGATGAACGGGCTGTCGACCGCATTGAGCCTGACCGCGACGTGCTTGCTGCCCCAGTCGAGCGAGGACAGCGCGCGGGCGGCTTCCGTCAGCGCAACGCCCTTCTCGGCGGGCGGCACGGCGTCTTCGAGATCCATGAACACCGCGTCCGCCGATGATGCCGCCGCCTTGGCGACGACACGAGCGCGATGCGCGGGAACGGCGAGATAGGCCCGCGTCGGGCGCTGCGAGGCCATTCTCACGTTCCCTTAACGAGGCCGAGTTCGCCGAGGATCTTCTCGTTGTGCTCGCCGACATCAGGCACCGGATCCATCCGCGGCGTCACGCCGGGAATGGTGAGCGCGGGCAGGAAGCTCATCACCGGCCCGCACGGCGATCCCACGCTTCTCACCCGCGCGCGGGCATGCAGCTGCTCGTGAGCTAAGAAAGCCTCGACCGAGTTCAGGTGCGCGTTGGCAATCGCGGCTTCGTCCAGCAGCCGCAGCACTTCCTCGCTGGTCATCGATGCAAAGCGCTGCTCGATATGCGCCTGCAGCTCGTCACGGTTCTGCATGCGCAGCGGATTGGTGCGGAAGCGCGGGTCGTCGGCGAAGTCGGCATCATCAAGCACGATGCGGCACAGCGAGCGCCATTCCCGATCGTTCTGGATGCCGAAAA
>Ga0214543_1008803_pt1 | contig 16232 bp, 6 predicted proteins | sample CNSS2metaG_FD_160094 | JGI IMG/M metagenome (GOLD analysis project Ga0214543, IMG submission 160094) | Root nodule microbial communities from cowpea collected in UCLA plant growth center, Los Angeles, California, USA - CNSS2 | ecosystem: Host-associated > Plants > Roots > Nodule | place: USA... | reverse complement strand
GCACCTCCCAACGACAACGACCATTGATTGATTCTTCCCCAAACAAAAATCGCTTTCTTTTGAACCATTTCTTCTTTACCATTCCCATAGATCCAATGCTCTTTGACCATCCCTTTATGGAATCACTATTTCGCAGCATTGCTTCTTAGACTTTCCTTTATTCTTTCATCTAACACAAATTGCCTACTCCAGTGTTCACACACTTCCAACAGTTACAATTCTATAAAAATGGTAATGATACTTCTTCCAACATTTGTTTTCTATGTGTTTGAACTATTGAATTGAGAAAGGAACTGTGTTAAGAAAAAAGATGGTGCTAGTGCTACCACGTAGAGAGAATAGGATCATGCCTACCAGAAGAAAATTGACCTTTGTTCAAGTGGCTTTTCAGATTGTTTGTTATATCAAAGTAGATTTTTTCTTCTTTTTTTCTAAGTGTTTGTAAAGAAGACATGTGTACACACGTTCACCAAATTTGGATTCTTACCATGTGGATTTGAAATTATTAAGACATTGAGAAACCCCTTACAAAAGGGACTTCAAAATACAAACCATAAAACAAGTTAATGGTTTACTCAACAGTACATCATTCAACATTGGTACACACATTTTGAAGTTTTCCTTCCCTATTTATACAACCCATAAGCATTTCAAATCTTCATTCAAAACTAAAAAAAAAAAAAAAAAAAAAAAAAAGATATATGCACCACATTACTTAGTTGTAATGTACGCAACTAGCTTCCAGCTTCATTCCATGATCTTCACCGGACAAAAGAACCAAAACGTCAAATTAGAGGAGTCTTCAAGTTTCAGCAGCGGAACAGAACAAAACCTCAAACCTCAAACTTCTCTTCATTTCATTGCTGAGTCGAGAGATATCTTCTCTTGCTTACTGCCAACTGAAACAACAAGCACTGCTTCAATTTTCAATCACAACAGTAATACAAAATGAGGAAAGTGAAAAAGAAGATTCCAACTCACGGGTAAAAGCAGAAAGTTCTGAACTCTTCAACACTCTCAGCCTCTTCACTGTTGATACAAACATGCTGCCAAGGATATGTAAACATTAAAAAATACATCTTTGCTGCCAATCATAGTTTTGTAGCAACAACAACTAAATCATTAAAAAAACATCAAAGGGAAAAGCAAATTGCGCCATTTAATTTATAGTTTATTTGTATTTCCGAGAGGAGACATTCGTACAGGTGTTGTCATGTGAAACAACAGACATGCCATGGCATGTACCACTTCGGATTTATTCACAACAATTGCCTAAAAGGGTGTTTGATATAAATATATAGTAATCGTTAAGCACCGGGAATCTAACTAAATATCTATTACAGTTTTGAGATCAGAATGTTAATCCTCCATTGCCACTCACACACCAAGTGGAGATTATATAATATTATATAGTATTATATAGTATTATATAACATTATAATACTAAATTAAATAATAGAGCACAAGATTGATAGTGATAATAAGATTCTTACTGCCATGGCACATCCCCAACAAGCATCCTGTCTCCTTCATTATCCTCATAAACAAGAGTATACTCTCCACTTCCATCCAATAATCCCGTGATTGCTTTCTCTTCATCCTGCTTGTTGTGAACTCCACCAGCAGAGGAATCTCTTTGAGCTGAACACCAGTAAGAAAAGACAAAATCAGATAACTTCACAAACCTTCCTTCTTCACCATCAAAACCCTGGAAAAACAAAACTTGAAAGAGAGATTGTCTAGAGAGCTAATCAGAAATTATATTAAAAAAATTGTTTGGTGAAACAGATTGACCGGAAGCATTAAATGTTGAATTAATGCAGCCAACCCCCCAAGTACATTAAATTAAAAAAAAAAACTTGCTTGTGTTTTTATCACTTGTTGTTGGGTAGCAATCAATTAAAAGTAGTAAACAAAAGTTTCCACACAAGGAAGATCTATATATATCATGTAAGCAAGAGAATAAACAAGTGTGATTAAGTTGACCATATGTGCATAACCATTGAATTATTGTCACACAAATTACCAGCAAGAAGACCTCTGAAAAGTTCGTCCACAGCAGAAGAGAGATTTTCATAGCTGTCATAAGCATTGAGGTCCACTTTTCTCCCTATTGGAACCCCATCCATGTTGATCTTCACAAACAAACCTTTACCACCATAGTTATCAACAGGTTTTTTGCCTGCAACCTTGTTGTGCTGCTCATGCTGTGACTCAGTTGGTGGCTTAGAAGTGCTGCTACTTGCAAGGTTCTTCCTGAAGGAACGAATTGGGGGCCACCCCACCACTGGAGCGGGAGCAGTTCTGTTTGTGGAGGGTCCACAAGGAAAATGTCAAATTAGGCATGAAAGTGAACAGTGAAACTGGTGAGAACAAGGCTAAAAGTTAAAAAACAAAAGGATGAGGTGGGGCTAAAGAGCTCACACTAGTTACCACACTAGCACAACCCTGCCATCACTCATCAAATTCACATATTTGGAATTACTTAATGTATGTACCCTTTTTTGTAATAAATTTAAATCTACAATCCAAAATAGGCTTCCCCCACGAGGGACGAAAGAAATTAAAGAGAGGGAAATAGAGACAGGGTCAGATATTCACATGCCAATGTCAAACCTCAAGAAAGATAACGAAGGCACATAATAAATGACAGATAGCATCAAAAAACCGATGTGGACATATCTGGGAGAACATGGCAAAGTAAAGCATAGCAGAACAAAAACGGCCAGTACAGAGTACAGGGAGATCAAAGCTTAAAACTTGTCCCTTCCCAATTTTTTTTCTTTGGATGAGAGTAACCATATAAATGGTAATTAATGATGGCAAAACTCAATAATTATTTCTATCACTTAAACGTGCAACAAGGGGATGTGAAACACCAGATCTATCACACGGTAACAAGTAGAAAGAAGGGAAGCAGAGTTTAGTTTGCATGGACCACACCAAAAAATATATGAAACAACGTGACTCTGGTAATGAATATCCTCTGCCGAAAAGTAACAAAACAAGGATACAAGAAAGAAAAGGTGGAGTACCTTTTCTGAGAGGTGTTGGGCTGGGACACAGCTGTATTTGCAGAAGAGGGAGAGAACACTTTGCTATCTCCACCACCACAACCATTCTGCAACTCTACCACCTTAGGGCAGCAGTTTTGTGAAGAATCTTTTCCCATCACGGGTGGAGCTGATGGGAACTGAAGAAAAGGTGAAGAGGTTTTGTTGTTAACCTGGTTGTGGTAGTTTGGCCATGGAGAGGCCTTGCTTTGGAACCCATTGTTGGGGCTGAGTATTGCATGAGACATGTTCGAAGAAGGGAAGCAACCAAGAGAGAGAAGAGACTCTTCTCTTTCAGAGTTGGCGTTCTTCATTTTACCACCGAGAGACCAGTCCTCACCAGGTGGACCAAGCCTCAGTTCGAGCTTTCTCTCCTCTGAGGACTTCCCTTCGTTTCTGTTCATCTGCCACTCTCGCTCGTTTGGGATCAAATCTAACAGCTGAGGAGATACCTCGTTTCTTGACCTTTCATCCATCGCTACTTCTCTCGTCACACTCGAAAGGAAGATTAAGATTCCACCTTGCTCAAATACTACTCACCAAATATATGTATGCAAGACTGTTTCATGCAACAACAGATAAAACACAGGTTACAGACAAAAAACATGAAAAGGGTGAAAACAACAGTCTTGTTTTATATAACAGATGAAAAAAATGGACACCGAATCATAGAGTTTGAGTTGGAGAGGTGAGATTCTTACAAGTCTAACCGCAGCTTAAATCGGCTAAATACCACATGTTGTAGTTGAGAAAAAAAAGAGGTTCTTGGTAGGCAAACTTGCCTAAGACCTTGTGAGAAACTCTGAGCCGAAAGACAGAAGGACCTACAATGTAACCTTAAAAGGTATTGGCCACTGCAAAACGGTGGGTAGGTTAAGGTAGCAGTAGGAGGAACACAAGTGTTATCACAGCTCAACGGAAACCCCACCAAGAGAAAGGAAGGGAGAAAAAAAAAACACTGGAAAAGCAAAGGTGGAGGGAGCTATAATAGCACGGGATTGCAATCTAGTTTTGCTTTAAGTCTTTTATTTGCACGCTTAGTGGGTTCTCCTGCTCTCTATCTATCTATGTTTCTCTCTCTATCTATGTCTTAGGTGTGTGTCTTTCCTCTTTTTAAGGAGAGAGGAAGGTTATTTGAGAGGAGGCAAAAAAAAGAGACAGAGGGTGATAAAAACCAGAGAGATTCCCCTTGGCGAACCAACCAACCCAAGAACACAAAACAGGAACGGAATTAGAGCACAATGCACGCAACCTGAAGTCTCATAAAATAACGTTAGGTTGTTTAGCACAGGAAGTAAAGCATGCTGTGCTGGTATTGTGTTATGTTGCGCTGACCTCTCCTAAAGATACTCATTCTGCCTTTCACAAACACTCCCCCTATACCCTTATACCCTTATAGCTCCTATTCCTATTCCTTTTCTTTGCCTTCATAGCACATATCCCAAACACCCCTACCTTTACTAGTTCTGTGCTGGAAAATGACTTGCAATGTAATTAAACATTTTCTACCTAATCAAACTCATCACTTTGTTGCACCTTTTTTTACCCTTTTGGATCTGAGTCAAGGCGAATTAGTTTACTTAAGCACTTGAAAAGTCCAAAGAGAGGGACACTGGCACGCCCAAGTCCATGCTGGCATAAAAGGACAAAGTTTTAACCTTTTAGTAATGATGGTAATTATGCTGGTTTTAGAAGATAATTGGTTAACTAAAGATTCATTTGGGTTGGATAAGATTTGTGAGATGAAACATAAAAATTACAACTTTGAGGGGTGAGGGCTGAGGAGGACTGAACAGAAATAAAAAGAATTGAAAGGGGTGGGTGCTTTTGAGATGTCAGGAAATTGATGGATGGGATAGCAAAGCTTGCTTTTTTGTTTTTATTTTGGAGGGAGAGGATTTGCATGATCCATGTTTGCAGGGCTTCTGCAATAAAAACATGCAGATCCCATGATCTTGTCTCCTCTGTTCTGTTCTGTTCTGCACTCTCTCTCTCTTTCACTCTCTCTCCGTTCACATATCCCTATACGATGATCATTTCAGAATTGTGAATGAATGCGATTCCCTGTGCTGCTACTCAACCGTCACTCCTACACATCACCCTCTCCTTGCCGTTCGATTTGTATCTATTACCATAGGGATTTGTTTTGTCTATTCTAAATCTGACAAAAAGTTTAGGGTGTGTTCTCTTTTCTTCATTTTTCATGATAAATAATGCTTGGAAATAAAAAAGAGAACAAAACTGTCTCGAGTCTGAACTTAACAGCTCAAAGGAGAACTACTTTTGTTGCTTTTTCTTTTTGTTTAATGATAAAGGAATTATTTAGGATACAACTGTCTTTAATTTTGCCAACATTGTATTTGAATATGAAATTAAGATGATTTATTATATTTTGAATGTGATTTGTGACTTTTTAAATATCATTTAAAGAAAATCATAACAATACTTATGATATTTTCAATTCTTATTGTTATCACGTATACAAACAAAAATGCAATTATTAAGACATAAATTGACACTATTTTCGTGTATAACAACTAAGATGTGTATTACGTTTTAGATTTGAAGTAACTTAACTAGTTTTGAAGTAATTTATAAATTTAAATGCTTTTAATTTATTTTTTTTTAAATTATTAGGTATTTAAATTTTATATTTTCTGATTAAGTTTTTGTTATCTAATTTTTTTTATTAATATAGACACGCTGTTTCTCCACTTTGTTCGTCTCTCGGGTAAAAAATTTGAAATCATTTAAAAAATCATATTCATATTGCACAACAGATATGTGACTTTTTAGTGAAAACATATTTAATAATGATATAGTTATGATTTCGGATTTAATAACGAGATAGTTATGCTTTTGTATGTTTTTTATATTATCATCTATAATGATAAAAGTGTTCTCAATTAATCACAATATCCCCTTAATTATAAAACAAACTTCAACCTTCAAATTAACATATTATGATAAATAAATAAGATCACATAATAATATAACAATTATTTCGCTGAATTTTGTAACTCAATTAAAAAATATAAATATCTAAAAAAAATAGTTTAACGTGAAAATAAAATAAAGGTAAATTTTACTATATTAATAAAGTATTTTACCTTTGGAATGCTTCCGAAAAATGTAACGTTTAAAATGTATAAGTAAACAAAAACCTCATTTCCTCGTACTATATATGTCTTCTCTACATTAGCAGAAAGTACACGGAACATTGTGAGTAAATTTAAGCGATAAATTTCTCAGTTGTGCATCTGATTGCAATAGCTTCTATATTTAAAATTCATCATACCTTATACTAAACATTTTAATTTCTTCTAAATTCATATATTCTCCACAACGTTAATCTCTGCACCTATAATCTGCACCTATAATTCATTAAAACAACTAAACCTATCGAGAAAAGGTTCGAATTTTTTTAGTGCTATTTTTTATTAAGTATTAAAAATATATTATATTAATACTTTAAATTTATAAAAATAAATAAATAATTTTCAAATATATATTATGTTTGTAACTAAAAAAAGGTGATTTCCAACTATTGGGTTACAGTGAAGTTGCGTTATCGTTAAAAATAATTTAAAGGTTTCAGAAATTACATCATCGTTGATAATATCGATTCTGAAAAGACGTAATTTCGCAATGCGCCAATGCATGGTGGCTTTTACATACAGAAAAATATTCACATGTCTCCTGAGACAGTTTTCGATGCAGTTCTTTTTCGGGGTTGTAATATAATATTCACAAGTTGAGTATTCGTGTTTGTTTGATCTGTTTGCATGTTCTGAAAACCCTTGCTTCATTTTCCTGAATCACACTCTCATAAGTAAGAAGAAGACATTTTATTTCATTGAGAAAAGAGTTTGCAGCATATGCAGAGTGCAGTGGACACAGGAAGAAAAGTTGTGTGTGGCGTTGTTGTTGGTGTTGGATATATATGTGAATGTGAAGACTCTGTTTCCTTTTCCGTTTCAGGTTGAGACATTTGTCAAGGTTTTGATGCATGAGGCATAGGCCTTCACGTGTGCTACCTTCTACAACCAACTACTGTACCACAACAACTCTCTCTGTGTCAAGCTGTTAATGAATCACCATAACCATTTACGTCAGAATCTTATTCTTGTTCCAAAACCAAGGTTTCAAAACAATCACCATAAAAACTCATTCAAATGCACCTTTTTTATTTCACACTCCTAAAAAAACTGCTAATTCATTAGCTATATATACACAAGAATGAGTTATGCATATTTTCGATAAATAGTATCACAAATTGACTAAAAGCAAACTATGTAACTTTACGTACTAAAATTGCTGAGTTTCAAGCTACATTTCTACTCATATGTACAATTTTCCAACTTGACACCATTTATGGGACATTCTTAAGTAAAAACTATTTCTAAATAAAGTTGATGGCATTTTCAAAAAAATACGTGTGTGGAATTTGAAATTGTTGTTTTTCAGCTTTGAAGACTTGATGTGTCTGGTAACATTTATTTTCTCAGTAACTGTTATTATTCAGATATCACTAGAGAAGATTAAACAATAATTCTAGTTCGAAAAAATACAAAATGATTCAATTATTTGAAAAGGATGCTCAATTATTTGCCTTTTTTGTGCTTTGGTGGTTGTATAACAGCCACGGTTTAAGTTAAAATAAGCTATAATTTGGCCAAATTTTCTTCCACCCTATCTTCAGCCAACCCTACATTGTTTAATTGCATCTGCATGTGCAAAATTATCATTTGGTAATCTTTACAGCAGATTAGATTTTGTTCAAGACAATATTTAGCAATTTGTTTTTTTAGAGATTTTTTTATTCTTTTTATTTTAATAGTGTATGAGTCTAACTAAATAGACCCTTAGCATGTTTAATAGGACTTATTACATAAAAAATTATAAAATGGTCTAGTCTACTAACAGATTTTGTTCTGTCTCTCAATTCACAATATACGGTTATTAATACACACAAATATAGTGTTGATTAATTTTACTTTTGATAAAACTTGTAAGGTTTTCATTCACTCAATTCAACGGTAAGAAAATCCAACACGCACAATTGAATATATTGGTTCATGTTTTTTAACTCAGCCCGGTACAGTTCTTAATATAATTGGATTTTAATTTGTTTGAAGATGGGATTAAGTTCTTAAATGTTATAACCTTCCACGTACATATTTATAAATGACAACATTACGCGTAAAGTTGCAGATAAAATAAAGTATTTTTTATAATTTTTTTTTCCATTTTTAAAATAAAGTGTTGCAAAAGAATTGTGAGTAAAATTGAGGTTAAATTTTCATTTTCTCTTAAAACCAAACCCACCTATGAACAACATTAAAAACAGTAGTAAAGGCTCATGCTAAATATTATGTTGGAATGAATTATCTCCAGTCCTATTTTCACAAAAAGACATTTTTATGTTGGATAAATAATATGTGAGTAAAATATATTATAATATAAAATAAGAATTCTATAGAAAAACCAAGTGATAAGATTAACAATCTCTTCTCTCTCTTTTTTTTGTACGGATGGAATCATCAGGGTGCATGCGGTTCAATCCGGTGTTGCACGAACCACAAGATCAAGTGTCACGATATCTGCGACATCAGAAGCAGAAGGAACGAGGAACCGTTGATTTCGGAGGAACGGATGGTGATGGCGAGATATCGCTTCAAAATGTCCCATCATAATCGTACTGGTAATGATGCTTTGCCTTGTCCGTTGGATGAGAGAGAATTAATTCGAAGACTCAGTGGGTGCAGTCTTATCATGCGACTCACTCTCATCACATAGTTTAACCAGTGTGATTCATTTATCTTTTTAGGATGAATAGCAGACCATTTTTTAGTCTTCTTTTTTAATATTTTAATTCACAAATCCCATAAATAAAATATGTTTAAGTATATAAATTTATTATGATTAAAACACATAAATTATTAAATTTAAAAAAAAGTTAAATATTGCTATAGTTAAACATTTATCAGATGTTAAGAGGTTACACTGAGTTGAGTTGAGTCCTTTGTAAAGGACAGATTTTTTTGTTTAGGTTATTTTGTTTTTGGGGGTTTTTAGTTTCGGACAATCGTTTTCTGTCCTTGAAAGTCCTTTAATTTGAAGAACCGGATTCATGGAAACATATGTGTTAAGAATGCATTCCTGAATTGATTAAGAATAAATTGATGAGAGTGGTCCACACCACACCCAAGTGTGATCATGGGACAACAACATCTTAGCCTTTGAAGACAACAAAAAAGGTAAAATAAGTGTAAAGAGGAGATTGCTTCATTTGTATGTGTCACATGGTACATGTTGTAAATTCCTCCTCCTAAACCCATTCTATTCAATGCCAACCATTAATCGTGTCCATTCGACAAGGTATCTATTCATATTCTGCAAAACAAAAAACAAGGACACAAAATTAGCACCTACCTTATAAAAAGTTAAATCATTGGTCCGCATAAAAACCCAGCAACAACTTCAGTTGGGTTCAGTAAATATAATCATGTATGAACCAAATATGAATTTATTTACCGTGTCATTGCACTGTTTCTGATAATATCATATATATGAAAAAGGGAATCTGACAATAAGTGTTTGATTGAAGAAAAAGGGTAGAAAAAGTTAGCAGTGAGTGAGTGAGTGAGCTAGCTCATATATCAAAACCATCTTTTGAACCTCTCGTGTCTTGTAGTTGTCCACACAACGCGGCTTTCAATCTCGCTTTCATTACCTTTGCCACTTTACTTTGCTAGGTGGCTGCTTCATAGTTGGATATGAGTATGAACAAGTTCAGAATAATTATACATAAGCATTTGTTGTCAAAATAAATTTTGTAAGATGTTTGGTTTTGCATGCGTGAGAGGCTGGTGGTGGTGGTGGAGCATTCGATGAATTGGGAGAATGTGTTAATATTTTGTTGCACGTTTTGTAAGAAGAGTCTGCAAAGCATTTAAGTTTGATACATATCCTGAAGTTTGAGTTTGTGGCGTGGAGACCCCACCCTATACCCATTCCTTTTATCTAGTATTATATTACCATCATTGATAAGATCACTTATGATCCCCACTATTGCTAGTTTTTCCTACCTTCGACTCATTCCCACAACCTTTTTTTTGGGCTTTTCGTTTTCTCTTTCTTTCTCTTATTCTCCCTTTCATTGATTGCACCCATCACCCTGTCTTTTTGATACTTCTTAGTGTACTCACCTTTTTTGTTTGCTTTTATGTGAATAATTGCCTCATGCGCCGCTATAGTACCAGGAATGTGTGTGTGTGTGCATCATAACTAATGGGATCCACCTTCACACTACTCTTCTTCGTCTCTTTCTTCCTTGCAAGAAAAACACCCTTCACCTTTCAACTCCTCTCATCCTCTTCCATGCTAATTTCTTCGTTTAAACCCACCTACTCTATCTTATTGTAATGTATGGCCTATCGACATCTCCAGCTAGACAATCGGTCAGGCAGTTCAAGGATAAGTGGTTGAAGGGCCTACTACAGGCAGATAATGGCAGACAATCCTTTGAGTTGTTGACGTGGTAATTTCTCCGGAGTGATTTAAGAGAACTCACGATCGAACGGCCTCCGCTGTTCATTCTAGTAAAATTTTGTCGTCATAACACAATTATGGGGATATCCGTCACGACGCACGCCCCTCCGATCGGACGGCTGCACCAAAACTAAATCAATAAGCTAAAAGTAAATTAAGGTAATACAAGTCAGTAATCAAGTTTAAAAAGTAATTTAGTCATGATTAAGAAAACCCTAATCACGGATCCATGTCAAAAACTATAAATAGGAGTACAAGGTAAGTTGGTGAGGACTTTTATTTCGCATTTATTACAGTATTAATCGCACTTATCCAAACAGACTTGAACTCCTTATAGACAGGTACTCCGATCGTCCTGACAATCGAACGGGAAAGGAGAGAAGGAGAACGAAAGAGAGAAAGCTAGGTGAACGAACGAGAGAAAGGAGAGATTGAACAGTGAAAATTTGTACGAGGAGAATTTAAAGACAAATTGAATGTTGGAGATAGGTGTTTGATCCTTATAAAAACACTTATCCTACAGTTATTGTGTTCAAAGGATGTAGTTTGTATTGTTGCTTTGAAACCTTAGAAAGCAACTCTAATAGGTAAAACTGATGATAATAGTAAGAAAGAAGGTGGTGGCTAAAGGTAAAAGCTATTAAATGAAAACAACGTATGAGTGAGTTGGTGTAGATGAAAGAGTGTTTTGTGAGTCAAGGTTCGTGGCTTGAAAATTGCTTTCCGTCCCAAAAAGATGATCTTCCACAATGGAAGACCAAAAATTGGTCTTCACCCAAATCAATTACTTTTTACCACGTACGATTGTTTTTAAAGTGGCCTAGCCTGCTTTGAATTTGATGATACTTATGTGTAGCTAAACGTGATTTGGTTCTAAATTAAGTCAATTAAGTCAATGTAAGATCAGGGAAACAAAGATTCTCTCTCTTCAATGTACATACATCCTTAACTTTTATTAATAATAGAATTGGTCATGTCATGATTGTGATTGTGTCACTCCAATTAATGTTCTAATCATAATTTAGATGTAATAAAATGGACTCAAGATCCCATATAGGATCAGAATTATTTCTAGTTGTAGGTCATTGGTCGTTAGTCCATTATTTCTAATATTATCTAAACAAACAAACACGATATTCATGGACGATACTCTGTTTCTTCCCTTTACAATAATAAGGATTGAAACCAAATCAAATCACTTTGATTAGTAGAAAATACTGTTAAACTTATGTTTTTAAAATATAAAACAAATTTATACACAGATTAATTTGTAATCATTTTTTAAATAAATTATTTTAAATTTATTTACAAGTTAATTTTTAATTGGCACCGGCTAAAGTTATCTTAGTTGACATGAATTGAAGAAAAAAAATATGTTTCATACTAGGCCCAAAAACATAAAAGTTCAAAACTAACTTTAGATGCAAAATAACACGATCAACTTTAATAATAAAAAATACAGTTGATAATGTATCTTAAAAAACACGATCAACTTTAATAATAAAAAAAACTTTCGTGAATATTTAACAAACAATAATAATAACATTAAGCTTATGACATTAAAAGTTAGCCAAATCAATAGTGTCATACTTTAACAAAAATTAATTGAAAAAGTAATATAAAAGAAAGAGATATAAATTTGAGAACGTAACAAATTCTAAATTATTATATTTTAGTACAAAAATATTTTTATTAGAGATAGATTAATTGAATTAAAAAAAAATATTTTATATTAAAATAAGAGTAAAATTAATAATAAAGTATATACACTAAAAATATTTTTCAAAGAATTATAAAAAAATTCTTTATTAATAGTTATGAATTCAATTATCGGATAAAAAATTATATTAGGATTAAATATGTTTTTAACCTATGGACTTTGACGTGAAACTAAAATTTGTATTTGTCTAAAACTTTGATACATTTTGGTTCTCAAACTTTAAAAAATGAATGTATATAGTTATTTCAACTCAATTACGTTAAATTTTGTTGACGTATCAAACATGTTTCGTGTTACCATTTAAGTTAGTTACATGTTTGACGTGTTTTTACACTTCAAAGTCGGTTGAAAAATACATTTGACACATAAAAAAACATTTAACATAATTGGGTTAAAGTAATTATATTCATCAATTTTAAAGTTTAAGAATTAAAATTATCAAATTTATAATTATATAAAAATGTCAATTTCGTATCAAAGTTCAGAGATTAAAAACATATTTAATCCATTATATTATATAAATAGAATGATTATAAAGAAAATGTTTATTAATGGTAATGAATCCAACCATTAGATAAAATTTTAATATTATGTATAATAATGAATTGCTAAATATAATAAACTTGTAATTTATAAGTTAGCTTTAATCCAAAATTTTAAAACTTAAAATACTAAATTTTATTGGGATGACAATTTTGGACGTACATGATGAAAAGTGTAACGCGAGCTAAGTATTATGACATGTTAATCCCACTTAAACCCACTTCACATGACCTAGAGTATGAATATTTCATAAATTTGCCTTAAAATATATACAGAACACACACACACACATATATATATTTTTTTTGTTAAATCTTTCATGAGTTCTCAATTTTGTTTTACAATTTTAGTTAGTTAAAATTTAGTTTTTTAATTATATACATGTGTTATGGAATTTTTTAACATACTTATATTTGAAAATTATAAACGTTACTTACTTTAAGAAAACGAACTAGTTTAACTTATTTTTACACACCAAATGTCATTAGATTGGATTATTTTCAATGATGCCAACTAATCAATTTGATTTTGTTAATTGGTTAATCACCAATCTGAACCAAAAGGACAGTAATTGATTTGGTTTCTTTTTTTTTTCATCTTTATGGTATGATTAAAAGTTCTTTTAACTTTTACAAAAGTATAATTTTTATTTCAGTACTCAAACCTATTTTACTTAACTGATGAAAAAATATAAAATTTTTGTTTTCACTTTTGTGACGACGTATCTATCATTTCCAAGTTTCTTGATATATGGTTATTCATGATGCAACCACAATTCTTATATATTTTAGGTTTAAGAATTATTATTGAGATACATACAATAATAACTATAGTAAATTATAAATATTAAATGACATAAATAATCTGTCACTGGAAAATAAAATACTTATGCTTGAATTTACATTAAGTTAAAAATTTATATAATAAATAAGATAATAAGTATAGATAAAAATTTAAAATTTGAAACTTCTCTTTTAATTTATATAAGTCTTCTGTTATTTATTTAATTGTTTAAATTGATCTTAGTTTTACAAAAACTAAATTGTAAGTTATTAGTCTTATTTATATTATATATAAAATATTCAAAAATATCTTTTATATTGAACAACGATCCGATCCGATATATTCAATCAATCTTTTATATAAAAACCCTTTAGACAACATTCTAGCATAATTCATGGTTGATATTTCACACCATGGAAAGATATAACAGAACAGTTTGATTTTCATTCTCATCAAAGATCAATCAAAAAGATGATATCATGTATCATCAATTCATCCTCCACAAAATCTTCATTTTAAACCTCATTAAATTTTCTATTGTTTCATACACACTAAACAATTACACTTCACACAAGATGTCATCATCATGCCTTCTTTAATTCATATTTAATGTAATGATACTGGGGTCATAAATGATGAACTATAATACTACAGAATCAAGTTACCATGTCGATCTTATCCACCATGTCGATCTTCACAGTGCTTTCCTTTGCAATCTGATGCCCTTTTTTTTAAAACACTGACAAAATTCAAAAGTTTTATGCTTTATACATATAGATACATTGTATAAATCATCAGGGTCTTCTATTTTCATAACTGATAAGAAAATGAGACGCCCCAAAGGGGACCATTAGAACATAGGTAATATATATATATATATATATACATTATTTAGACAGAAAAATTTTCTGTCCTAAAGCAGTAGAAAGTGTTTTTGTGTTTTGTATTTTGTGATATGAAGGCATCGATCCTTTTGGAGAAGGGTACTTATGCTGAGAATGATTGCAATGAAACATTATGCGCCACTTTGATTTATGCAGCATAAAAGGCTAAAGTTATATTCTCATTTTGAGGGAAGCAAAGCTTAAAAGAATGAAGAAGAAGCATAACAATTCTACTACTGTCTAGAATCCTACTTGGTCAGCAATGCAAAAAGATGGTTCAAACTTACAACAACTCTTCAAATTCTACATAACTTGCACATGCGTGTCACAGTGTCACTGTATCACTGTATCTTTCAACTTTGCTTTTCAAGAGATGAAAAAGCACAAAAAATGAAACATGACTATCTCATGTAATTTTGTTCTTCGAGTGAAAGAAAAACACTTCGTCTCTGCATTTTTTTATGATGAATATTGCAGATTAACACATGTTGGCACCCCACTGAAAATTGAATACCTTTTTTTTCCTGCAATGGCCGTATCAGCTACTTCTTCAAAAGATTCTGCCTAGCTACAAATTGTATGGATTTTTTCGCCATAAGAAAATGGTTCCCTTTTTACTTTTCCAGAATGAAACGATTCTATTTTCTCGAGAATGAAATGATTTTTGTACTGATTCTCTCTTTTTACTCCTTTATATCAGTTGAATAGTGAAGGATTAGGACTCTTATTTTTATTTATCCGAATGTTAAATAAAAGGTTAACTTAGGTTTTTAATCCTTCTGTTTGTCAAGTGATTTCAGTTTGGTCTTCAAAATTTTCGTTGTTTTAATTTGGTCTTTATTTTAATATCGTCTAGTTAAACTAACAATAACGACTAAATTAACCAATTTTTAAAAAAATGAGATAAATAAAGAACTTAAAGACCAAACTAAAATTTTTTGATAAATAAAAGGACCAAAAAGGTAATTTAACTTAAAATAAACATGCCATAGAGATTGATTTTCTTTCATGTTTAATTTTTATCGTTACTTTTATTTTATTTTTATCTTAGAAGTAAGAAACGTACATACAGAAAAATACATAGTAGCTCTTTGTCTACGAAGAAGCTAGGTTTATATCGAATATATCCATTCATATTTTTTGAACTGTTTTATTCCTTAAAACTATTGTATAAATTACATAATTACTATAATTTAAATGCATATAAAATTAAATCTGAAATTTAACTTCGATATGCATAATACTTTTTATATTTGGAAAATATTTACTTTCCTAAATATAAAAATAAATAAAAGAGACATGCATTGCGAAAAAGAGGTTGCAAAAAGTAACCCCTTGTATGTACCGTGAAGTAGACGTTTTCTCTACGTTTATGCTTCTCTCAACTAGGTTATCATCAGTTTTTTAATTTTTTTTAGATTAGGGTCTAAACTAAAGCCCATTAAAGTTTCATAAGCCTTTCCTTTTGGGTCTGGCCAGACAAAAAGACATCTAAAACAAAAAGACCAAAAAGAAAAGTTCCAACATTAGATTCTATTGTTCTCACAAATTTTTCTAAATGTTCTTGTAACATTTCATCAACCCTTTGATATTTACTTCTAGAGATAATAGTTTTAGGAGTAATATAATTATTAAAAAGATAAATAGTCTTATATATATATATATATATATATATATATATATATATATTTATAT
>Ga0214543_1008800_pt1 | contig 16234 bp, 9 predicted proteins | sample CNSS2metaG_FD_160094 | JGI IMG/M metagenome (GOLD analysis project Ga0214543, IMG submission 160094) | Root nodule microbial communities from cowpea collected in UCLA plant growth center, Los Angeles, California, USA - CNSS2 | ecosystem: Host-associated > Plants > Roots > Nodule | place: USA... | reverse complement strand
ATATATATATATATATATATATATATATATATAAAATCTCTTGTCTATTGTAACATTCACTTTGTTAAATGACAATTGAGTTTGTAAGGCCCACTAATTTTTTATTATTACTTTACCCTAATTCTAAAGGGGGCTACCCCAAATCAGTTGGGTCTAGGGTTGGCCCATAAGGACCCAAAGACCCTAAACCCTAAACCAACTAACATCCTCATTTTTGCCACTTTACAGAAACACAGCCACCTTACTCTCTCAATCTCTCCAACAATGCTCTGCTAGGGTTTTGAGACCTATTCGATTTCAAGTGACTTTGACTCATTCTTCCATCCACGTTAGTTATTTTCAGTTCGTATTCTTCCCCTTTAGTTGGATTTTCGTGATTATAGCTAGGGTTCACCAATGTAACCCATTTGGAATCTGTTTCCACCATTTTTCAGCTCCCCAAATTTGTTCTCAAAACTGTGGTGCTCGTAGCTTAAGTGTCAATGTTTCTGTTAACCTCTTTCCAGGTAAGGGAAGTTAGAGTTTCACACTTTAAATCATGTTTAGCTTGTTCTTGTTGTTTTTCGTGTTTTAGCATGCATGGGTGAAGTTCTAATGGTATGAATGTGAACTGTGCGACTGGTATGACTAAATGGATGAACTGAGCATGCGCGAACAGTGGAGGGTTCTGCTCTTCTCGCCCAAGCGAGCGTGTCTCGCCTAGGCGAGATTAGCAGTGACTCGCCTAAGATGCCTGCGTGAGCTGTCGCTTAGGCGAGTAGCTCCTGTTTTGAGCGAGAGTCCATCTCGCTCAGGTAAGGAGGTCTCGCCTCAGCGAGATAACGCGAAGGCTATTGTTTCCCTCTTTCAAGCCCTCGCCTTGGCGAAAGGGGCTCGCTTGAGCAAGAGAAGCCCCTTGCCTGAGCGAGAGTTGGGCGAGATAGTGCTTTGATTCTGTTTCTTTCTTTGTTTTTGGATGTTTGATCCATGTTTGGTTGAATTGCAATGTTAAAGCATGAGATGAATGAATATACATGAGTAAAAGGATGTATGAGTTGTGGATGATGAACTTGGCATGATCTTGGTATGTAATGAGCATGAAATGGTTGGCTATAAAAGTGACATGGAATTGGTGTGAGCATGAATGTGATATTGATTAAAGGATTATGTTATTGGTATGGTTAGGACGTAATTCCACGACGGTGTCGTGGTGGTGCCTCAATTGTTAGGGCGTAATTCCATGAGTCTCTAGGTGAGACTTCATGGTGGTGCCTCAGTTGGTCGAAGCGTAATTCCATGACCCCTGTTAGTGGGAGTTCATGGTGGTTCTTCATCTATATAATTTAGTAAGGATTCAAGGTAAGGTTGCATCCTGACACTCTAAAGAGTCAGTTAGTCTCACATAGAGCGGGCTGACTCTTATGGTGAGAGTAGCAGGAGGCCTGAAATCCATTAAGGGCTAACCTTGTGTGTGGAGGTTGAGACACTATAACACTTAGCTCGGGAGAGCAGCTCGGTAGAGCATGGAAGTCCATCACAAGTGCAAGCATCCGCTGAATCCGACTAATTATATATATGTCCGGATGAGTCGTATCTCGAGTCTCAGTGTATTGTTTGGAAGGTCATAACATGGTTGGATGATGTATGTATATTTGACTGTGGAAGTGTATATGATTGTATGATAAATCCTTTTTTGCTCTAGCTTACCTTTTTGTTTGTTGTATGTTCTGTCTGGTGTGGTTTTCTCTCTTTGCGATGATCATCAATTTATTGATGTAAGTAGATGCGAGAAATACTTGTGGTCAACAGGAAAATAGTGATTCCGTTGTGTAGCCATCGGGACTAGATGTTATTCATCTGAGTTTCATTTGGGACTGAGGCCCATGTATCGTCTTAGGATTCATTTGATTTACTATCAATCTTTTACTTTATATTGTATCTGGCATCGTGGTGTGCCTCAATTATGGTCCTCTGAGTACTTTGGATATCTGTAGGAGTGACGTTATATTCCGTTGATATTGCTTTTTATACTGTGTGATATTTCCTTTAATTAGTTTTATTAATTAAATTGGGTGTTACAAAGTTCCTGTTTTGAAAGTACTATTTTTATCCTCAGGGTCATTAAAAGAGTATTTATCTTATTTTCTTCTTCAAAGAATATTCCTAAGAAAAGGATCCCCTTTAAGTGAGTTTAATAATATTAAAATTTCCCTTGAAGTCTTTCACTACAAGATGAAAAAATGGCATGATTTGTCTTTAAAAAAAATTGTATCTCATAGATGAAATCTTTTCATGATTTAAATTTCTTCACGCACCCCCATTTTCAAAATGACCATTATCCTTCATAAGATCATGTTCTAGAAATTTTTCAGAACAAGCTTTCCAAAATTTTCAAAATATGATTTTTGCGACAGAATTTCTGGAATAAGATTTTCGTGAATTGAATTTTCGAAATGAATTTCTTGAACGAAATTGCAAAATAAGATTTCCAAAATGTATTCAGAACAATTTTTTTGGGACAATATTTCTTGAACAAGTTTTCCAAAATAAAATTTTCATAATCAACTTTCCAAAATACATGAAAAATACGTTTTACAAATAACTTGTCAGAACAAGTTTTTTAGCTGCAACACATTCTCTTTCTCTTTTTCCTCAACGACGGCAGAGGAGACAACAATTACGGTGTGGTGCAATTAAGTAGTTGTATATTAGGTTTTTTTTTTTTTAATGAATACGGATGGATTTAGTGATGATTGTGTGCCCGAAGCATAATCTAACTTTGGTGGTATGTTTATTTTCAGATTGGAAACTACTCTTCAAGATACTTATTCCAAAATTAAAAAAAAAAAGAATTCAAAATAATTGTTCCGAAAGGTCAAAGTATACCTTTCAAAATATCCAATCCAAAATGTATTTTTTAAACTTTTCGAATTGAATGTTCTGAAAAATATTTCTGGAACAACCAATCCAGAAAATGTAAAAAAGAAAAGATACAGGGGCTTTTATCGTAATTTTAGTGAGAGATAGTTTGGGAATTATAAATTTTATGGATGTGCAAGAAGTAGAAAGGGGAATGCAGAAAGTAATAGCCCAAATCGGAAAGATATGAAAAAGACAACTTTCAGTTTTTTTATCTACTTTATTTCACTTAAAAAACGAAGGGAGCAATTTTTATGATGTAACCTTCTGTTCCCTTTCACTTTTATGCAACCAAAATAGAACAAAACATCGTTTATTGGTCCGTTACCAAACTTCTTAAAAAATTGCCTCACGTGCTCTTCTTTCATACCTTTTCTTTTACTTCCTTTATACATAACCAAACTTATTTAACAAGCACGGATGCACTCACTACAACAAGTCTTCAAATAATGTAAAATTACAGTATTTTTTCCAACAAAATGTGCTTCGGTGCCTAAATAGATTGTATTGGTCTCGTATCTTTAAAGAAAAAAAACCAACAATAAATTTTCTTCTCTGCTCCTAAATAGATTGTATTGGTCTCGTATCTTTAAAGAAAAAAAACCAACAATAAATGTTCTTCTCTGCTCGTCAATCGGAAGGTGATTTCTTTATTTTTTCTCTTCTTACATTTTGTTCTCGGTAAATAGAGAAGTAAAGAAGACGAGCAGAAAAAGAAATTTGTTCTTAATTTTGTTTCCTTAAAGATACGAGACCAGAACATAGATGAGACCAGAACATAGATGAATCTTAAGATTCATACCCAGTCACCAAGGCGTTGAAGCAAACATGGATCAGTAACAATTTTCCAAAGGCTCACTTGCAATTATTTTTTGTAGATCATTAACAGTTAGCCTTAGTAATTCAAAGGCATTATTAGATGAGACCATTTTTATTTTTGACAAAAAAGAAAACAAACACCATCTAAGCTTAATGGTGTAGTCAACATCTTCAACACTATATCGAAGGAATGGTATTACTTTTGTTGTTGAAGACATCATATTTGCAGGCAAACAAGGAACTGGAGTAGGATAATGACACAAAAAGGATCACATACAATGTGACAGGAATATCAACACACTTGTTTCATATGTGAAAGAAAAGGCATGAATAAAAAACCAAGTATTCCACACCACATCCAAAAGCTCCTCCCTATTGTAAGTGGTCTCAACAACCCTGACCACATCATAAATCAACACCCTCGTCAAGACCTTTGGAACCGATCATCACATTTGAATCAATTTGTTTGTCAAACTTCTTTTTCCTCCTTGCTTCAAACTCTTGAAACCCCTCCATCTAGATCATTCATCAATCGTTCAATTGTATTGAAAATTAAACCTATAATTCTATCATTCAAATAGGAAAGGTAAAAGTTAAGAAACAAGATCATACCTGTTGCAATTGATCCATTGATATAGGATTACCATGCAGTGATATGTTCTGAAGAGCTTTGCAGTCTTTCAATAAATTCCGAGGTGCCTGTCCGAAACGAACCAAAGTGTCATAAAGACATTTGAAATATTAGGAAATTGGCTATAATATAAATTTGTAACGCTTGGGCTTTCGAGAGGCAAACAAAAACATTCAAATACAATTGATTTATAAAGAAAAAAAATGGAAAAGGTATCATTGTGTAAAAATAGTTTATTACCTACAAGATGAACAACTATGATGCCATAGTCCAAACCCACCAATGTGAATTCTAGTTAGTATGGAATATGTAATTCAAAGTCAAAACTACTACTTAGCAGGTATCGTTAAAAGTTATCTGTAAAATTTAATAAGTATGGTTAAAAAAATGCTACATTTCCGAATATCAACTTGGCAATTGTTAGTCGACCCCTTGATGGACTCTAACTAGTTCTCATAATAATGAATAACTTCTCATGCATATTCGTGGGAATGAAATTGGATATTCCTAATATTCAAGTAAAACCCTTGAAGCAAACCGATGCAAAAAAGAAACAGGAACAAACCTACCTCTCATCGATTTTACACATCCTTCCAACTACATAAATAATATCACACACACACAGTAGTGGAGAAGTTAATGTGATGAATGAAAATTACTCCATATAAAACCAAGCTCCCCAAGTGAGAGAAATTCTCTTCACTCTCAAACTGTATTACTGATCCCAATGATGATCCCCCCATCCAAAAAAGTACTTTATGACAGAAAACACATGCACTTTTAACAACTTCCGAAATTGCCTCACTACCCCTCCAAAACAGAAAACATTAACAAAAACTATTAGTGCCAAATTGTTTTGGGCCTACATTGATAAACCTTTAAAGGCTTATTTCCAATAGCGTCCTGTTTCCTAACAATTCCACCTCCCAACAGATTAGCTTTGTCCTAAACTCTAATAGTGAGAAATTTGGCATAAATTGACAAAGCCACTCCCAAGTAGCCTCATCTACTGCCTGCGATTTCCATAAAACTTACCATTCCTCAACTTCCCCAATATCTTTGCCCCCAGGAGTTGTTACCACGGCTTCAGGAAATGGTGCATCAGAGTTGGCCACAGTCAAACTGGGAGGCAACGGCGCAACATTGAACCTGATGTCATGGATTTAAGTTGTGAAACATGAAAAATTAGATGAACCTTTGTTGAATTTGGGAGCTTCAATGGGTATGCCAATTCCACAACCCACGCCACAATTTGAAAGGGTCCAAATTGGCAAGGGAAAGTGTAGGATTGATACGATGACCTACGGTCTGCTGCTTATGGGATCACAGCTTCACAAAATCCCAGTCTCACTCTTCAAATGTTAGTGCCCAACTATGTTTATGAGTTGCCTTCTTCATGGATTGTTGGGCCCTATGAAGATTGAATTTCAATTGTCTAATACTCTCATCACTATCAACCAAAACCAAAGCTGCAGAATCCATTGCATCTTCCGTAATCTGAAAGGGCATCTTAAAAGGAGATGTTCGACCATAAACCACCTCAAAAGAAGCCCTTCTTCTGAGTTAAAGTTGCCAAGGGCTAGCTATGCCATTTTGCCATAATCTTGAATGAATCTACTATAATATCCCACAAAGCCCAACCCAAGAACTCACGAATATTCTTGGTAGAAGTTGGGGTAGGCCACTCCAAAACTTACCTTGGAAGGATTCATATGTACACCCTTTCCAAATATGACATCAGAGCACTTTTTGCACTGAAATAGCTAGGACTTTGCCAACATTGGTTCTCCCACATTTACCACCCAAGTATAACACATAGGCATCCACCACCACTATGTACCACCAACCTTGATACAAGAAGCTTAATGTATGCCATTAGATGAGCATTAGTAGTATTTGCACAAACTCACACAATACGTAGTGGTAGCCTCTAAGTTCAGTGGGCATACAAGTTCACTAGCTATGAAATCATGGGTAGTGTCATTGCCTACCAGAAGAAGAGTGGGTAACCAGGCAGCTCCTCCTCCCAATTTGATGGTGCTTGTTTGAGCAAGATCACTAGGATCGTTTATGCCATAATTGATTATCTAACAAAACATGTTCTCGACATCACCAAAAGAAGTGTAACTAACAAGTCTACCATCGCCTATGGGTGAGGCAAATGGGTCATCACCTATCCAAATAAGAGGGTGTAAATGTAAATCTAGATAGAGGTGGTTTGGGCCTTAATTGACCCTACACTTGAAGAAAAGCCCACAAGTGCAACTATTCATAAACTCTAGTGAGAGGTTATGAGTACCTATTTCAATTGAGTAACCTAGTTGGCCATCATCATAACAATTGAGAAGAGACTATTTGAAGGAGTCCCAATGGAGTCTGGGATTGGCATCGAAGAGGGCCAGAGATTCAACATCGACTAGAATTAGACAAACTAGATTTACAAGTCAGGTTTTAGGGTTGAATTAGACTTAAAATCCACTAATTTAATATGGTATTAAAGTCATCAAGAGCCTATCGTAGTTGAGATTAGTTTGGTCTATCGTGTTATGCACTATTGGGCTCCCCTTTATTCCCATACCCAATGTCCTTAGCATGAGTGTTCAATGTCCTCTATGTGAAGCGATGTGTTGGAGATTTCACATCGGTTAAAGATATGACCAAATTATAACATATAAGTTGGTGCAAACATCGTCATACAAGCTGATTTTATAAGTTTGAGTTAAGTTTAAATTTCACTAATTTAAGAGAGAGGACTATGAACCAATGGCAAGTCATACCTTAGATATTGATTTAAGAAAGGGGAATGTGCAATTTTGCTGTATGTTTTGAATAGAAAAGTAGGTCTTGACCTTTGCCAACCACTTTACAAAGTCAACATCAATGAAGAAGGGAGTCTACCACCTTTAGAATACAATGTGATGTCATCAGAAAAAACACCACCGTCCATTGGAATGGAGACGAGATCCCGCTAAGTCGGGAAAAAAATTGTGAATCTCTCACGCATAGTATAGTAGACACAAACTTGGAGGGTGCATTGGAAGAAGAGATAAGGGAATCATGTTTAGTGGTTTGGTCGAAAATGGAAGAATCATACGAATGGAGATAGAGCTTTATGGCAAGAATGATGAAATTGAGAAGTCATCCAATTGCACATGCATAGAAGAGATAAAGTTCAATGAAAGCCCCAATTACAAAGGGCACCTACAAAGAAAATGGATATAACAAAAGTGGTTCATGTAATGTACATCTCCTCCTTACCACACTCAAGAATTGCACTAATAGACCTAAGCGACTGGCACAAAACTTATGGATGGAGGACGCCTATGAATTTTCTTCTACACCTTGTCCACCAGAAAATATTCTCACTTACAAACTCATGGCATCGACATAATTTTGCTTTTGTGTCTTCTTGCTCATCGAAAACCACTCACACTCATGGACTTATGGCAACAGTAGGGTTTTGCTTTCATATCTCTTTGTCCTTCGGAAAGCAATTGTAGTCACAAGTCATTTTTGGTTTCCACTCTCGCATTTCCTTGGTTTCGTTTTTATCTCTTTCGCTTGTGTCTCCTCTTTTATATCATACTTTTGTAGAAAATAAAATCTACAATCCATATCACGTCCCACGATTTACAATTTTGTGAGCTTTCCATGATCCTAGTCATAATTTCAATTTTAACTACCTTGATTACTACTTAATAGTTTTGAACCAACGTTGGTAAACCTTTAATAGGGCCTTTTTCCTCCTAATATCAACCCAGATCAAAATTGAGATTAAGTAAGTGACTTGATTGGTTTCACTCAGCCATGTGCTTCACAATCTTCGAGTTTTGTAGTGATGTGGTGGTTAGTTTGTGTTCTCTCTACACATGTTGTTATTGCACTCTTGAATACATCTAATACAGCTCATTGGATATACCTCATAAATATTTTAAAGAAGATAAATTGGTTTGAGAGAGGACAGAATCAAAGTCCCAAGGGCAGTTTAAGGGCAATATAACCACCACACAAAGTCACCTGTTTAATAAGCAAACAACAAAAACTATTTTATACTATATGTGTAATATAAAATTATATATTTAGTGATGTGTCATGTCATAAGGTTTAACTAGAGACCCACTGGTTCAACCAATGAATTTCTAACTCGGTACCTTGGTAGGGTTAATGACCTATTCAGTTATGATAACACTGCATACCATGGAAGAGTTGATTTTTGGAAACTCAAATCCTAATTCATGGCAAATGATGATTATTATTTCTTTAATTAAGAACTTTAAAAAAGCTAGCTATATATTCTTTCTATAGGTTTTTGGTTCAAAAAGTTTATGCATATCTTGATCCTAATTACTTTAAATTTATGGATATGATGCCTGATCATATAATGTAGCCCAAAAATTTATATTGCCGCATCAGTTTTTAATTAGTCTCTTTGGATATGTAAGTTAAAAACATTCTGTTAATATAAAGGTAGATATGTTACAACTTTCATCACATGAATGCAGGTAGTTGAACTCAATAGTTAATATAATTTGGCTAAATCTTTCCCGTTGTTTTGTTAATGCTTCAAAAACACATTTTAGGACTAAAGTACTTGCTTCCTGATTCATACAAAATTGCAATGGATAGCAACAAAATTCTAGAGAAGGAACAAAGAGGAAATCAATATCCGACCAATTTTTGCTTTTAAATATAGATGAATTGTCCTTAGAAGATGTTCATACAATTTTAGAACATAGAAAAATTCAATTCATACTCACAAAATAAATAAATTATTTTAAAGAGAAACAGTAAAATGCATTTAATCAAGTCTAGAAGTCCATAACTTGGAATTCAAAATCACAAAAAATACTACCTGCTTCACATTATTGTTATCCAAGCAAAGTGACTTTAAGTGAGAGAGATTGCACACGGAAGATGGAAGATCTTCTATAAGATTATCTGAAATTAACAAAAAGGTTGGAATTAGCCTCACAGTCAAACACAGAATAAAGGCAAATATAGAGAAAGATAATGTAGATTGTTCTAAAGATCCAAATTATATTAATAAAGAATCAGTCAATGACGAGAAAATTTTAAGATGTATTACCAACATGAAATATTAGCATGTTTTGAAATTATAACTACATATAACCCGCAAATTACTACTGATTAAATTAAACTACACATGTTTGGATTAACTTATTTTGGAGTCATTAGATGGGGGTTGACCGACACCTAAGAGATATTTAAAAAAGTAATCATTCTTGAAAATAACTAAAACAAACATGAACAAACTACAAAGCACAAGGATTCCAAACACTTCAAAATAAGATGTAAGATAAGAAAAATAATCTGAAATATCAAGAAAACATGAAAAGCAATCTAGTTCAGCAAACCCTAAAACAAAAACTTCCATTGAAGAGAAACAAAGATCATGAAGGAAGATCCTCCCTCCTCTTCGGGCTAACAACAAAAAAAATCTAGCTTAGTAAACACATGAAAAAGAACAAGTAAGGAAAACACACGCACATGCCAATATGCAAACATATGCATTACAATGTCCAGGAAATGCATACATGAACAATTTGTTTCTACATAAAACATACCATTCGCTTGTAACTCTTCCAAAGAGGTGCAACTGCCAACAGATTCCGGAAGCGACCGTAACTTGTTATTTGACACATTCAAAAGCACCAACTACAATATTAAATAATGTTTTAGCCTCTAATGTTAAAATAAGGCAAGCATTTCATATTAAAGTCTGCCAAACCATACTTTGAGTTCCTTTTTTTTTTTGTGAGTGCCTAATTATACCAAGCTCTGTGCAAATCAAAATCACAAGTCTATCTATCATAAATTCTTCATTGGATAAGACTACAATATGTGTGTCTGGATCAGAATTCTTAAATTCTATAAGTCCTAATTAAATATTATTCAAGGTTCAGAGAAGTTAAGACGATTTCAAGAGAAAAAGAAATTATATGTATTCACTTGAAGCATTGGCAAATAGACAAGAACAGACTACATCGGATGGCACAATAAAATATGATTTTTTTTTTTTCATTATGACGAGTAACATCGTTTCTTACATGTATGACATGGAGACAACTACCTTTTTGAAATGTCTACACTCAAAGGATAATTGCAAATTTTCAAAATTGAATCATGAAGCAAATAATCATATCTAGGTATAAATACATTAAGCACATGGGAAAAAAGAAAATATAAAAGTTGAATGATATTTAGGTTACGAGATGTATTACATTTCTCAAACTTCCAATAGTCATTGGCAAGGATGCTAATGAATTCCTTGAGACAGATAAGCGTTCAAGCCTTACTAACTGGTCCACTAGAGAAAAAATACATTCAGTTAATACAAAATAAGAAAGAAAAGCTCCACAAAATAAATGCTAAGAAAATAAATAACAATATTTACTTTAAATAGTTACTTAAAGATTACATTCATCAGGTAAGGAAGTAATTCGATTTCCATCCAGGTTCAACAGTTTCAAAGATTGGAGTTTGCCTAAACTCACTGGCAGTCTCTCAATTAAGTTCTCCGCTAATACCTGTGATGTCAATGCAACTTCAATTTTTAATCAATCTTTTCTATTATATAACTCTACCTATTTTTAAAACATTAAGGAAGTGGCTACCCAAATACTACAAAAAAAAATGAAAGATAGCAGAGTCCTAACACATAGTCAAAAGAACATAAGTTTCAAAGCCAGAGAAAACAATTAAAATTTAAAACAATTAAAAGTAACCAAACTTGCAGGGGAAATAAAAAAAATGACAGGGTTCAATGCGGAGTTGTGGAAATGAAGCCAAACTTCAATCTGGCTTGATCTTAATAATTTTTATTTGTCCCTTTAGTTTATAAGTCCAATGAGTGGTGTAAAACAAGCACATATGCAACTTGGATAAGGTTCTAACAATTAGAAAGTCAGGAGATAATTATAGTGTTTAGCTTTTAGTAGGTTTTTTAATTAAGAAATGACAAGAAATTGTATATACATCTTAAAATCAACCATGATGTATAACTACCCATTATGTTTGAACACATCATTTGGCAGTATGTCGCTAGAGCCTGAAAAAAAAATAACTGACTGGTAATACCAGTATTGAGAAAGGAAGGCCACAAAATATCATATCAAATTCTCTTACAACCTATTTAATTTACTGACCCTCTTAATTTATTTAAAAGCTACAGATAAAATCCATAAAGAATATATTAGTCTAAAAAAGTTTATAGTAAATGCTCAACAGAAGCTACCATCGGATAGGCATAGCAGCATATAGTAATAGTTGGTCCTTACCAAGCGTTGTATTTTAATTAACTTGTTGATTTCCATAGGAATGTCAACTGCAGTGGAAAAAATGAATTGTTAACAACAAAGGAAAAATCCTTTTAGAGAGAAAACACACTTTTGTTACATGTCAAAATTACCAGATCCTCTTTAGAGCAATGAAATCTTAACCAAAATGTAAGGTAAATATAATAGAAGAATGAAAAACCACTTATCTATTCGATTATGCGTCAAGTCAAGAGTGCGAACAGATGTGTCTAACTTAATAATTTCATCTGGAAAAGTCTGCTTGCAAAGGTTCCATGGTAAGTAAATGTGTTCTGAAAAAACACACACGGGCAAGCATACAAATACAAATGCACAAAAAAGAGATAAAGTAAATTGTCCACACGCATAACAACATAAAATATCAAATTTTCAATAAAAGCAACCAACCTCATCAAATGTTTTGACATGAGTCTCGCTAGTATCACATAAGAGTATAACTTCACTTTTCCAAGAATCAATTTATACAAAAAAAAAAAAAAAAAAAAAAAAAAAAAAAAAAACCAAAAAAAAAAAAAAAAAAAAAAAAAAAAAAAAAACAAAACACCTAAAATAGTTTCACATTGTAAACAATACAATTCAAAGAACAACAAAACAGATGATCTACTCAAAGTTTGCAAAACTAAACTACCAAACCAGTACACACAAAAAGCACATAAAACTTAAACATTGATTAAGGTTTCAAATCTCAATGCTATAAACACATATACCAAGGTTAAACAACACACGGTAAAGAGAAGAAAATATCATAACCAGTGACTTCAGTGTCATTAACTTTAGACGACAACAGTAAAGGCTTCTATTTTATTTTTTTTTGCCAACAGCATAACATTATATGATTTCAAGATTCAAAACGTGACACGGTTGAAACCTCGCATGCATCGATCATCTCAACCAACAAAGAAATAACAAAGGAACATGAAAAAAAAAAAACTACAATCGAGCAAAATCGAATAAGAGACGATATATAGAGAGAGAGAGAGAGAAATGATTGCCTTTAATTTGGAATCGCGCAAAGCAACAATTCCAGTGGCTCGCCAACGTGCGATCCTGTCGGTGTCACCGTTTTTGCTCAAGAAACAACCCATTTTTTAGGTTAGCAATGAAAACAAAAAACAAAAACGAAGAATTCGTTGTTTGAGTTTATATGAAATTGATGAAGGTTTCTGCGAGAGAGTGAGACAACAGAGGAACAATTCTTCGCAATTTGTTGTCCCACCCACCTGGGTGTAGTGTTGTACCCGGGTGGTGTTCGATTAGGGTGCTTTTATTTCCCTGTTCGCGCACAAATGAGGTGACGTTAATTTTTTTCTTATACTATTTTCTTTTTCATTTCTTTTTTCTTTTTTCATATTTTCTTTTTCTTTTTCTTTATGACTTGAGCACGCACGAAACTTAATCCATTGCCCGGTTTTAAGACGTTGACTTTTGCTTTGGATAGAATAATTCAAATATTTTATATTTTATTTTTTTATTTGCATAAAATAATTTAATTTTTTTAGTTCAGATTTTATTTTAAACAATATATTATAAAATGTTAATTTTTAAAAAATATTAAATTCAAATAATATTTAACAATTCAATTATATATATATATATATATATATATATATATATGTGTGTGTGTGTGTCTGCAACATCGAGATTTATGCTTAAAAAAAAAAGTTATTTATGTGGAGCTACTTGAAGCATATTTTTTAAAAGATGATATTCCCATACACACGGAGAATGAACATCTATAAGTTTTCAAAGTGTAATTTGAAATGTTCAAAACTTATTGTATGTCAAAAAATATATATTTATCGCTAGTCCAAACAAAAATTTATTTGACAAAGACAATTAATCAAAGTACTTTTGTTCATCAAACGAAAGACATAACAAATAATGGTTGCGTCTATTCAACAAAAACATTTGCATTTGTCAAGACCTGTGTTTATAAAATTATATTTTAAGCACAAAATCAAAAACCAAGTTAAAGGGTCTGTCAAGCTTTAATGTAACGCCTTAAAATGAAAAGAACTTTAAAAGGGTCAACCTAAGTGTTCTTAACACACATGATCACATCAGAATAAATGATTTGGTAGATAAATTTTAAATTTGTCTTTCATACCATTATTGTTTCATATAACAAAAATAATTGTAAATTGCAAATATTAAGATTATTATTTAATTGATAAATGAGAAATAATTTCACTGTAAAATCTTTTGAACATTGTTGGAATGGTATTTTTAATATCACAACTTTAAAAATTATTTTTACTGCCTCGATGAAGCATAAACAATAGATGGTCGTGTTTGACCATAAAGATTTGCATAATCACCACCGTCAAATTTCGTGAAGAATGTTACGTTTAAGGTTTCTTTATTAAGACGAAATTTGTGTTATTCATAGTTCTAAGAAATTATAGATGATTTCATAGTTATGATAGATTAAAAATTAAATTTAATAAAAAATAAATAAAATTATCAAATTATCCTTAACTTTAAAATAATTTAAAATTATAATTAGATGAGTTAGATAATTTTAAAAGAATTTAAAACGAATAAATTAAAATAACATATTTTTACAAAAATATTTATAAAAAAAATAATTAGTTTTTAAACTTTTTTATAACAATCTTAAAATTTTTAATATTAATTATTTTTATAAACATAATTTTAAAATTCATATATTTAAATTATTATCATTCTTAAACTGAAAAAATAAACAGAGAACATCAACACTACAAGAAAAACTCGATTTATCTACAGCAAAAATTCGTATGTAACTAACAAAATTCGTAGGTAAGAGAGTATTACCTACAGATTACATACAGACAAAAATTTATATATAAATATATCGTAGCTAAATTTACATATGGATTTATTCGTAGGTAATTACATACAGATATATCCGTAGGTAATCCATACAGAATCATCTGTAGGTAATTACATATGAATATATCTGTATGTAATCTGTATGTAATTACCTCGAATAAATTTGTATGTAATTACCTACGAAATAATCCGTATGTAATTACCTACGGATGATTTTGTATGTAATTACCTGACTGCTACTAAATTACACATATGACTTTCAACTTGTATTAGTTTTAATGAAACTATTTTATAGAACACCTGTACAAACCTAGACATAATAGTTTATCATAAAAATCCAAAACATAACTACATAATAGAGAATTTATAGAACATCAAAGTCGTTAAATACAATATCCGTACCTAGGTTTTAACAAACAAAGTCAAAGATTCAAAGACAATAAAATAGAAATATCTGAATAAAAAAACATGCAGTTATAATATATAATACAAAACAAAGTCTACTAATAATCACGATAAGGACAAGGTGAAGTAGGGGCTTCTTCATGATCTTGTTCCACTTGTTGATGTTGCACTTGATTCTCTTGTTTAGCCTGGTTCCCTTGCTTAGTATTTGGCTACTGGAAAATAGTTTGTGCAACCGCTGCTGTTGGAGGCGGCAAATATTGGATGATCACACCAATAAAAATTTGTATCGTATCAAATTGGGTTTGAAATTGGGAACTCATTTGACGAATGCGCTCTTCACTAGTTGCTAGTCGCGTTTGAAGTTGAATAATCTGCTCTGGATTTACTTGCTGACTAGAAGATGTTTGTGTTTGTTGTATGTAAATAAGTATCAACACAATCATCATTAGAATCGACATGTCTAACCTCATACATCTCTATATTGATCAATATAATCTAGTGAATGAGCGTCATTGTTAAAATTTACTGCATCAAATATGGTATATATTGTAAGACCTGTGAAAATTAATTAATTAAATATTTAATTAATTAATAAATGCGGGTAGAAAGCGCCTTTATGGCATTAATTATTGCTTAGTGTGATATGGGAAAGTATTAGCTCAAAGGGTTGAGAGTACTTTGTTTGTGTGAGAGGACTTAGGTTTGAGTCCTATGTATGCCAATTATGTGTTGTTATTTTATTATTGATTTTAAGGATATGTATGAGTATGTGATTGGTATTGTAAACTTATGTTGATTTGTGTATATCACCAAATGTGAATTGACATAGTGGTTGTGCTTTGGCCTTATGAGTGGAAGGTCACGGGTTCAAATCTTGGTGGGCAAAAAATAAGCTTTATTTTTGCTAACTAGTAGTTGTGGTATGAATGTGAAGGGGTAAAGAAAACCTAGCAGAACGGTAACCAATAGGTGTTGAAAAATCAACCACGGGACTTTGGGAATTGGCTTTTGAGAGGAGGAGCATTTTCTTTTCCCATCAAGAAGTCCAGGTTAAGGGTGTTGAATATGATTTGGAATGGACCATCACCACGGAGACTAAGTTTGGATTTCCTCATTTGAGCTTGAATTTGACTTTTAACCTTCTCATGAAAATCTTTGATAAATTGAGACTTAGAAACCCCTTCTTTATGAACAAAGTCAAAAGAAGATCAACAATAATGCTTATCAATTAGATCTTCCAGCTGAATATGGTGTGCATCCTACTTTTAATATCACTGACTTAGTTCCTTTTACAGGTACTGTAGCTGATGAGGATGACAACCAAGAT
>Ga0214543_1008797_pt1 | contig 16235 bp, 12 predicted proteins | sample CNSS2metaG_FD_160094 | JGI IMG/M metagenome (GOLD analysis project Ga0214543, IMG submission 160094) | Root nodule microbial communities from cowpea collected in UCLA plant growth center, Los Angeles, California, USA - CNSS2 | ecosystem: Host-associated > Plants > Roots > Nodule | place: USA... | reverse complement strand
CACCAAAATTGCTTCACCCAAATACCTAAAAATAATTAAAAACAAAAATTAGGCCAAATAATGTGAAATTAGTCCAAATTCGGAACAGTGGCCCAATAAAGCCCAACAGATGAAAAACACTCTAATGATGAACAATTAAGCACTAATCAACTATCTAATGGGTACACAAAGGCTAGTGGAATGGAAGAAAATAATGACTCATCAATGGGATTTCAGGAGCCTAAATAATAAAATTAAACCAAATATTATAATTCAACAGAAATGGGATTGTGTGTTTGGCCCCCACTGCTATGGTTCTTAATGCAAGTTTTGATGCATGCTTAGTCCAAGAGATTTGGTTAGGTTTGTCAAACTTATATAGGCATTCGAACAAACATTTGCGTGTCTAATCTTAGAGAACATGAAAAGTAGAATTCATGACAAATGAGAGTATTGAGTAATTTTGCAACAAGAGACATCTAAGTGAGGTGTTCTCTTGCAAGAAGGACATCCTATAGCTTATTTTAGTGAAAAAATGAAAAGGACGGTGGAAAATTATTCCACTTTATGACAAAGATTTATATGTCCTTGTGAGAGCTTTGAATACTTGCCAACATTATTTGCTTCCCAAGGAATTTGTAATTCATAGTGATCATGAATCCCTTAAATATATTAAGAGTCAAGGTAAACTCAATAAAAGACATGCTAAATGGGTAGAATTTATAAAACAATTTCAATTTGTTATTAAGCATAAATAAGGCAAGGCAAATGATGTAGCTGATGCTTTATCTAGAAGACATGCATTATTGTCCATGTTTGAAATTAACATGCTTGGTTTTGAAATGATTAAGAAATTGTATGTTGATGACCATGACTTCGGTAAAATTTATATAGATCGCAAAAAAAGAGCTTTAAAAGATTTTTATAGACTTGATGATTTTCTTTTTAAGGAAAGTAAATTGTGTGTGCCTAAAAGTTCAATGAAGGTAATTGTCTTAATTTCAAGATCCATCAATGTTCATATTATGTTGTCACAAACATTTTTTTAATGTGAATGACATCTAGATTGTGACGTAATTTTAGTTTTAGACATATGCAATAAGGCAACTTAAAAAAATACTTTTTTTCTTCTAATTCTTGGGTAATTGTATTTTTCCTCACTTTCTTTTTCTAACAAGACTTACAAAATGTCACCTAGATACAATTCTTATTAACAAGAGTAAGAATACTATTTAAATGAAAAATAGCAAGTTAATTAATGAAAAAGGATAACAAGATTGTTCTATTTAAATGAAAAAAATATTAATTGTTATTTTTTAAATGTATATAGTTAATACATTTTAAGTTAAATACTAATTTATTTTGTATATTCAAATATACAATAACATAAAATGATAGTATTCAAATATATAAATTTATTTAGATAACATAAAATGAAAAATAATGTTATTTTATCTTTTAAAATATACCATTAGAAAATTTTAATATATTAGACTCTTTAAATAATTTAAAAACTAGTGGTCTCTAAACTTGCATGAGATGTGTAACGAGCATAGGACAATGAGTTAAATCATTGCTAATATAAGGTTGTATGATAATAGTTAGATTTGAAATATTTTTTAGTTTTATTTAAGTGACAATAAAATATGTGCAAGTATGAAGAATAAAGACTATAAAGAATTGCAGAAAATAAAGCAAAGTATGAGATTTTGGGATTATCATGCAAGTAATCTCTAGTTGATCCTTAGTTAATCTCAAGCTAATCACTAGGTAATTTTATTCCTAATTAATCCCTAACTAATCTCAACTAATTTTATTCCTAGCTAATCACTAGTTAATCCCTAACAAATTTCATTGTCTAAATAAACCAAATTGTTCCATGTTCTTATTTGTATCTTATAAAATGCATTTGGTAAATATAATGCTCAATAAAAAATATAATAAATCTTGTTAAACATTTGGGAGTAATATGTGAAATTTTACTATATTCAAAATACTCAGTCATATAATAATAAAAGTAAATTTGTAACATTACGATCGTCAAGATACATGATTAAAACAAAAATAAAGATCGTAATCTTTGATTTTTTTTCTTCCCCATGTTTGTTGATTGATGGTAGTGATAGCATTTTTAAAACATAAATAACTTGAGGTTCGAGCAGCCAAAACCGGATCATAACAATGCTGGGAAACTCCTGATAAACCCCATTTTCCATTGATCTTTTCCTTAAAGCCTCCACATCCACTATGACATATGCTCAATCACCATCAAATAAAAATCACATATTAAAATTTCCTTAGTATGTAAAATTAAGTAAATGTTATGCAATATTAATATGTAGTATTGTGTTAAACCTTTTTTTGGTTCTAGTTACAAGCAAGAGTAGTAATAAGAATATAGAAAGTAGAAACCAAACCACTAGCTACTTATGCCATTTTATACTCAAGTCAGCTCTTCCTTTATGCATGGCATGAAAAATGTACAAATAAAACTTCTAATAGCTTGAAATTGCAACCCTTTAACCAGTCTTCGGTGATAGCAGCACTTTTTCGTGGAATACCATGACGATTCAAACTTCAACAACCTCAAACCTACATAACTCAACTCTTCCAATGACTAAATAAATATATTATAGGCTTTTACTTAATAACTCTAAATTCACGTTTGTGAAGAATTAAGCAAACCTGGTTGCTACTGCAATAAGGAAGGCAAGGGAAGCTATGGTGTTGACCATGGAAGCAACAGAGGTCAGATTTGTGTAATTAAAGCTTGCAAAGTACATGTTAAGGGTTATTTTAAGTATAGAGAAATACAGTGGAAAGTATATCAGATTTGATAGACTTATATAAAATTCTTAATTTATTAAATAGGGTTATTAACTTCTTCAATAAACCAAGTACAAATTAAACATATTAATATATACAACCAGGTAAGTTGCACATAGTTTAAACCAAATCTCAAAAAAATATAATAAGTTAAAAAATGCCTACTGATCAACATGCTTGTGTGGTTAATAATGATATAAAAATAGTAAACACATTATTAATAACCACAAAAACAAATATGACTGTTTGATAGAAAATAATAGTGAAGCAAGAATACTTCACCTCCTTAGACACAAACATAATTGGCTACGATGCTTAATATTAGTCAAAGAATCAGGAAGAAGAAACAATAACAACCCTTAATTACAATTGGCTTTGCAGGCCCATCACAAGGATCATCCATCAACCGCACATTGTTATAAAGCTCCCCATCATGATAAGACCCGAAAAACAAGTACACTTAAAAACCAATCAAATTCAAATGCAGGGTCGAGGAAAATTATGTTTTCATAAGTTTATGTTTTTAATTTATTGATTTTTATTTCATATTCAATACTATTTTCTTTATACGAAGTATTTATGCAATTATCTTCTTTATATTGGTATTTATATAGATATTAAAAAGTTATAAACTAATATCAATAATTATTTATGAAAACATATAACTTATGTAGATATATAAAAATTACATACTAATATTAATAATTTTTATAAAAAAATAGTTATTTACTAAAAATAATTAAATATAAGACTATTTTTAAATATATAATTAAATTAATTAAATTATTTATATTTTATAAATGAAATACTTACATATAATTTATTTTTAATTATAATGTATCATAAATAATTTAGTTAATATTTAAAAATCTAAAAATAAATAAACTTATAAAAAAAGTATTACAGTAAAATATAATAAATTTATAATTATATAAATCAATTAACAATCCTTTATTTCAAATCATAATTTATAAATACATAAAACAATTGTAAATACATTTTTAAAAAATATAATTCCAAAAGAATTTATAGACATTTTTATGAAAAATATTTTACAATAAAAATTACAAGTATCTTTTGTAAATAATTATTTTAAGAAAATTTGTAAAAAAATCTACAGGTAATAATATTACTTATTTACAAATAATTTTCTATAATATTTTTAGAGACTTCTTGAAGAAAAAAATAATTCTAGAAGATTTTCATGAATATTTTTTGTGAAAAATATTTTATAATAAAATTTGCAAATAGTTTTTATAAACAATTTTTTAAAATTTTATATTCTTTTAATAATATATAGTAATATAAATTAATTAATATTTTTATTTAAAATAAATTAACATATAAAGATATATAATAAAGTTAATAATTTATATAATAATAAAACATATTTTTAATAATTTATTAAAATATTGGTAGTTTATAAAATTTGCATAAAAAAGTTAATTTTTTAATTTAAACAATGATGAATAAATTAGTGTGAAAATAGTTTTTGTATTATTTCCTCCCTAAGAAATTTTATTCATTAGTTACGAATTTGTAAGTAAATATTTTATATTAAATAAATCTGAATTTTATGAGCGAATAGCGACAAAATGACATATCTCTCTCAAAGCAAAGCTAATTAGCTTCAAAGTAGTTTTAATTGTTTTTTGTAGCTAATCTCTTGGTAAATAGTGAAAAATATTTTTACTAACTAATTTCTCTTGCAAATTAGTTATAGAATTTTTTATCGTTGATCCTTCGCTAAATAGATAGACATTAGTGAGGAATAATTTCTTTAGCTAATTTCCCTCACAAATTAGGTACAAAACTTTTTGGGTCGCTAATCTCTCGCTAAATAGAGAGACATTAGTGAAAAATAATTTCTCTAGCATATTTTCCTCACAAATTAGCTATGGAACTTTTTTGTCGCTAATCCTTCGCAGGGGGACATTGGTGAGAAATAATTTCTCTAGCTAATTTTCCTTGCAAATTATCTGCGAAACTTTTTTTCGCTAATCCATCACTAAATACTGAGACAATAGTAAGAAATAACTTTTCTCGCTAATCCCTAGAAAATTAGTTACGAGAATGCTTTTATCACTCCCTCATTAAAAAGTGAGAAATTTGTGAGAAATATTTTTCTTAGCTAATTTTCCTCGCAAATTAGCAATTTCGTTATAGTGTATATATACATAAAAAACTCATAAGGATGTTTCACAAACTAAATCAAATAATAAAAAGTATGATCATCAATAAATAGTAGGATCCATGATATGTTTCTATCTAGGAAAGAGTACGATTATTTCTGAATTTGAATCTTCAAAAGACATGACAAAAAGAAATCATTACAAAGTCTAAAATAGCTATATCTACACAAAGAAGAGTATGATCAACAATTAGAGCATGATTTTATGATCTCTATCAAATATAGATATGCCTAGAGCATAGAAAAGCCACATACAAGAAGAAAAAATATTGCTTCGAAAAAAAAGGTAAAAAGTGAACTTACTCAAAAGAATAAATTGTTTAGTCCAAAATGTTCCTTAACTCCTCAAATTTTTCATGGTGCAATTTGATTGTGAAAATAATAAAAAATTGATGATGAAAATTGAGATGGAAATAAAAGGAGAGAAAGAGATGGAGGCACGAAAAAGAGAGAAACCAAATAAAGAAGTAAAAGAAATTATAATAGAGAGGGAAAATGTGACATCCCATTTCAAATAGAATAATTCTACTGAATTAAAACATCGCATGGTTATAGAAATAAACAGAGCAATCAAAAGAATACATACATAAGGAATTCACGGTTACAGTCATCCATAAACTTTGCTTGGGAAGTAAAACTTAGGCAAAGTCACAGTGCCTTAAACCAAACATAAGATAAAAGAGATTAACAGTTTTCAAAAAGAGGTTGCTCCTAGAGCAAGAAAGTTCAAAAAGGCTTTAAGGCCAAGACGTCTCTCCTAAGAGCCACAATGAACGGGTCCAGCTACACAGCGTCGCTGCCCCCATCAGATCTACCACCAGGATTAGCCCCATCTGCTTCCACCAAAAAGGTGATCATCGCAAAATAGATAGCAAGACAAATACACAGAGAACGAAAGGGTAAGCTAATGAAATATTTATAACATATTACAAAACATGTACAAGCAAAACATGTGATTAATGATTAACTCGTAAACATTCAAATCATGTGAGGGCAGACAAATGCAAGTTACTACAACTCAATATCCAGATCATACTCTTGATATACAATTCTAAAGGAAGTATGCACTTGTGCTGGTTTGTAAACTCTACAGAGTCTAGACGCAAGGGGTTATCACCCAACCATACACAGGGTTAATCCTCTGATGTCTTGGACCCAAACTATCCCAAGACTAGGACCTCCTGCCACTCTCACCACATAAACCATTTTGCTCTATGTGAGCATGAATGCACTAGGCATGCACATATATACATATATATATCACTAGGGGTTTCCCATGAAACCCCTTCCCAACACATTTCACATGCCTATTCATCACCCAAATTCCATGCAATTCCATCATCAAAGATATTATGTTTCTCAACTCATGCTCATCACATGCATACCAATACACCATCCAACATCAAAATCACAGATCATACATAACAACACTTTCATTTCAGTCCCATTCAAGTAGACATACCAAGCATGGTCACATTCTATGAGCAAAGAAATTAATTAACACAAGCATGGAGTAGCATCAGCCAACACAACAGCCCCTATTGAGGATTCTTGCCCAAACTAAAGGTTCTCGCCCAGGCGAAAGGGTTCCTTTCGCTCAGGCGCCCCCTTCTCGCCTAGGCGAGATCTCAACAGTGGCCACTGCAGGATTTCATATGGGTTCTTAGGCGAGGGTCACTCGCTTGGGCGAGATTAGCAGGTTTCTAACATGTTGGCACATGCACATCTCGCTCAACCAAACATAAACATGCATAAATCATTTCCATACACCCAACAGCAACATTCAAGCCTTGCCGGCACAATACAGTCTGGAAAATAAACAAAAATACTAAAAGGAACGAAAATCTTAGCTTCCCTTACCTTAAGTAGAGTTAAGCTTAGGGGAGAGAACATGTAGGAGGGGGACTCCAAACGAGGACAATTTTTAAGAAGCTGGAAAAATTTCAGACAAGGATGGAGGACGAGGTTAGGAACGGAACCCACACAAGACCACTTAAGAAAAGAAAAGGAATCAATAAGAGCTCAAGCTTACGATTCTAACTTACAGGAAGTGAGTTTGATTCTCTCCGAGGGAAACCAGTTGTGCCCTACCAGAGCTCCTGCTTCAGCACCAGAGAGAGGGAAGAGAGGAACTGACTTTTCTGAAAAGGTGACAACTGAGAAAGTGAGTGGCTGAGCAGAGTATTGGGGTTCCTTGGTGGGCTGGCCTTGGGCCTACGAAAAGGCCAGGCCCACACACTTAAGAGCTGAAAAACAAAGGCTTACAAAAAACATGATTTTTAAATTTTAAAAAAAGTTTTTTAAAACTAAAGTAATATAAATAAAGTTATAATTTATAAATATATTTTTTAAAAAGATATAGAAGATTAAAAAAAACATTGGGGGAGTTGTGGCTCCGCTCTGTCAAAGCTATGTCCCGTCGATGGTTAGGACACTATGTTGCATTCTTTATAGTAAGATATGTTGTTGGCACGATATTGTTTATTGTTCTTTTGGTTTACAAATGAAGAAGAAGACACTTATCAGCATATGAAAATATTGAAAATTATTTAGAGAAAAATAACTTATGCCTATTTGATACTCATGCAAGGAGATAAAAAAGATGCCAATAGATTTCAATGAAAAATTGGGTGAAAGAGGTTATGGATTTGTATTTAAGGGAAAATTGCGTATTGGACCATGTGTTGCCATAAAAGTGTTACCAAAATAAAAAGGTAGAGGAGAAGGCTTTATCAATGAAGTTGCAACAATTGGATGAATACATCATCAAAATGTAGTGCATTTAATTTGATATTGTCTTGAGGGCTCAAAATGTGCCCTTGTTTATGAGTTCATGTCCAATACATTTAACCTATGACACAATACATGATATAACAATTGGAGTAGCACATGGAATTTTGCATTTACATCATGGGTGTGATTTATAGATTTTACATTTTGACCTCAAACCCAACAACACCCTGCTTGATGAAAAATTCATACCTAAGGTCTCTAATTTTGGATTGGCAACACTATATTTAACATAGAAGATTCTTTTGAGTATGACAACACTAAGAGGCACAATTGGGTACATGACTTTAGATTTATTTTATTAAATTATTGGAAGAGTATCACACAAGTCTGATGTTTATAGCTTGGAATGTTATTGATGGAAATAGTACATAAGAGGAAAACGAAAACCCTCATATAGAGTATTCAAGCCAACTTTACTTTCTCTTTTGAATTTATGATCAACTTGACAAAGGGAACGATATATAGAAATGGAATATGCTACCAAGGAAGAGAACAAAATTGTAAAAAAGATGGTCATATAGTTTCACTTTGGTGTATACAATTGAAACCGAATGACCCTCCTTCCATGAATAAAGTAGTGGAAATGCTTGAAGGAGATATTGAAAATCTAAAAAATTCCTCCAAAGTCCTCTCTTTATCCACATGAAACATTGGAAGAGAGTCAAAAATTATGCTCTCATCAAACAACATTGTCCTACATTGTTGGTTCTTCAAGTTATACCATGAAGATTGCCTCTAATATTCCACTAGATGAAAGTACTTGATAGTGTAAATTATTTATTTGCATCCAACTTATTTGACTTGAACATTTTTTCCTCTATAATGTTTACATTGGGAGTTATTTCCTATTGTTTTATACTTCGTACTTTAATATTATGATTTACCAAATTTTAGTATATGTAGAAACATAACTCGATCAAATATAATAAGAAATGAGAAATTAAATTTAGTTCAAATAAATAAATTAAATAGATATATTTTCTAGTATGTGTAACTACTAAATTTTAGAATAAAATTGAGATTGTGTTGTAGGCTAGGTGATAGTGAAAGCTTATATGTGATGTAATCAAACAATCCAGGAATTCATCAAATCAATTATAATTAGTTACTTTAATAAGCTTTATTTTAATTTGATTCTTAACATGTATTTTAAGAAAAGTTTTGACGATTGTGAAATAAAAATGAGTTTTTGAAATCTATTTCATCCCAAATGACATTACATTAACTTATATTTTGGCAGGTTTTTTATAACTAAATTTCTCAAATAAGTATAAGTAAAACCATGTGTCCAATGTTACCAATTCTATCATTCGACGAAAATCCACTCCTTAAACTCGTATGGTGGAACACTATTAGTATCTTCATAACTAAAATTACCTTCCATTGTGCATTACTAATTTTTTCATTCTTTTTACCACAATCACCTTCCATGGTGTATTACTAATTTCTTCATTCATCTTACCATTACCACCCATTCTTCATATACTGAGAACAAAAAGGATATTAAATGTCTATTTAATATTTGTGATCAAATATGGAGTCAAACAACCTTTGTTTCTTATAATTGAGTTGCAAGAGTAAATTAAAGAGATCAATTTTAACAGTATTCAAAGACAATCCAACATAAATAAAGTTCCCCCTGATAAATTGATAAGTCGGGCATTCCCGGCTCATCAAGCGACATCGGTAGTTTCCTGGTCACGACTAGTTAAAGGTAAAGTTTCATTAAAGAGTGTTTCCATGTGGTAGAACCTCTTTAGCGAATATAAGGTTTTCATGAAGCTAATCTTGAACTCCCATCCACCCACGAATACCTTCGTTTAAGAAAATACTTTTGGTGTAGAAAGTCTCAAATAAGGATCTTCCGCTCCGCGAATTTCTTTAGAAACGAAGTCATAAGCACGTAGGTTTAGGGCCAAACTAACTACCCCAAAAGTAATGATCCGTAAACCAGTTACTGGTACAAATAACATACAGAACGTAACCAAGATTTATTGAAGAAAGCAACCTTAAAGATTTATGACCAAAAGCAATTAGTAGTAACCATTGAATAAGTTTCTTTAGCTTAGCTTGGGTTAAAACCACAGAGTGATTACTTACTCTCAACGTCAAAAGGCACGCACACACTACTCATGAATCACCATCAGCCCGAAACTATCTCCACCGGGACGAAACACCTCCTGAACCCACTTATACACCTTCAACATTAAAATAACTTTAATAAACCTTGGATACCAAATCAACTTTCAAGTCTAACAAGATCAAGTTCAAGTTCTTGTTTGAATAAACAACTCAGTCTAAATTCTCATAAGAGAAGAAACCAAAAAGATAAAATAAATTAAGTGTCTCTCATATATGTTAAAACTTTTTTATGTATAAATTAAAATTAGATTTGGAAGAAGTTAAATTAGAACCAATTGAAGTATGTTTACGTCAATTTTGATTTACGAAGTCAGCCGACATAAGTCACAAGACTCTGATCTTAAATTCTTAAGTTAGGGGCAATTAAATGAAAGGACTTTGCTATAAACAGTAGTAGCCATTTTAAGAAATGACAAAATTATATTAACCTATGCTCAACCCTTTATTGTTCCTTTTAACCATTTAGAAATATTCTTTTCACCTTTAATTGTATGAAAGTGAATATCACCATCAAAAATATATCTTGAAAAGATCCTAACTGTAAAAGTGAAATAAGAGTATACTCTTAAAAGCAAATTCAATAATGGCCGACGGTGAAGTAAGGTTCATTATTTATCTACCATAATATATATATATATATATATATATATATATATATATATATATATATATATATATATATATATATATATATATATATATATATAACATAAAGATACCAATTTTCAATCGTCTGTTAAACTAATTAAGGGTTCATCAATCTAGGAAAGGGTTTTGACCACAGTTCTTTTGGCTATTTTGCTTCTATATAAGAGTCGAGGCATATCCAACCAAAGTAAAATTGAGTGACCATTCTGCCTCGGTTGTGAACCGAGGCATAAAATTAAGCGTTACTACCTCGGTTCTACAGGCAACCGAGGCATAATAGTCATTAAAAATAAAAAGAAAAAATAAATCAGAATCAAAAACCTTAGAGCTTCCACCACTGACAATATCACAACCATTACGACGCCACCATCTCCACCACATGGCACTAGATCTGTTTGGACCACCACGTCAGCAATGCACCTGCAATCATCGTGCCTAAACGCGAAACCTTCAACGCTGCATAAGCATGAACTGATTGCGCAAAAAGCAAAAACTGATGATGCATGCATATTCAACAAAAAACGAAGAAAAAGGCAAGACAATACCCCAAAAACACGAGGTTTAATGGTAGACATCAATAGTGGCCAAGTGGTGGTCCGTTGGTGGTGCAACCATGACAGAACTACTCCGTAGGTGGTACAACGCTGCTGTTGGATGAGCTCACAACAGGTGAAGAAGAACATGAATGATGTTTGTAAAAGACGAAGAATAGTGCGTTCTGAAAAGACTTTTAACCTTCCGCCTCATTTATTTTAAACCAAGACATAAAGGCCAATTTTGCCTCAGTATTAAGGAAGACAAAGGCGTAAAGTCCAATTCTGACCATTCTACCTCGATTTTGAGACCACCTAAGGCCATATATCTCGAATAAAATAATTAAAAAATTGTCACTTTTATGCCTCAAGTAATATGCAACCGAGGCAAAATAGCTTTATACCTCGGTTTGGGGGGAATTGAGGCCTAATCCTTCGAATTCAAATTAAAAAATTCAAAAGATCCCAAATTTGAAAATTTTGAGAGATATTAGACCTCAGTTATGTTAGAACTGAGGAAAAAAAAAACCTTTTATGTCTCGGTTATTTGGACAATTGAGGCATAAAAGTTCACTGAAATTGCAAAATGCGATCGCGTTTGAATATGCTTTTGTTCTTCTTTATCCAAGGCATAAAGGACGTTGTAAAAACCCAAATATGCACTAGTGCCCACATTGGTTGAATGTTCTGTCTCTTCCAAAGTCTTCTTCAATTTCAAACACATCAGCACTACATTAAATTGGCTATTATTTACGAAAAATTATCTTCAAAATATTTTTCGTAGACAATTTGATTTTATCTACGAAAATTGATCATAGATAAAGTAAAAGTTTGAAGATAAAACAAAACTAAGTTACATATGAAAATTTCGCATGTAAATATGGTCAGAATTTTTTATACGAAAATATTGATTGTAGTTCAAAGAGTAGGGTGAAGTGAAAGTTTTTATTGTTGGGGTGGAGGCTCATACACTTGATTACAAGCAACCCATTTGTTTTCAATTTTGTGACAATACCCTTGATGAGGATGAGGCAAAAGGACATGCTGAAACTAAAGTGACCGATTAATCCAAAATAAGTAATTTCTATCACCGACTAAAGGATCAACCTAGAAAAATGTTTCAAGAGTCAAGCCATAAGGCAAAATTATAAAATTTGGCATTAGTGAACTTGATATTTTAATTTTTTTCATTTGTGAAGACTATCATACATCATTTGTGTTTATTGTTTTTAGTTATGGATTAATTATGAAGTTGTTTGAGTGAAATTTTCAACATCATTTGCCTAGTATAATTGAAGCATAGTTTAGTAATCCAATGTGTGTAGAAGGAGCTAACTACTTGCTTACTCCTCACTAAATAAGTGCCAAACTAAGTTAAATGATTTCCATATTAACTTTGCAGGCTTATTAAAGTTCATTCTTCAAGTGACAAGTTGGCTTTGTGACGAATTTGTACAACTTCATTCTCCAAGTGTTTATACTGATTTCTAAGTTGTCATTTTTTGCTATCCAATAATGACCTTTTTTACTACATAAATTAATTGTTAACAGTACTTCATTTCCCATACGCAAATAAGTGAAAACCCCATAACATTGGCTAACACTTATTTGGCTCCTAGTTTACACATGTTATGATACTTGGTGGACCATCCATCCCATCTATACAATTATGAAGAAGTTACTCGTCCCCGTCCCAACAAAATCACTATGTAGTCTTTGACACGCAGACACGTCAAGACTGAGGGGTTGATGGACCATTCGTCTGAGTTGTACAAAATCCGTTGAAAGGAAATCGAAGCATAGCTCGGTCGGACCTATGTTGACCTCGGCAAGGCAACATATAATTTGGATCATGTGTGTAAGTCAGACATCTAGCTTAGCCAGTGTGGTTATCACTAACGAGTACATACATAATTAGGCAATGACTCATAAATTATTGTTCAAATTGTTTTCAATTCTAACTATGTTGAATAAGTTAAAAAGCCATAACGTAGGTCAACACTTATTTGGCTCCTGGTTTACACCTTGTTATGATACTTGATTTATTACTCTTGGTTTCACCCATTTACGGTTACATGTTACTGATAATGCCAATCACTCACAATATGGTGAGACTTGTTTAATTAACATAGACAACTAATGCACAATTCAAACAGCCTAGGTTGGCACTTAATACCTTATAATCTGACACATAATGTTCAAAGTGGATTCAACAAACAAGAGGCATCAATTTGCCTTCAATAATAAAGAAACTTCCCATTAACTATTTTCATTGACCTTGTCATGTTAAATAAACATATTCATTTACAATATATTAAAATTGTAAAACTATAATTATTTACAAGATGCATTCCTCTATTAAGATATCGAAAATGTTATTGTATTGGATGAAAAATCGTATCACAGTGAAAATTTTCTGGATGAAGAACCCATTCACATATGTAATCTTGTCTAAATTGTTGTAGCTCTTCCTACCATTAAGAAATAGTGTGTTAGTAGAACCTCTTGTAAATAATTAATCGTGCAATGCAATGTAATATTTACTACATTGTTTGTACTTACACATGTGTAAGGAGGCATGTTATTGCCATCGTATTTCTTCACACCGTCCCACAATTGCATATATTTCAAGACCATAATCACACAATCAAACATGCATATAGCCTGGCGATCCCAACTCGCTACCTAGCATCACACGCTGTAGTGCCTCCCTAGTCATTTCTATCGCTTGGCAATCCACTCCACACCATCAGGTGCTACACTAGTACTGCGACACTACAGGTTTTAGGCACTCTAAGCCAGTTCCTAACAACCAAACATCCAATTCTCATACATCTAGAAACCAAAATATGCATTTGTATATTTCTCATGCTCCAAATTGCATCATCACAACTCATATGCATCATTCAAGTATCAACCCACATGCAATCATAACTTTGAACCAAACCAACACATGAATTTTACATGGAATATAACATGCTCATCAAAGACTTTTGCAACAGAATTAAATTCTGCATACCACTCCTATCAGTCGTAGCTTATCTCAAACATTGATTGCAACATTTCATGCATTCAATTATCTTATTCTTAAACAAATTGAGCATGATTATCCAGTCATATTTCATGCAATTTAAGGACTTCAAAACCAGCAACCCCCCTCCCCCGAGACTCATAAGTCATGCAACTCATATTGTCGCCTCAAACAAAACCTGCACTAATCCTTTTATTCCTATGACTCAAAAAAATAATTGTTAGTATTATTAAATGTTCATCAATCACACATTAGACACGCCATAGTATAATTCTGCACATTTTTGCATTATACTATTTTCCTGATTCAGATTGAAGTCCAATAGGATCCCAACTCGCTGCCAAAACGCAAGAACCCAAAAGGTTGTTAGACATTCGCCATCGCCTGTTGCATGTACCGTTAGGAGGGACATCAATTTCTAGGTAAACCAAGATTTCGTTGCACCTGTGAGAAACCCTAAAACCCCCAAATTCAATCAATTTGTCCAATTTTTTACTTAGGCAGTCAATCAGTTGTTGACATAAGAAGCCAAGTTGGTTTGCTTCTTGAAGATTTGATGAAGATTGAATGAAGCTCTTTTGAATTATCTTGAAGTCATTACCATTGGAATGAAGCCTACATTGATGAAGGAAAGGAGATTTGATGATAACCATGTTGATCAAGGCTGGAACGTGTGCTCGCCATGTAGTTACATCATTTAGAAAGTGTATTTTAAGTTTGTAATTCATGTTATAGACCTTATAGCATTAATTAGATGTTTTTGGTCTTAGGTGTGTCTTTTAATCTGTTGAATGATTTTTCAACAGGTTAAAATGTCTCTTTTAATCCGTTGAATGGTTTTTGAACAGGTTAAAAGGTTGGCTACAATAATCTTAAACTACAACAAATTCAATCAATTGATTTAGTTTTTAATCGACTGATTTCACTTAAGTCAAGTGAAATCAACCGATTGATTTGAAAATCAACCTATTGAATTTCGTAACAATTTGACTATAAAAGTTGTGATTTTCGAAAGAGAGGTCAATTGATCATTTTAGAGCGCAAATTTGTTCTGAAAACTTGTGGAAACTCTCTCCTTTATGATCATACGTGTTGCAGCTATTGAAGATTGATCTTGGATCAATTCTTGGAGCTTTTGGCTTGGTTTGAACCTTGAAGAAAGTGGTTTGTGGTAGGATGGGTTTTGCTACCATTGAGGTTTGACCTTTCTCAAGCTTTGTGTGTGTGTTTGGTGGTTTTCCAGGTCTGCAAGAGGGTTCTTGCTGTGCTGGTGTGATTCTTGTGTGATTCAATTGTCTTTTGTGGTGTTTTTGCATATTTTGGAAGTGTAAGGGTGAATACTTTGTAAAACTTTTGAAATAGTGCAAAGTCAAGCTAAGGTTGCCTTGACAAACTGGATGTAGCTCAGGTTTGAGTGAACCAGTATAAAAATCTCGTGGTGTCCTCTCTTCTCTAACCTTTCTCTCTTGCATTTTCATTTTAAATTTTAAAGAACTTGTGCTTTAATCATCTTTTTCATGTTCTTGCATGTTTCAATGGCATCTGCAGCATTGAGCATGTTTGTATAATCATTTGGAACTGGTCTTGATCATTCTTGAGCATTGTTTCTGCTTTAAAACTCGAATTTGCATTTCTGCATTTTTCCCAGTATTTCAGTCAACTGTTTTTCTATTTCAATCGATTGATTATACCAAAACAAAATCTGTTTAGTAAAATCAATCTGTTAACTCTGTTTTGATCGATTGAAAGTGTACAGTTCAGTACTGTTTGCATCCTAACTTGGTGATCTATTTGATTCAATTAAAGGTAGTTTTTAACTTCAAAAAGATAGCCTAAATTTTTAACTAGCCAATTCAACCCCCCCTTCTTGGCTTTTCAACCATTTCAAAACTAACATCAGTGTAGTACCGGCAGACGCAGTACGGAAGGATCTTGCAAATGCTATTTGATTCTATCAAAGGCAGCCTGGCAATCTTCATTCCATTCCACAACTTGATTCTTACGCAACAATCTAAATATTGGCTCACAGGTGGAGGTTAATTGGGAGATGAATCTAGCAATGTAGTTCAGTCTGCCTAAAAACCCTCGCACT
>Ga0214543_1008795_pt1 | contig 16237 bp, 6 predicted proteins | sample CNSS2metaG_FD_160094 | JGI IMG/M metagenome (GOLD analysis project Ga0214543, IMG submission 160094) | Root nodule microbial communities from cowpea collected in UCLA plant growth center, Los Angeles, California, USA - CNSS2 | ecosystem: Host-associated > Plants > Roots > Nodule | place: USA... | reverse complement strand
CGTGTACAAATCGAGCCATTGGTATTTGAGAGAACAAATATGAATATATGTATGTTAGTGGTGTTTGAGAGAAGAGGGAAGAGAGAATTGTATTTATAGGTTGAGAAATGTTGTGAAAGGTGAGAGTAGGTCTTACTTTTCGAACCAAAACGTGTCTTTGGCTGTAGCCTGCAGTGATAGATGCTGCTTCAAGCAAACGGACTTTGAAATATTCGTCTTCATTAGGATCTGTGTTAGGCTCTGACTTGTTATATGTTAAAAGTGTTTTGAAACTGTATACGTTGGATTGGATGGAAAACTATGACTATCCGCGGCAACAGCCACTTGTGCTGACGGAGAACTTTTCTATTTTGACAGTTTCATTTGGCAAATAGGGTTTGCCATAAATGAGAGCCAGCAATAGCTTTCCCATTGTTTTATTCTTGGAATTACGATAGCTTACCAACCAATAATACTTTACATCCATTCTATATTTGTTTATCCTTTATTTCTTTTCAGAAATGTTTACCCTTTATTCTTACTCTTTTCTCCGATTATAGACCAATGACAACTTCACAATTTCTTTAATCCAATATTTTATTATACAAAATAATTGACAAATGAATTTATATAGAAAATATGGTATAAAGAAAAGTTTTCCCTTTTTTTATTATTACACTATCCTTAAAACATATCGTTATCTAGTTATTAGAGCGTAAAAATATTATTTTCTAATTATAATTAATTAGATCAATAGTTCAAATTTATATGTAGAATGTATATCATATTTTCTCTATGATTTGCTTATAATTAAATATAACTATTAAAATTCTCGTAGGAACAAAAAGCTTATAGTAAAAAAAGTCCAAGACCAAAACAATAATAAAAATCGAAATAGTTAGTTAAGGACGATTGTCAAGTTGAGTGAGTCTGAATTGAGTATTAAGTTGAGACCATTTATGTTGAACGTCAATCCAAATCAGGTCAAAGAATTTAGTTGAGTTGATCCAGGTCGAGATTGAATGTTGGTCGAGTCGAATAATCTAGTTGAGTCGGGTCGAATTAAAGGTCGAACTTGGTTGAGTAGGATCGAAGGTCGAGGCAAGTTAGCCTGAGTGAAGGTCGACCAATCTAGCATGGGGAGAAGGTTGAGTTGAGTTAGCTTGGATCGAAGATCAAACTAAGACAACCTAGTCTAAAATTCGAGTCAAGTCAGCTGGGCTAAAGAATTAAGTCAAGCTAGAGTGGGCCAGAAAATCAAGTCAAGCTAGAGCGGGCCAAAGAAAGAGTCGAGATTGCTCAGACTGAATGTCAAGTCAAGTTAGTAAGGGCTGAAGTTCAACTTGAGTCTACTAAGGCAAACTTGGTAGACCCAAGTAGACCCATGTCAAAGCTTGACTCAAATTGGTTTGGCCGAACAATCAAGTCAAGTCAGCCAAGGCTAAGGTCAAAGTGAGTGGGTTGAGCAACCTAGGTCAAGTCAAGCCGGTTAGGATTGAAGGTCAACTCTAGTTAGCCTAACTGTTGTTGATCTGAGTTGGCCAAGTTGAAAACCAAGCCTAGTGAGTTCAGTCGAAGGTTGAGCTGAGTTGGTTCGACTAAAGGTCGAGTTGAGTCGATTTGGTCGGAAAGTTCAATCGAGTTGGTCTGGGTCGAAGGACAACCCAAGTTGGCATGGCTGAAGAATCATGTCGAGATGGCTTGAGCCAAAGGTCGAGTAGAGCCAATTAGGGACAAAGGTCGAGACAAGTTGACCTAGGTGAAAGTTGAGCGAAGGTCGACTTGAGTCGGCTTGGGTCAAAAGTCAAATCAAGTTGACGAGTTGAATATGTGAGTTGAGTTGGCTTGAGCCGAAGGTTGAGTCGAGTTGACTTGGGCTGAAGGTTGAACCAAGTCGATCAAGGTCGATGATATTGAAGGTTAACCTGAATTTGCTTAAGCGTAAGTCGACCTGGGCGAAGCTTAACCTAAGTCTCCTAAGCCAAAGGTAAACTTAAGTAAGTTAGGTAGAAGAATCAACTTGAGTTAGTTGGATTGAACAATCAAGTTAAGTCCACCTAGGCCTAAGGTGAAGTCGAGTTGGCCTAGGTCGAATGACTCAAGTCGAAGGTTGAGTTGAGTTGGTTTGGGTCGAAGGTTGATTTGAGTCAACTTGGATCGAAGGTTGACCTAAGTTAACCCAAGTTGAAGGTTTACTTAAGTCAGCTTAAGTTAAAGTTTGACTCAAGTAAGCCAATACTGAAGATTTGACCCTTTAATTGGGGGTGAGTCGACTGGACCTTCAACCTCAGTGGATTTATCTCGACCTTCGGTCAAAATTGACTAGATTTGACCTTCAACACATGTTAAGTCGATTTGACCTTCGATCCTAGTTGAATATTTTATATATAAAAGTTAATAAAAATCTTGTAGTGAAGTCAAACTCACTTTAGCGCTAACCTTAACCAACTTGAAGATGGAACTTTTATATTATTTTTATTATTTAAAATATTTTTCTTAAAATTTATAATTTTAATTCACTTACCCAAACAATTCACATAAATGAATTATTCTATATTAAATTGCCTCATCTACACACTATGAAGGTTCCGGAGTTTGAAGGGTGGGTGAGTTAATTAAACCGGGCTTGAAGTTTGGTTTGGGCCTCAGGTGCATGTTGAAGATCGGAAAGCCCATGGTTGCATTTAAGTATTCAGCGAGCAAATAAAATGAAGTGGGATCCATCAGCGTCACCACAACATCTGGGCATCGCATAAACGTGCGATGCTGATTCTCGTATGACACATCCTCACGATTGTCACGGAGGGAAAGAGAGGCGAGAGAAGTGTGTCTCTGAATACTGAAAAATTTGACCATGTCTGCAGCCGTGGTAGGCTCCAAACCACCTTTGATCACCTTCAAGTCTACTTGCAGAGCCACATTTGCCGCCAATTTCACCTCCATTAAGTTCCCCGCTACTCCTCTCTCCTCCAATCTTCTCTTCTTCAGGCTCACTCACACTGCTTCTTCCAACCGAACCACAACCTTCCGTGGCTTCAAGCGCTTTTCCCCTGTCATGGAGTGGCAGGATTGCACGTATCTCCTTTCTTTCACACCCTTCATATTTTACTTCTTGTTACCGATTAAGCTTCTTATAATTAACTATTGATATCTCAGCAGCTACTATGAAACCCATTTACTGAGAATTTTACGTTTGTATGATTCATTTCACACAGTTTCACATTTGCCTGCTGAGGTGTGATTGAATGAGTGCTTTAGAAACCCTCTTCCACTCCTGATAGTGCCTTAATTACAATGCTTGGGGTTGATAACTAGAAAAGTGTATTTCCAATTTCAGGGTAAAGATGCAGATTGATGTGCCCATCTCTGTAGCATATGCTTGTTATTCCGATCGCGAAGCCATCCCAAAATGGATGCCCTTTATTTCCTCTGTTCAGGTATGCTTGCTTTCCTTCTCACCGTCTATTTTACGGATCATTTTGCTGGATTAGTGAAATAGGGCCTTGTAAGGGGTGGGGGAAATACACTCCCGTAATTGTTTACATGTGACTTATATCTTGTACTCCTGTTTTTCTTCGCATCATAGGAAATCTTAGGATATTATGGTACCTAATAAGTTATAAATGTCGTCGTAAATAATCAGCAATGATTGTTTGCTAAGTGTAGCACAGTAGATATGGTATTTTTGCTTTTTTTCCTTGCTTAGTCAAGCAAGTAACTGTGTTTGAAATCTTTGACCCCTGCCTTGTTGCCAAGGAAGGATGACCTGACATTACAATCAGGGTCTAGGTATTTTTTATTTGAATCCAAATGGTGCCTATGAGTACTGAAGCCCTGTAATTTTCGTTCAATAATCATGAACTGAAAAAAAAAAAAAAGCATTTTGATTTTATGCAAATGTTGTATTTGTTCCGCAGATACTGCCAGACAAACCTGATCTTTCACGGTGGACCTTGAAGTATAAGGCCTTTGGTCGTGATATTGAATTCTCTTGGCTTGCTCGTAATATGCAGGAAAAGATCCCCAACCTAATACTATAATTCTTTTTTCCCAATAAAATTCTCTTTTGGTTACAAATTACAATTGATTTCATGTTATATCACCTTCTTGCAGCCCATTCCAAATCAGAAAATCCACTGGCGATCTATGGAAGGTCTTCCAAACAGGTAACTTACTAGCATATTTTGCTAAGTGATTTATTAATTTTTGGCGGTTCATCATTGTGTGAAGATATTTGAGATTTATGACAACAACAAAGAAAAGTTCAGATACACCATCTTTGTTCACCGACTAACTATCCTTTATATCATATTGAACTGTCCAAGCTTTATTATAGTTTTTCCTAGCAGTGGTAATGCATCATATTTAGATCAGCTACCAGGGTGAACTTGGAATGCTTGATGATGTGCTGAAGTAATATAGAAAATTAACAGAATTTTATTTGTACTATTAACTTTTGCCAAAAGAAGATAGAAAGAGGAGAGCAGAGGAATCTAGAGTAAATTTAGACGGAAATGTGTGATGCATGCATCATTGTATTGTTGTCTTGCTTCACATTTCTTGCTTTTTGTTTGTTTCCCATACATAGTATTGAGTAATATTCACTCAGCTTATGCTTAATTGGCTCAATTTACTTTATGATGTAGATTTATGCCTTTTTTCTTATATATGAATACCAAAAAGAGAAGGGAGGATAAATCCTTGCTCACAATAGTGTCCGAAAATCATAAAGAGAAAGATTCTTATGCCTCATCCTATGTGTGTATTAAATTCAGCAATGAATGCAACATAAAAGTAGTTTATTGCAATATATATCCTATAAATTAAACACCTTAGTCCTTAGCTGGTTTTTATAGTAATATTTTGCTGGTAAGGAATGTCACTATCCAACTTTTGGGCTTAAGATATAAACTGTCATGTAATTTCACGGAGTGAAAAGCCCCTTCCACCTTTATAGCAGTGACTATCGTTAGTAATTAGGTTACCCTTTTCCTCCTTACCTTTATCTATGTCGTGTTGGTGCATTAAGATATTAGATACATCTATCCCTTTGCACTTGTAGTAAACTCTAAGAATGTGAATGGGATGCTTCTAGCATGATTAAAGAATACCTAGCTATATCTCGTTCAAACTATCTAACTGTAGCTAAGATACATTTGCTGCATAAATCATGATTAGCACTTGATACTGAGGGACGAGTTGAAGACCCCATATTTTTCTTACACAACTTTAATGTGAGAAAAGAGAAAATTTTCCAATAACAATCTTAATTTTCGCAAATGATGAAACCCCTCTTCACTTAAGACATTTTGTATATGTGTGGATATGTATAAGTAGAGAAATATTTTATACGCAATAAAATATATCATTAAAGAATATATATTTATATTTTGAAATATATTGGGAAATGCTATCCATTGCCCTAATATTTAGTTGAGTTTTTAATTTAGATGCGTAGAAGATGCTCTTTCATGATTTTTAAATGCGTTCCTGCGTGACTTACAATAAAAACTTTCTCCTTTTTATTTTCTTAATCAATGCTCTTAAGACACTGGTTAGCAAGAGTTGAATATTAAAGGAGGCTTTATTTTGTTATTTTGTCTTGAGACTCGTAAAATGTTGGAACCAGGTCTACAACTTAGACAATTCCTGTTTAGTCTGATTTTATTCATTTTTAAGAAAACTTTCACAGAAACAGAAAATGCCAGAGCAAGCGTTGTTCAAAATGTATTAGTGAACCAATTCGAATCATTAACCAAACTAAAGCGTAAGTTAAAAAGGAAATAGTTTGGATTGGTTCGGACAAATTGTCCCATTGTTCAGTTTGATTCAAGGAAATTCAGTTTGTTTTTCGCTCAGGAGGTAACGAGTTTTTTCTTAAAGGAGCTTTTTCTATTCTCATTTAAAAGACAGTTCAGTTGGTTTAGGTGAAATTTTTTTCCAGTTTGGTTTGGACGACTTGTTTTCAATTTTGTTTGGTGTTCTTAGCTAAACCGAACCATGAACAGGCCTTGCCAAAGCCTAGCTCCTTAGAGCAAAGTTTTCTGCCCCACATGATGAATGCCAAATCCAAGGTTCATGAATCCCCCTCTCTCATGCACCCCAGCCCTCTAAATACCCTATCACATCACGGAAAGCATTCCACTAACATACTAACAATCAGCACATAGGGATATGACAAAGTGGATCTTGACTCTTTGGATATCCTCAAAAGTATTCACATAGGTAAGGAACTTGCTTAATGGGATGGGTCCATATTAGGTATTTACTTGCAAATTTTAACAGAGTTAAGTGTGGTTAAGATAATATAGTACCTACCACGCCCCGCCTCATCTCATCCCTATAATTTATTTATTTGTATGTATGTATGTATGTAATTGAAATATTTATTTGTGTAAATAATTATGCCCGTTAATGCAAATTTCATAATGATTGTTTTAGAGGACTATGTTTTCAATGTTGTTTAGTTATGACTTATGTTTGAACGACTTAAGGTTACGCTTTAATTTTTTTGTTATATTTGGATTCCTTTTTAATGTTATAATTATTTTATTTTATTTAAGAATGAAATTTCCATTTTTTCAAAGGTAACATGGAATTTTTATTAAAATGAGATAAATGTGGTCAATCTTGACAAAGATAATATATAAAGGAACATTTAACAAATGATACACCAACGACCAAAAGAATCCTTTGTGAATCCTGAGCCAACATTAATATAAAGCCTTTTCTGGAGTTAAATAAAGTATGTTACGTGCTCTGTTAAAACATTAAAATAGGCATATTAAATTAAGTAATATAAATATATTTCTGCATACAACTTCCATTGTGAATTTTGAACTGAACAATAGATATGTTTTTTGATGTCAATGCTATTATGAAAAATAAAAAAGATCAGGTGCATTTACCACCAAGAATTAAATTTTGAAATAATTTTTAATTATTTTTTTATTGATTTGTGGAATTTATACATAAGTACTGGTAAAGGTTGCGACGTATAGATACTCAATGAGTAAAGAAATGAGGATTAAAGTTGTTACTCATGTGAGCATGGAGATAAGTCCGAGTATTTTCTGAAATACGGATGATATAACACCCTTACCCTAAACTCATTGTCAAGTTAACTAACTCAAACGAGTACTACAGTTATTCCTTCTAGAACAGAGCTCTCATACCGTGGGTCCTATTTGTTATCCATTATCATATCATTTTCAGCTTTCACACTAGAATCATGGGTTTCACCAGTGCTTGTCATAGTCTAGTTTGTGTACACTGTGTATAATAAAAACTAGATGTGATGACCACTAAAGAGACTATGTTGCATTATTCAGTATTTTTAAGATTTTTAATTGCATGATTTCTCATGTGGCAGAGGTGCTGTACGATTCTATCCGAAAGGCCCTTCATCGTGTGTAGTAGAAGTAAGGTCCTTTATATGAATTTTTGCACACCTATTTAATTTTAATTCTCACTGAGTATTTGTCAAACTAGCTGCATGTTCCTAATGGTCCAACTAATCGCGTCTTCCTATCAGTCCATTGCACAACTAGGTGGTGCTCTACATGTATGCATCTATGTAATAATTTTTCATGTTGGTCCCATGAACATTTTTTTTCCACGCATTTAACTTCTATCAAGAAATTGGGAGAACTTGAAAGTGATAATGCATGTTCTTTTATCCATTTTTCTACCTCGGCGGCCCTTAGCACTAACTACTGCATTTTTGTCCGTTACAGCTTACAGTCTCGTATGAGGTTCCTCAACTTTTAGCTCCAGTGGCATCGGTGAGCAATCTGATCGGAAAATAATTATGTTCATGATGGCTTAGGTTGACAAAAACCGTGATAGAACCTCTAATTATCCTTTAGTGTGAGCAAATTAGGGGATAGAAAAAAGTTCAGAGGAATGGTTAAACTATTTTACTAGTTTCATTCGCTTGTGTTGGACTTTCACCCAGTTATAATTTATTTCATTTCGCACCTTTCATACCCTTTAGAACCTTTTTTCTGATGTTCTCCCCTTCTTGATCTAATTTGCAGGCACTGCAACCTTTCCTTGAAGGTTTACTTCAACGTGGTTTGGAAAGATTTGCTACATTCGCCAAAAGTTACACCTAAGATTTTATTATGATTGTCCTGAATTTTATAGCAGGGCTACTTTTCTATAAGCATAGCTGATTTTTTTCATATTGATTTAACTTTTTGTCCATTGATTGAATTACTGAAGGATGATCTTACTGCATGAATGATTAGTCAACATTCAAGTGTAAATTATGTTAAAGAATAGTCTTAATGCATAATAAACACATTCGAAATTTGTAAAGCTGCTTTGAACACTTAAAAAATGTTTGAATTGAGATCCTAGAATAAAATTTGCAAAACCTTCTGGAGGACCGAAGCTCCAGTTAGTCCTATGCCGAGTCTATACTTTTGTGAAAATGAAAATAAAAATGAGGTTCACCCAATCTGCACCTCACATAATTGCCGACAAATAATGGAACAGAAACTAAGACATTAAGAACAGTTTTATTGACACACAAGAATCTGACATGAATATTGCAGTCAACAAAAATTGGGTATAGTACAAAAATAATAATGTTAACGACAGTACATATTTACACCGCCATCCTCTATCCCCGATTATGTACTTCCACCGGACCACGTTAAAAAAAATGATGGCTGCTTTTTCCAATGTCTAAACTGAAGCAGCCAAAAACAGCATGTATGAACTCAACATTATTCGATGAACTGTGTATGTACACACATTCAGTTGCTAGCACTGCCTTCCAACAAGCTCCTCAAGCTACAAAGAGCCTCTGCAGAGAGGCTACAACATCTCAATTTCCGTTGGCGAGGAGGGGATGGCTCTGGCTCCATGTGGTCGAGGGAAGAAAAACATACAATGATGACAGTGAGATTATCAAATGTGTTCAGGCGTAGTGCCTCCATAACCAGGTCCCTGGCACATTTTTCAGGATCGTCATGCCTTCTCAGGCCTCTGCGAACAAGGCTAACTGCATGCTGACTTGACATGACATCCCATATGCCATCGCATCCTATGATGAGGAATTCATCATCCTCTGTTAGAACCACTTGCCTGAACTCAGGTTCTGCAATCAAAGGTGAGGGACCACCCTTAGGTAACTTCATGTCCCAGTCGCCTAGTGCTCGAGTAACTGATAAAACCCCATTGAGATATCCATCATCTATGTAGCCACCCAATTCTTCAACACGCCTCCGCTCTGATGGATAAATAGGTCTGTGATCTTGAGACATGTCAATGGCCTCTCCTTTGCGACAGAGAACTGCTCGGCAGTCGCCAGCATTGGCCACCATTAGAAGCCTGAAAGAAGCTTAGCAGATATCAGCAAAGCAAATATAGAGAAGGAAAGACATTTGCATTCAATCTAAAAATATTCATAGATTAGAGACGTATTAAAAGCAAAATCTATCCAAATATTGGCAGGTCGAAGAAATGTGAATTCCGATGAAAGGACAATCAATGTTGAAGCAATGATAGAGAACACCCCAATAATGCACATGAATGCACATGAACAGGATTTAATTTAAAGACACTGCACGTGTTACCTATTCTGATAAACTTTCCATAAGGTAAAATTAGACAAACTAATTTGTAATAGTTAACTCCTTAACATATTTAAAAGCTTATTTTAGCTTATCAATAAGCTTATTTAAATTGGTGGGAAAAACTTATTTTGTTTCTTTTATTTTCTATGAATGATAATGGAAAAGTTTATGCAAACACAACTCAAGTAAAGAGATAAATATAATCCAGTAAGCTGCTAAGAGTGTACTAATAAAGAACCAAGAATGTGAAGTATGTATTACCTTCCAAATATCAAAGCAGTGAGGGCCGTGGTGCCTGATGAACTATTCACACTGCAATCATCGGCCAAAGCTGAATCAGCCAAAAGAAATGCCTTTGTGAGGGAATCCTCTACCTCTTCAAGAAATACACTATTGACTTCAGAAGTCTGTGGGAAACTGACATCTTCGAAAAAGAACTTTATGACGTTTTTTCTTATATAAGCTGCAGCTTCAGGTCCTCCATGGCCATCAAACACCTAGGATATTGCCAAACCTCAGTTAAATTTAGAATAAGAACGGACAAGTTCAAGAGACAGAGATGAAAAATTGATTACCCCATAAAAGGCACTTGGCTTGGGAAAGTTGTATAGTGATCCCATATGAGATGACAAATCATCTATCCTTATGTGTTCATCTTCCATGTATCTCCTTGGTCCAATGTCAGCAAAACTACCTGAACGGAGGGAAGGTATAAACTGCAGAACCGCAGATTCAAGAGCAGCATCTGAGATCCTGTCTGCAGACTTAGCATCCTACACAAGGACAATTAAATACAAATCAGTAAAACAAGAATCAATATATCGAAGGACTGGATGGTACTATTCTGCAAAACTCTGTTAATTTAATCCCCTAGAAATATTAATTCTCCAAACCAAAAAAAGACCACAAGCTAACAATCAAATCAGAACTTCTAAAATCTATTGCAAATTTACGAAGATATCCATGGAGGATTTGATCAGCAACAGATGTAAGCGAGCAACAATGTTCTAGGTACCGACTGCAACAAAATCCATCCCAGACACATCCATCTCAACCAATAATTTCTACTTCAAATGAACAGGCAGATTCCCTTACTATTGCTAAGACACAATTGGAATCATCGTAAATAAACCGTTAACCTAAACATTCGTTCCAAAATTTCACAGGTAAAACATGGAAGTAAATAACCTAAAGGAAATCAACAAAATTCAGCTATCTTCACCTAAGTTCAACAATCACGCTAACCCCTGATCCAAATGTTTCAAGAAATTTTCCTTTCTAGAAAGGACTTGATCCGAGAAAGCGAAATCAAAGAATTTTCATGATTGAGCAAGCGAACAGCAAGAATTAAAGAACCCCTTCAGACTCTATAACCATCTATGTCATCCAACAACAGAGACACAGCAAATTCATAAGATCAAAAAACGAAAACGAGGGTTTTCAGAATCTAACTTCTTGTGAAGTGAGTAACTCGGCAGAGACCAACTCAGTGACACGAACTCGGTCAAAATTCGGAGGCAAATTAGCATCTGTATCTCCGATCTGGTGAACATCGCTTCCCTTGTTTTGAAAATGCTTCACATCCAACACACCCATGTTCTGTTGACACACAACCTCTGCTTCAGCCACCATGTTCTGTGGTTTCTCTCTTTCCTCCTCTAAACTTCTCACGCGAAAGCTGATCCAAATCCGACGCTGTATAGAGCTGAAAACTGTTGTGCTATGTTCCAAAAATACTTGATTGACGTTACAAAACTGTTTCGATTCTCTTCTCTTCTGTTGAGATTTCTGGGGATTTTTCTCGCGGTTTCTGTTGGGATTGGTGATCAAAAACTTCTGCCACGAAGGGGTTGAAACGCCATATAAGAGGCTCACCCTGGAACCGGCGGCTGCCGGTACCCTAGTTGGCTTCACGGACACGTGGAGTTTCTGGGATCACAAGCGCGTTTGCCTCGCACGCGTTGAGGCTTGGCTTAACCGACACGTGACAGTGTTTGCAGGTTGACGTGTGACCTTTGAAGAGTTGGGGAGTTGCGTATACGAAATGACCGGAAGGTCCTCAGTTGTGTAAGCTGTCAGTTTTGACTTGAGAGTTGGTTACGGTTGAGAGAGGGGTAATATGAGAAATTTTCATAGCGCCGACCGAGTAATATAACTGTCTTCTTGTGTTCATAGGCGCTGACGCGTTTGTCAGTCCCCACCAACATTGGTGATGTGTGACGTCATCTCTCGCCCACGCTTTTTTAATCTCTCTCTTCTTGCTACCACTCACACACAACAACCAAAATAACAAAAATTTAACTCAAAAATGCTAAATAACTATGTCAATTTGCCCTGATATCATATTCAACTTAAACCAAATTTACCTCTTATGAACAAATATGTGGTTCTACCAAAAGAATAAAGCAAGTATTATTATACGTTCTAAAATTTACATTCACTAATTAATATTATATATGTTTTAAAGCTAAAACAAACCATAATTATAAAAGGCTTGAATTTAACAACTTCATCACCTCCTTTTACTTTTTTGGCGGTCACTCAATGTTTTTTGTGATTATTTGTTTTTGTAGTTTATCTTAATCTTAATTATCATAATCATCAAACATAACATAGGCTAAGGTTTTTATTCAATTTCACATTTCTATTCAACAACACATGCATATGCGAATTAAATGGAATACAATATATATATATATATATATGAATTCACATTCTTCTAAATAACTAACTATATAAATTTATTTACTTTTTGGTGGTCCACCATAGTGTTGTCCTAAATTTCTCTTATTTGGCATCTTTTCTTGTTCCTTTTTCATAATTTGATATTTAGAAATAAGATGGATATGCATGGATTGTTGTACAGAATGGGAACTGAAATTGAGGTGGTGATGTGTGAGAAAGTCAAGTGGGTAGTATTATTCCTGCTTTTTCCAAATATCTTCCAACGAGGTTAGGTGGTGGCTTGCAATTCATCAACGTCTTAAATATTTTTCATAACAGGTGGCAAACCAAGTGCTCATTCTATTGTTTTCTATGTGTGTGATGAGTGCTATTAAAAAAAGCTTAAATTCTGCTGTTAGGAACAGTGAAGAACATAATCAATCAACTGAAATGGGAATTTGGGTAAATTCAAGCACATTTGGAATATTTTTAGCTGTTTTAGTGTGGTCCAAGTGAAAACATAAACATGGTTGAAATATTAAAATACAAAATATCAATTTATTTTTTAATTGATGCTTTTGTTCTATATTATTTTTTGTAAGTAGGAACTAATCACAAAATCTCTGTTCATGTTTATGATAGAATAATATACGAAGATAATTGTACATAATTTTTAGTTTTATAATCTAGACTTTGAGGTCTAGACAAGCTATTTTTTTTGCTTGCAGGTGTCATATTAGCAAATACATTCTAAAATGAAGTTTATGTTATTGACTTTTGGCTAAGGTATTTATGGAAATATTTATCCCTACAAGTTTACAAGAGGAGTATATGAAGGTGCTAAAAGTTCCAATATTGTGCTACAAAAATAAAATACAAAGAGGAGTGAAACAATAACTTCATGAATTCATTCTAGTTATATTCATAGAGTTCTGAGTAGACTTTTTTGTGATAATTTATAAGGAGATTAGCATGATTTTGGTAGGTATTATTTTTTTGACTATGCTATAATATGTAACGAAAAGTTAAGTATGTATTTTTTGTAAAAGAGTCGGAATATTTCTCAAGTGTTTCACAATCAATTATATTTCTTTGTTGATTAAAAAAGTGGATCAACTTTTTAACTTAATTTATGAGGGTGCATTTTAGTAAATAAAAGAATAATATATTATATAAGTTGTGTGTGATTTGTTTGTGTAATAAAAAATGAAATTATAATTTGTTTATCGAGCCCATCTTGGTCGTTGAGCCTGCCCGGCCCGTCTTAGTCGAGTTTGTCTAGCTCGTCTTGGTTGTCTGATCCGTCTTGATCGTCGAGCATGTCTTGGTCGTTGAGTTCGATTGGCCTGTCTTGGTTGTCGGGTTCGCCCAACCCTTTTGTGTCATCAGGGCAGTCCGATACGTGTGGATCGTTAGGTCTGTTGGCCCGTTTGTGTCATCAGCCTTCCCCACCCGATTATGTCGTCGGGCCTGCCCGACCTGTCTAGGTCGTTGGGCCAGCCTGGTCCGTCTTGGTCGTTGGACCCCCCTGCTCGTGGAGTCGTTGACCCGACTCATCGAGCTCACCTACGGACCGAGCCAAATTGACAACTCTACCAGAGATGTCTAGAGTGTGAGGTTAGGCGAGAATAATTTAAAATTTCACCTATTTTGAGAGTATTTAAATTTCTAGTTATTTAGCTAATTGAAATACTTCAAAAAATACTTACATCTTAAATGTTTTTTAAGTTCTCTATCCAAACAAAGGATTTTATCACAAAGAAATCTAAATTCTTTAAAATAATGAATTACTTCGTTAAAATGCTTTATCCAAACACAGCATTAGGATTTCTTATCTTGTTATACATGCATATGAGACTTTCAAGAACACATAATGTATTCATTAATTATTATTAATGAAAGTTGTACTAAACTAGGTCTATTGATTTTTTTTTCTTCGTTCTAATGATTTTTCTATGTTAAAAAAATGTTGGGTGTTTTCTCTCTTTTATATTTGGTGTATCCTATTGTTTTATCTATTATTTATATTTATATAAGAGATAATTGACCTTCCCTTTTGTTATTTTCATTATCTTTCCAACAAAATTAAATTGAACTTTCACGCAAAATTAGAATTCGGTCATATTCAAAATTTTGATACAGGTTGATTTTCAAACTTTAAAAATGAATGCAAATAGTCCTTTTAATTTAATTATATTAAATTTTTTTGATGTGACAAAAACGTTTCATATTAGCATTTAAACTGTTTACACCATTTGATCGCTTTAATGTCAAACAGAAAACATGTTTAATACGTCAAAAAAATTTAATGTAATTAAGTTAAAATAATTATTTTCATTTGTTTTTAATTTTTGGAAGACAAAATATATCAAAGTTTGGGATATGAACGATTTTTTTTTTTTGACAAATAAGAAGTTATAATAAATATGTATCACACTTATCACATAGTTCGTTCACTTACAAATTAATTTAAAATACATCTTTGTTGACGTCATGTTTATTTTTGCCAAACATATTTAAAGTCATTCGACAAATTATCCAGTCTAATTCATTGAGCAAATTAATTTGAAATAGTTCACAACTCTCATACTTGTATTAGTTAGATGAATTTAATTTGTTGAACTAATTTACCCAAATCTGTTGGATGAATATGTTTTTTTAGCAAACTCTCTTTTAAGTCGAAATTCGATGAGTGAATCTTAATCCACTAAACAAACTATGTAAAACCAACATTTCTACAAATTTCTTTCTTTCTTCGTGTAGTTACAAATCCAAATAAGTCATTATATGAATTCAACTAGGTCTATCAATTAATATACACAATTTAATCCAATCATATTTTATTAAATAAGTACTTTTACTTGAAAATTCCAAAACTTTAATATCAACATGTTTTTGCACTCCAATTTAACTAACTAGCCAGCTCTCCCCCCCCTCTCTCTCTCTCTCTCTCTCTCTCTATATATATATATATATATATATATATATATTCTTAATTCAAAAGTGGCTGCCCCAACACTTAAATCCATTTAAAACCCAACCTTCAAATTCTAATAGAACACTTATTTCCAATTACTTCAATTAACTTTAAATGTCAAATCGTCGGTTTTCATTGGAATTTGATTAAAATCCCACAAAAAGCCAAATAGTTACAACTCCAAAAACTAGTCACCTTTTAAGCTTCTAATAATACCAACGATAATAAAAACACAAACTAAAAGAAACTCTACCATACTAATTGAGAGAATTCAAGTTCTCAACTATTAAACTTTTTCAAAAAACATTTTTGCTTTTTGAAAAAGCAAAATAATAAAATAAAAAGACAAAAGAAGAATATTTTACCTTGAGTATGGGTGTTAGAAACTCTCTCTTTAACAATTGTTCATTATAAAGCCATAACGTTTTTTTCTTAAAAGGATATTTTATAGTTTTTGGGTAAAATTTTTATTAATGAAATTTCAAAAATTAATTGAAACAAATTGTAAACATCGATTTGAACTTTATATTATATTAAAATGAAACTAAGCTGAATGGTATTTAGTTTTTATATTTGATTTTAATGATTATTTGTGAAAGATAGAATCTAATCATGTTGCAAACACTCTTATATATAAACATATGTTAAGAAAATATTGAACAAAGTTTTAAATCTTTCAATTATTAAGTTTTTATGGCTATATTGGGAATATTTTTAACTAATTTTAAAATTGTTTTACCATTGGAAATATGTATTTAGTCTTTGCTAGTCTTAATATTGTTTGATAAATACTTTTTTAAATTAGCTTTAAACATTTTTGACACGCAATTTAAAATATCTATTTTTTAAGTATTGACTTTTAAACTTTTTTTTCGATGTTTATTACGTTTTCTTAATACCCTTTTTAAACAAGGGCATTTTTTTATTTGGTTTCTTTTCTTTCACTCATCCACAAGTGTGAAGCGTAGACGCATCAATTGTTCTCACCCTTGTCAACTTTTTTTTTTTTTTTGGTTTATTTTTTTTTAAA
>Ga0214543_1008794_pt1 | contig 16240 bp, 19 predicted proteins | sample CNSS2metaG_FD_160094 | JGI IMG/M metagenome (GOLD analysis project Ga0214543, IMG submission 160094) | Root nodule microbial communities from cowpea collected in UCLA plant growth center, Los Angeles, California, USA - CNSS2 | ecosystem: Host-associated > Plants > Roots > Nodule | place: USA... | reverse complement strand
AAATTTGTTTCGAAAAAAAAAAAAAAATAAATTATCCAAACGGATTCTACAATCCGTTTAGCAAAAAAAAAAGTTACCAAACGGATTTCACAATCCGTTTTTAAAAAAAAAAATTAAAAAGGAAACGGATTCCAAAATCCGTTTTCTAAAAAAAAAAAATAAATAACCCAAACGGATTCTACAATCCGTTTAGCAAAAAAAAAAGTAGGGGAAACGGATTCCATAATCCGTTTCTTAAAAAAAAATAAAAAAACACTCGAAAACCCTCTCTCAAATACACAGACATCAACACAACCCACCTTCCACATTATTTCCGAAGCAGGTTTAAGACAAAACAACAACATTCAAAGCTATAACTAAAATCAATTAAAATCAAAATACACACGTAGTATGAAAAATGGAAAAATGGAGAACCGGCGGGAAGAGAAGAAACACGCTTGCCGACGACGATGGGGAGAACAATGGTGTGTGGAGAAGAGAAAATGATAGCGTGGGTGCTATTGTGTGGGAGAATAGGGAGAAGAGGGAGAAGGTGGGTGCTGTTGTGTGGGAGAAGAGGGAGAAGAGGGGGAAGGGGATGAAAAGTGTGTGGAGGGAGTGGAGAGAGTGCTGCGCAGAGAGTGCATAAAATAAAGGTCAAAGATTCCATGTGCAGGGAGTGCAGAGAGTGCAGAGAATCTATTTTTGGGGGTGGCACAATTTTAGGGGTGTACTACAATAAAAAATATTAACTCATTTTTTAACCATGAGCAAAGATGAAATTAAAGCAGGTTTTAGGGGTATAGAAGAAATTATTAGAGATACAGGGAGAAGTCCCTTTAATGACCCATTTAGTGGAGATCTTTTTAAAAGCCCAAAAACCCTGAGTGAAGTGGGTTGGAACAGGGTTAGTGTCGTTTTAATCCCTTCTCGATCAAAACTCTATTTCTCTCTCTCTGTCAGTTTAAAGTTTTGCCCGAAACTTCTTCTTCATACCCACGAACCTGGCCACTGTGCTCTCCTCCGTTCCCCGTTGAGCCAAATACATTCTTCGTAGAACAAAATTCCGGTTCCGCCTCCGAATTTCATTTCTAGTAAGTCTTCTTTCTTCTTTAATTTTTGTTGAGTGTTGGTTTTCTGCTTGGTGGCCAAAATACATTTCTCACGCTTCTTTTGAGGAAAGACAGTGGATTCAATCATTCTCTGTAATGAGTTTTTTTTACTTAATGATTGTTGTTACTGGCTCCAAGGACAGAGGTACTGATACGAAGGGACAAAATTGGAGCTCAAACAAATTCGATCAAAGTGGGATCAAGAATTGAGAGGTCTGGTAATGATCTAAAGACTTTTATTTTCATAAGAATATGTGTAGTGTTGTTAAATCGACCCTTCAACCTAGCTTCAAAATTTTTCAGTTTTCTGAGTTTCTAGTAAGAATTTAATTGGTTCGGTATATGATTGTCAGAATTTGAATTTACTCTTTTCTGTCTTGTGATTGTAAAGATATAATCCTTTTTGTAATATGTTTTGTGGGTGTTGACCTAACCACACTCATGGCCTTTCTTTCATCTTGCTTTCCCTGTTCTGCTTTTTCCTTCTTCTATTTTCTCTTCCCCTGTTTTGTGGGGATGGTGGGTGAAACCGAAAGTATCCATACTTTGCTTCAATCTTTCAACTGAATAAAGTAAGGTTAGTAGATTCGAGAGTAGAGTCCTGATAGCTTCGTAGACTAGAGTCTATGAAAAATTGTACATAATATATCAATTCAGAATTTAATCACCACACGTACAAATTCATACAAATTGTACATATTATCATATTAATTCAGAATTTAATCACCACACATTAATACAAATAATAAACAATAATTTAATAACTGTAAAATAATTTAATTAAACACACATTAATTGATACAGATCACAAAACATAAATAACTTCAATGATATTTTTACTTCTAAGTCTAGTAAGTTAAAATACATTAACATTGGGATCATTTGAAGAAGTCGGAGAGTCTAAAAGGTAATAAGAATTTGAAGCATTCCGAGCCCCACATCATCGTAAACCAGTTTCAATAGACTAAAATAAAATAATTTATTTTTCTAGAAAACCAGAAATACAATAAATAAATTAAATAAGAAAACAAAACTATATATATATATATAATGTTTAGTAAAAGGAGAAAGAGAAGAAGGGAATACGTACGCCGAGGGAACAACGAAGAGGGAAAAGAAAAGAAGGGAACAGTGACGCCGCTGAACCAGAGACCCGACGGAGCTGCCACGCGAGGCGACCGGAACTGCGACGCGAGGCGACCGGAACTGCGACGTGGACGAGCGGAGCTACGGCGTCGAAGGTGATGAAGCTCAAACTCGAGATCACGAAATAGGTAAGCGTTCGATTTGGGATTTGAGCTTCGATCTCTGCTTACCATTGGATTTTCGATTTGGGTCGTTGGGGTTTTAGTTTGGGCTTTAAATCCGAATGCCAACGACATGTTTTTCTGTCATTTTATCCCGTTTTTCGAACTCGGTGACTCGGTCTCAAACTCACGAGTCTCGTACGAGTCAGCGAGTTAACTCCGAGTTTACTCCGAGTTTGAAAAATAACGAGTTTATATGCGAGTTAACTCGTCAATAGTGCCATGACTCGCAGACTCGTACGGGTTTACGAGTCAACCCGCGAGTTCGATAACCGTGTAACCGTGTAATTCTTTACTATTATAATAAAGTTTAAAAATTTACTGCAAATATAAGTTGTTATTCAAGTGCATTTCTATGATGCTTTATATGGCGCCCTTTGAGTGCTGAATTATTTTACGTCATTTTGAAGGGTGAGCAAAAAATCCAGTTTGCCGGATCTGTTCTATTTTTGATCCATTTTGGTCTGTTTAAATCCATTTAATGAGATCTGGATTTTCTTCTGATCCGTAGTTTATAACCTTTTTCAGATCAGATTTCTGTATTAGTTATATAGATTTTAAAAATAAAAAAATCCAAATTTTAAATATAGATCATATTTAGATAACAGGTAATCTGAACTTAATTTCGAATCACATGCCTATTCTCTGATTAAACCTTTCAGGAACCCTAAACCCTCTTCGTCGAAGAAGATCAAGGCTATAAGGTATGTTTCGTTTGTTCCTTTTTCTATTCTGTTCCTTTTCTACCAGAATTCATAGTTCATAGTTCACGTCTCATATCATAATTTTAGCAAAAGTAGGTCATATTTTCCTTTAGACAAATCGAAAGCAGACACAAGATAGGAGCCATATATAATTTCAAACATGAATTACACATCTTGAAACAATTTTAAGAAACTACAATAACCACTCCAAAAATTGTAACCTCTTCCTCTACCAAGCAACTATCCTTCATTTGATACTTGATTGGTGAAATTATTGATAGGCATAAATCTGGATGCACCATTTTCATGGCATGAGGCACTAATAAAAAATGATGCTTTTGTTTCCGTGGACTTGTGAAGAGTTTTACCCTTAAGGTTAATTAATTACTCATTCAACTATGTATATGACGTTGGTCTGCATTCACAATCCCTATTGCCAACAATGTGAATTGTAGATTCATATAGCATCCATAAGCTCAACAAGAATATATGTGCGAGCATTCATATCACTGGCATTGCCGCATGTTGTGTTCTCAGTGGTTAGTTCAGGGTGCTCTTACATAAGTGAATTAAGAATGCATCATTAGTACATGTAGTGAATTATGCAAAGGAGGTGAAATAGAAAGGGGCAGAAGACAAAACAATAATAAAAAATAGAGTAAATTATGCAGTTTCCTCAAATTACATTGAGACTCCGTTTTTTTAATTTCTTTTTAAAATAGAGGTGAAATAGACTCCAAAAGATATCATCTCATACAACATTGAAGATCAACTCCAAGTTTTGTTCTAAATGTAAACTCTAATATGTCTTTTGCAGGTACTATTCATTGACATGAGTGTTTATGAGGTAAGGGACTTCAAATTTTTTGCTTTATATATAGTATATTTAGTGTTTATCTAATGATATTCTAAGTTGTAAAAGTGACAGCATTAGTTATTTTATGATACGATGGGCATTTTAATATTTATATTTTAATTATTACTTTGAAATAAATATTCAAGTATTAAATTTTACATTTCAATTTAAAATTACACAGTAAAATTATAATATATTTTCCAATAGGTTTCTCACTCAGTTTCTCCTTCCCTTGCGCAGAACGCACGGAGGTGTCACCGTTGTGGTGGTTTGTGGTGTCGTCATAAACAAGGTCCCTAAGTTGCTCAGCTACCACTTTCCAAGTTCAGAACAAATTACAAATCCCTAAAGCAATGATCCTCAAACGCCTCATTAACCCTCCTCTTCCCCCAACTTCATCTTCTTTCACCGTTTATCGCTTCCATGTTTCAGCTTCTGCTTCAGTCTCCCACACTCCTCACTCTCTATCCGACGCCGTTTCCTCCTTTCACCGCACCATCAACGACCCCAATTCAACACCCTCCGAACTGGCGTGCAACTCTCTCATCAACGACCTACGCAAGGCACGACAATACGACGTCGTTGTGTCGGTTTACTGCAAGATGGCTTCCGCGTGCGTTTTGCCCTGGCACACTTCTCTCACCGCATTAATAGAGAGTTTCGTCAACACCCATCACCCAAGTTTTGCTGTTGGAGTCCTTGGTTTAATGATAAAACGCGGCTTTCGGGCTCACGTCTATAACATAAACCTCGTGTTGAAGGGTTTTTCCCGGAGTGGTCAATTCGACAAGGCAATGGATTTGTTTTCTCAAATGAAGAAAAATAGTGATTATGTGGCTCCTGATATTGTTACTTACAATACCCTTATAACTGGATTGTGTAAAGCTAAAAGATTGGTGGAAGCTAGGGTTTTATTTGAGGCAATGAAGGTTGGGGAGAGCAAACCCAATTTGGTGACATATAGTGTTTTGATAGATTGTCTTTGTAAGAATGATCAAGTTTGTGAGGGGTTGGTTTTGTTGGAGGAGATGGAGAGGGAGGGTTTGAAAGCTGATGTGTTTCTGTATAGTTCTCTAATCAGTGTCTTTTGTGGCAAGGGTGATGTTGAGAGGGGGATTGAACTGTTTGACGATATGAAAAGGAAGAAGGTTAGTCCCAATGTGGTTACATATAGTTGTTTGATGCATGGTCTTAGCAAGATTGGTCGATGGCGAGATGCGTCTGACATGTTGAAGGACATGACGGCACGAGGAATTCGGCCTGATGTTGTTACTTACTCGGGTTTGGCAGATGGGCTTTGCAAGAATGGGAGGGCGGAGGATGCAATTAAGTTGTTGGATTTGATGGAGCAGAAGGGGGAGGAGCCAAGTACTTTTACATACAATGTTGTTGTGAATGGATTTTGTAAGGAGGATCGTGTGGAGGATGCATTTAGGATTGTGGAAATGATGGCGAAGAAGGGGAGGAAGCCTGATGTGGTAACTTATAATACGTTGATGAAAGGACTATGTGGAGCTGGCAAAGTTGATGAGGCGATGGATCTTTGGAATTTGTTGGTGAGCGACAAGTTCCATATGAAGCCGGATGTCTTCACTTTTAATTATTTAATTCAGGGACTTTGCAAGGAAGGACATCTTCGTGATGCTGTGAGGGTCCATTCTACTATGGTTGAAATGGGGTTCCTAGGTAACATAGTAACTTATAATGTTTTGATCGAGGGTTATCTAAGTGTTCGGAAACTTATTAAGGCGTTGGGACTCTGGAAAAATGCAGTAGACTCTGGATTTTCTCCCAATTCAATGACTTACAGAGTTTTTATTCTTGGTCTGTGCAAAATGCAGGTGCTGAATATTGCAAAAGGACTTTTTATTAAAATGAAAGATTCTGGGATTAAACCTACAGTAGTTGAATACAATGCACTAATGGCATCTTTGTGCAGGGAAGATAGTCTGGAGCAAGCTAGGAGTTTATTTCAAGAAATGAGAAATGTGAATCATGATGTTGATGTTGTCTCCTTTAATATAGTAATTGATGGAACCCTCAAAGCGGGAGATACTAAACATGCCAAGGAATTGCTATCGGAGATGCTTAACATGGATTTGATCCCTGATGCCGTAACCTTTTCTATATTAATAAATAGGTTCTCAAAACTTGGGCTGTTGGATGAAGCCATGTCCCTCTATGAGAAAATGGTCTCGTCTGGTCATGTACCGGATGGTGTTGTATTTGATTCTTTGCTAAAAGGCTGTGGTTTAAAGGCAGAGACAGAAAAAATCATTTCCTTGCTTCATCGAATGGCTGATCAGGATGTTGTTCTGGACTCAAAATTATCATCTACCATCTTAGCATGCCTTTGTCACATGTCAAGAGATCTTGATGTAGAGAAGATTCTTCCAAATTTTTCACAACACACTGAACATACAACAAAAGGAACAACCATTAAATGTCACGAGTTCTTGATGAAGCTGAATGATATTCATCCAGAGTAACAACCCCAACACACATCCAGATCCTGCAGGGTTCTAGTTGCTTCTCTCCATGAAAACATAAACGTGTTAGTCTTTGAACACCACACCATTGTGCAAGCTCAAGAATCAACTCATCATTTCTAGAGATAATAAAAGTAGAAGCTTTTATCACTTCCATTTTTTGGTGGCGTGTACTTTGATGACTGATTTGGTGCCTTGTGTCTGCTTTTATTAGTTCTGTTTTAGTTGAAAATATACAATTTTTGTTTGATGAATCAATTAAATGTGTGTGAGAGGAAGTCGTTTCTAAACTCAAATTATGAGTCATTGATATTGATATACCTGATTTGACATTTCTAAATATGTTGAGAAATACCATGAAACAATTTTAAGTAGATCGCTCAATTGGTATATTTATCATGTGCAGAAGGGCGTTGGAAAAGATTGTCCCCCTCCCTTTTCATGTTCTCTTTGCAAGGCTCATATTCTATGAACTCAGGTGGCAATGTTCACACTTTTGGATTTTGGGTTGTGCTCATTGGTCCCCTCATTCCTTCCAATTTCCTTTGATTGCTCCATTGTTTTTACACTACACATACAGTAGGTACCATTTCAGAGAGAGTTAGTTATAGCAAATTAGACATGATTTTGTTAGGTACATATTGTTTCACCACAGTCCCATCAACAGCATCAGCATACCCTTCTCGACCTCTAGGGTCCTACTTTGATCTGCACAAGCCACTTCTATATTCCAAACCATCCAAATTCACCTCTCTTGTAATCAATGGCCATAGAAGGATGTAAGTTGCATTGTTCTTATCTTCCCTTTCCATTAGTATCCCTCTTCCTTACTCTTAAAAATCTAACCATTAAACTAAATTTGCAGCTGTGATCTCTTTGATTTGCATAAGGAGCAAGTCCCTTATGAAGTGGCATGGTCTTGGCAAAAGAAAATTGTCAGGGACAAGAGGGCACAGATTGAAAAGGAAGGAGATTGTAATGACACCCTTATTGTTCTACAACACCCTCCTGTTTATACATTAGGCACTGCTAGTACTGTGGAGAACCTCAAGTTTGACATGAAAAATGCACCTTTTAATATTTATCGCACTGAGCGTGGTGGAGAGGTTACATACCATGGTCCTGGTCAGGTGCTTGCACTAAATCACTTGCTACAATTTAGATTCCTATTTTTATTTATTTTGTATAGCAGTTCATAACATAACTGTGCTTTGCATTACAGCTAGTCATGTACCCAATTATCAACCTCCGAACGCACAAGATGGATCTTCATTGGTACCTTAGGACTCTTGAAGAGGTTGTCATTCGTGTTCTTTCTTCAACATTTTCAATTCAGGCTTCTACGGTGGAAGGTTTAACTGGTGTTTGGGTTGGTAAACCTCTAAATTCTATTTATATAACACTTGTAATTTCGTATTTTTTGTTCTGCTCATTAGCAGATAATAGTTGTTCTGCCTTAGAGTTATCTTGTTTAACACTAGAGTATTTTCAAATATGATCCAATAAGATCTTTCTCTTTTAGCCATAACATGTGTGTCCATTTCATATGACATTTCCCGAGGGATTTATTTGAGATGATAAGATTTTATTTTCATACATAAATATCCAAATTAAATCAAGATTAGTAATGCATTACAAATTAAATAAAAAAATTTGCTTGTGACTTTGTGATGGTTCAAATAATTTTTCTTTTACCTTGGTAATGCATTACAGGAAATGAGAAACTGGCAGCTGTTGGCATCAGAGTGTCTAGCTGGATAACCTATCATGGCTTGGCACTTAATGTCACAACAGATTTGTCTCCCTTCAAATGGATCATCCCATGTGGAATTCGAGACCGTCAAGTAGGAAGCATTAAGGAGTTGTTGGTGAGAGAGGGTGTTGGTCATGGAAGAGCTGATTTGCATCATCTGAATGATGCTAGTCTTATTCATATTACACATAAATCCTTGCTTGAAGAATTCTCACAAGCATTTCAATTTGAATACAGTTACAAAAACGTTTCTTCCACCATGTTGTATGAAAGGAAATGAAGCTCTCTTACCAAATAAACACAGCAAGGTTAAATTTGTATCATCTGTTCTGCAGTAGAAAACACTTTGAATCGCTAGATGATAAAATTTTTGAAACTATTAAGATTGTGGCTCATGTATCTTGAGGATGGCGTTTGGTTTGATATATTTTGTTCCAAGCAGGTACACGTTTGGAGATTTATGAAACAACCATCATCACAATCGTCAAAAAAACCCAACAATGCAATGAATAGTTCTGTCTTGTTTTTGAAAAAAATATTATTCATGCTTGTTTTACTGACCCTTGTTAATTTGATGGTTGATGTATATTATTTATGATGATCAAGATTTTTTTAGTATGAGTTGGTAATTTTGCCAATTTCTGTCAGTATTTTGTATTTACGAAAGTGTCTAATTCTTCATTATCGTTAATTGATCTTTGGAACGAAGGAGCATTTGGTTTAAAACAACACGTTATCTTTTAATGGTAATGGTAATTTATCTTAAATAGATTGCTAAAGGTGTTAGAGTAAAAAACTTGTCTCAGCATGATATTTAAGAAATCTATCCTTTTTCGGTTTATGCTTCATTTGGTTCAATGAAATATTAGATTAAAGCTGCACATAAACTACTTACTAAACTAAACAAATACACCAAAGTCAAAAACTAGAAACCAAATCTAGATTTTATTTATTTACAAATTAGAAATTAAACAAAATAAGAGCTAAACTAATAATTGAATTTAAAAACACTATTAACACAAATTCTTGAAAACAAGTAATTTTTACCCTTTAAACTAAATCTGAATTAAAAAGAAGAAATTACAACAGAACAACACCCAAAAACAATTCTACTAACTTTGAAATATTCAACAAGATTTATCACACCCCACACTTGAACTATTGCACTCCAGGATAAAGTAAAAAAAAAAAAAAACTACATAAACATAAAAGAGAAAAAATTTACAATACTGAATTGAATCACGCACTTTCACAGCACTGCTGCAACCTGAGAGCTCCTCAGATCTGCCAAAATCACTTTCCAAAGCCTCAAGCTGGTTAAAAACAGGTCAATTACAGTGGATGCAACAGAAATTAATCAAACCATGCTCTAAGAATTAGAATTAGCCTCACCAGGTAGTGTTTCACTCATATCACTCAAGTGTTAAAGTTAAAAGTCTGTCAGCACATGAAAGTTAGCATTACCATAAATTTGAGAAGGTTCTAATTTCACCGCTTATCAATCAATCCACCAAAGATCTCAAGGACTTGATTCAAGCAGTGAAATAAAAATCAAAACAAGAATTGACTATTCAAACTAACAAGAAAAACTAGAACTAGAAACCAACATAGTGAAAGAAACTAAGACAGCAAACCTGATGGCTAAAACAAGACTAAAACAGTTTCTAATCTAAAAACAGCAAAAGAATTAGCTAAGCAAGTTTAAAATGATAAAAGCAAGATAAAAACTATGCTAATTACTAAAAACAGCAATGAACTTAAAATTTTACTATAAAAACTGGAATTATACTACTAACAGAACAAAACTTAGTTAACTAAACCCAAACCAACAAATGTGATCATATTTGAACTACTTCTACAATTTTGAATCAGAAAAGTATGACTAAAATTAATGCTCACTGCCAAAAACAATGAAACTAAATCAAAACATCAAATATGAACTGGAATCTAGCTAAAAACAGCAAGGGGGTACAAGTCAGCTACCAAAATACTACTAAATTTTGTATCTGAATCTAAATCTGCATCTATAAAACTGAAACAGAACACTAAAAATAACAAAAGCAGAACAAAATCAAATAGATCACTACTCAGTAACGTAATCCTAAGTACCTAAACAAAGTTAAATCAACAAGATGGAATTAAAACTATATCTACACACTAAAAACAGCAAAGAATGTATATTAATACTGCAATCAGACTAGGAAACAGATTGACTCTTGAAAGGTTAACTCAAACCATATTCAGCTAAAATACTATGTAGTAAGTACATCAAAAAAAAAAAAAATCATGAAGTAACATGTGACAGTCATTGTTCATAATCATTAATTAGTTAATTATTTGAATGACGTAAACAAAAAATGACCAAATTGAACAAAATTGATGAAAAGTGAGACCTAATTAAACGAAAAAACAATATTAGAACTAAAATGACAAAACGGAACGAAAATAGGATCAAATGTATATTTTAATCCTAAAAAAAATAGTTATCTTTAATTTAGCCTAAGTCAATTTTTTTTAGTTTATATAAAAAATAGATCAAGTTGGGACTAACACAATTAAAGGATGTCGTAACTAACAAGTTTAATATTCTTTATCAAAATGGCAATTAGTACCTAACAAGTTTAACATTCTTTATCAAAATGGCAATTAGTACCTAACAAGTTTAACATTCTTTATCAACGTGTAAGTAATGAAAATAATTCTCATATCAATTAGAGGAATTTTACCACATTCAACAAAATCTTCTTCATACGTAAAGTCAAGGGATCCAAACCCTTGTCTTTTCATCATATGTTTACACAAACCAGTTACATCAACTTTGTGAAACTTTGGTAGTTAAAGTATAATGGTAAGAATAAATGTGCACTTAAGCCATGAGATTCATTGCACTGTTCAATGACAGTGCCATTACTATGATTTTGCTTTGCTCTCTATAATATTATCATTTACAATTACTCAAACGTCTCATGCTTACTATTTCTAGGTTCTAAAGAAACACTGGAACACAACTTCACCTACATGTATAGTATAAAGAGAATATGCTCATATGCTCATCAGTTTTGAACTAGTTCAACCAAAGCATAAACTCACAGATTTAGAAGAACAAGACCATACATAAATCATATGCAGTACGTTGGAACATTGGTGGGTCGATACACAAAGGTCCTGACATTGTGTGAATATCCCGATGGGTGATTGTAACTGAATTTGACTCCCAAGCTGCCCTCACCAAGTTGAGTGCACTGTTCATGGAAACTACTGATTGGTCGAGCTAGACATGCATCCCAACGATCACTCTCCGGCATTGTCTCGGCCACTGTGTATATCCCCTTGGCATCTGTGAATGCCTGATAGTTTAGAACCTCTCGAGACCTGGTGATGCAAAGAACAGCAACCTCAGCACCTACAATAGAGCACTGAAGTCAATTACCTTTTTGTTAAGAGAAGGAGATATTAGTCTAATAGTACGTGAGAATAAGTTAAAATTGATATATGGAAATCGCATTCTGATTTGTGAGTTGCAGCAACATTTAAAATGCACCAATAAAAGGAATCCTGTGTGAATCAACATAGACCACATTGCAAGTTTAAATATTTCTGAGTGATCGATAGTGAAGTAGTACAGTTAGAAAGTTAGAAAATGGTGAAAAGAACAACCATAAGAAAGGGAAATACAACATGAAACTGTAAGGGAGAAATATGCATGAATATACTTCAGCTTCAAAGCAATTGTAGAGGATGGCAAGATGACCAGTGAAATCTCCTTTGTTCAGTTTTTGTATGATTGTTAAATTTCAAAATTAAATCATCACCTGAGGAATGATATGAAAGTTGAAACTATGAATCATCACCCAAATGGTTAAATCTGAAAATGGAATTGGATTACATCAAAAACCAGACACGGAAGAATAAGAAAGAAGGCTTGTTTCTGATAAGAGACAACATTATATTAGGTTGCATTGCACATAACCAACATGAAATGTTGTCATAAGTTTATCGGAAGAACAACCATTAGACATCAGTGGCATACAATAGGATCTTCAGGATAAAAATAAGGAATTTCGAATCATCAAACTTTTGAAAACGAGAACAATCAGCCAATTGAGAGGTTTTCACCGCGACAAGAATCAAACCCTTTGAGAAAACGAGTTTAAGAGACACATATCTGCAACAAAAGGATAGAAAGATAGATAGGAGTTTATCCCTACGAATTTGGTCTTCATTACTATAAAAACTTCTCCTAGGACAGCAATACTAATACCCTCCATCTCTTATATCTCTCTTAACCAAAATCTTTTGAATAACACTACAAACTACTTTAGTCCTGTTTGTGTCGCGAGGATGTGAACAAAAATGTTAGGGAGTAAAATATGGTTCTCGTAGAAAATTTATGGCAGAGATGTTCAATTAATATTTTGAGGTTTAGCTTGGGACACGCTCATAGCAAACTAATAAAGGGAGGTGGTCATAACATACATAATGATATTTCATTATGCATTTAAGGAGTTTTGAACATACAACATATCCACAAGCATAAATCAACTAACACAATACATGAAACAGTGTTCTTAAAAAAGATGAAAGGGTAAGAAAGAAAAATTAGAAATCGTCACAATGATTAGACATTAACAATCATTGATACAAATAAACTTCAAGAAATGGAATGGCAAAGTGAGCAGGATGAAGAGACTCAATGAACATCTTTTTTCATCTATTCATACCATCATTCACAAAAACAACATATCCACAAACATAAATTAACTAACACAATACATGAAACGGTCATCTTAAAAAGATGAAAGGGGTAAGAAAGAAAAGTTAGAAATCGTCAAAAAAATTAGATATTCGCAGTCATTGATACAAGTAAACTTCAAGAAATGGAAATGCAAATTGTGTAAGATGAAGAGACTATCATGAAACATCTTTTTTTAATTAGTCATATCATCATTAAAAAATCAATATAGTTGACTGGATCAGGAACACAAATATTCTCAGATATCAAATTCTACTTGGGATTGAAGGAAAGAAAAATAATTTCACTCCCACGAGAGGTTTATCAAGTAATGCATTCTTATGAATATCTCCAAATCCTTTGATCAAACCAATCAGCCCATCTCATTCTCCTTCTGTTAATTAGTAAAAATATACAAACAAACAATTCATCAATCATCATCATCATCCTCAAATGTGAATAAACAACTTCCAGAAACATCTTCCTTGTTCCATCTCATATGCCACCAGGTCTAACTGGCCAACTGTGACTACACAATACAGTATCCGCAACCAAAATTTTGACTGCAACTATAAGGTTTTTGGGTCAGCCACTACTGCAATTGTACCCATATATATCCGCAATTTCCTACAATGATCAGAACAAAACTGCAACTGCTACCACAATTTAAAACCTTGGTATTCTTTTGCTGTATGACAAATTTACTCTACAGGGTCAAACAACCAGAAAATCAAGCAAACAATTTGAAGGCCTAAACGGTTAAAATGCTAACAACTATCAAAGATCACAACAAAACAGCAACTGCTACTGCAATTTAAAACCTTGGTATTCTTTTGCTGTATGACAAATTTACTCCACAGGGTCAAACAACCAGAAAATCAAGCAAACAATTTGAAGGGCTAAACAGTTAAAACGCTAACTAACCACACCACTGATAACACGCATAAGTGAAATTTTCAACCTAGTTAACCAATCGGTGGAGAGTGATATGGATAATTTACAACAGCAAAAAGCAAACAATTTTCATCAAAAAAGGAATACACAATCCAGAAACTCAATCAAAACGACAAAAATTGAAACAAAACTCATATTGAAGAGAGAGAGAGAGAGAGAGAGTGAGAGGAAAACCTTCAACCACATGATCTTCAGGTCCAAGAGAAGAATCTCCACAAACATCACAAACAACTCTTCCATGGATTTCACCAGTCCAAGCACTCACACCCAAAACAAAAAGCAAAAGAATCAAACCCGTCACAGTCTTCGGTTTTTCCATGGTTGAGATTGAGAAAAACAGCAAAAAATGGCACCTTTCTCAGAGAAATGCTTCTGGGTTTACAAAAGGTGAAATACAAAATGAATATACCTGTCAATTTAACCCATTTCACATACTTGACCCTGGCCCACATGGGCTGCAGCCAAAAAAGCCCACAGGACCAAAAAACCCCTAATTGAAACAGCCCACAAGGCCAAAATACCCACAAAAGTCCCGAGGGGCCAACCCATGGGCCTTCTTTAACATAAAAATTAATTATATATGCAAGAATCCTGTCAAATTTCAATTAAGGCCTCAAGTATTGAATATATCCCATGCTTAACAATGTTTATAATTAACAATAAATAATAAATAATATTGAATAATTATAACATCATCAAACTTTTATACTTAACCTCAATTACAAAACAAGAGCTGAAATTTCTTTCCTTTCCTCAAATCACCCTGGAATTTCCCCACTTTAACTTTGTAATAGTAATGGCACCTAGAAACAATAATATTCAACAAAGCCCTTACTCTTTTGCAGAACCATGAGAGTTATGTGGTGGAAAGTAAAAAAGGTCGATTATGATTTCAATTGGCAACAAACCATCATATACAACTATGAAATCAGCGATAAAAATTCACATAATTTTCACATAAAATGTCAGAATAAGAAAGTATTCCATACAAATCTTTGGTCCCAAAATCACACAGAAAAGTAAAGCAGAGAGAGAAAGAGAAGGTTTTCATGAGAAGGATGGAAGCAAAGTATGGATACCTTTCGGTTTCACCCAGCATCCCCACAAAACAGGGGAAGAGAAAATAGAAGAAGGAAAAAGCAGAACAGGGAAAGCAAGATGAAAGAAAGGCCATGAGTGTGGTTAGGTCAACACCCACAAAACATATTAGAAAAAGGATTATATCTTTACAATCACAAGACAGAAAAGAGTAAATTCAAATTCTGACAATCATATACCGAACCAATTAAATTCTTACTAGAAACTCAGAAAACTGAAAAATTTTGAAGCTAGGTTGAAGGGTCGATTTAACAACACTACACATATTCTTATGAAAATAAAAGTCTTTAGATCATTACCAGACCTCTCAATTCTTGATCCCACTTTGATCGAATTTGTTTGAGCTCCAATTTTGTCCCTTCGTATCAGTACCTCTGTCCTTGGAGCCAGTAACAACAATCATTAAGTAAAAAAAACTCATTACAGAGAATGATTGAATCCACTGTCTTTCCTCAAAAGAAGCGTGAGAAATGTATTTTGGCCACCAAGCAGAAAACCAACACTCAACAAAAATTAAAGAAGAAAGAAGACTTACTAGAAATGAAATTCGGAGGCGGAACCGGAATTTTGTTCTACGAAGAATGTATTTGGCTCAACGGGGAACGGAGGAGAGCACAGTGGCCAGGTTCGTGGGTATGAAGAAGAAGTTTCGGGCAAAACTTTACTGACAGAGAGAGAGAAATAGAGTTTTTAGCGAGAAGGGATTAAAAGGACACCAACCCTGTTCCAACCCACTTCACTCAGGGCTTTGGGGCTTTTAAAAAAATCCCCACTAAATGGGTCATTAAAATAGAATTTAGTTTTAGGTGTAATTCTCGCAGGCACGTGATTCCAACTATCTTCTTTAAATATTTAATATTGTTGTAATGTTTTTCAGGCCAAGAGCTTATTTAATGTAAAATAAAAATATTTTAGTACAGAACAATTCCGTGGTTATTTTGAGCTTAACAGAAAAATTAATTCATGTCTGTTTACAATTAAAAAAAAAATTAAAACAAAATTTACTTTATGAAATTGTTAATTTTATTTTTTCAGCTTTTGATTATTTTTAAAAATTATTAAACATCATTATTTTTGTAAACAAAAGTACTATTTTTGACACGAATAAAATAAAACAAATAAACTCTTGATAGAATGAAAAAAGTGTCACTTTTTCAATAATGAAAATTTACTGAGAATACAAATTTTCTATATTATCATATGCACGATCAGAAGTTTTTATGTGAATAAGATATGTAGAAAGATGACATGTTAGT
>Ga0214543_1008793_pt1 | contig 16242 bp, 6 predicted proteins | sample CNSS2metaG_FD_160094 | JGI IMG/M metagenome (GOLD analysis project Ga0214543, IMG submission 160094) | Root nodule microbial communities from cowpea collected in UCLA plant growth center, Los Angeles, California, USA - CNSS2 | ecosystem: Host-associated > Plants > Roots > Nodule | place: USA... | reverse complement strand
TTTTTCTTTTTATATATAAAAAAAAATATATATATATATATATATATATATATATATATATATATATATATATATATATCCACATAATAGTGACCGTATAAATAATTTATGAACCAAACCCCCTCGTACAATAGTTTAATTCACACAACCAATTCATGAAATTCTATAAATAAGAGAATCTAAATATATATATATATATATATTTATATTTGTACATATACTATGGAAGACTTAAAAAAGCAAGTAGTAAGAAAAGGGTAGATCATGATCGAAATCTGGCCCTTGGTATTCGAACCTTAGCAGCATAGTTTATACCCTTTGCTATTTACTACTTTTCTTTTTCTCATTTACTCTTTTTTTTTTTCTAAATTCGTAGTTTTAAGTCAATGTTCCTTTTCCCTTTTTTTTTTATTGTGTGGTTGGAAACAAGAGTTAGAAGATAAAATGATATAATTAGAAACTAATAGGAAGCATTAACCATGTGTGTTCTCACTCTCAATGGTGTAATAATCCAAAAGAACACAGGAACAAACTAGTTTATGTACCTACCGTAGTATACAAACTGAAAGGTCGTTATCATATAATTAAAGTTATTATGAAAATAGTTTTCATACATGAGTTATATTAAAATTAAATTTCATAATAAGTATGTGTATTTAAGTGTATAAATTACATTTTCGATATTATGTAATTATCAAATAATGAAAAGTTCATGTCTTTTTTAAAAAAGAAAAATTACATAAATATTAGAAATGAAGAGTAGACAAATGAGATAGATGATTAATTAAGATCGAGTGTATCTACGAAAAGACAAAAATTGAGAATGCATTTTATATGTAATTTTTTTTATTTAATTAAAATGTGTTATACTTTTTTATATTCGTAACCAACAATTATAATTGTTATATTAAGTTATAGATATTAAATTTATTTGAATTAAAATAGAAGATTATGTATTAAAAAGGAATATATTAAGAGAAAGAATAGGAGTGATTTGAGATGGGGTTGAAATTAAATTGATTAATTAGGCATTTGATGATGTAGAAATATTGTAATTAATATCTGAAGGCATGCTTATAGAACCACTAATGATGCTCGTGTTATGCACTATACATGTACAGACACCACTAAGGACTTAGCATGTGCCACAGAAATATGTAAACGAAAAATCGTATTTGTAGAAACATATGAACAACAAAATTGTCCCCACAAAATGTCTGTGTCGAACTTAATGAACCATCACCCACCAATGAATTCTTATCTTTGCTTGGAAAGGTAAATAAAAAGTTGGTCTCAATTAATTACAAAGAGTTTAGGGCCACATTTGTTTAATTGCCTTGTCGGTCTCTAAAATATCCAGCAACTAGTTAATTAATTACCACAAAACATATCTCAAAATTACTTCAACTTTTAATGACTTTTAACTAACACTAATTCTACTCGAGTTGCTTTGAATTCAGTTAAATTCATAACTCAATCCAATAATTTGATTGGGTTAGATTGCATGAAGTTTGTGTTATTTAAAAACGAAAAGCTTAACTCAAATTAATTCAACAAACAATAGTTGATTTGATTGGAGTTAATCATACGTAAATATTTAATTTAAAAAAAGTGAAATTGAAATAAGGACAACAAAAATCGAAGAAATTTTGTTGAAGCTCATTACTTGATGTTGAATGAATGGAATGTGATGTTTTCATCGTTTACCAAATCAAAAATATAAAACTAAAATATTTTGTTTGATTTTTCTATGTGGAATTTTAGATCAAGTGGACCTCTTACCGATTACAAATAACTTGCGCAAAAATTATTAATCCACTAAAGAAATCTGAAATTTAAGCAAGGAAGTGCTAAAGCGAACGTCTTATATATCGTAAATATTTTTAAACTCAATATATAATAATAATTTTAATAAAATTAAATGTCATTTTTATAAGTCTACAAATTTGATTCATAAATGTTATATTAATAAATTGTTTGTTGATTGAATTCGAAGGGATATATGGTTGAGATGTATTAAAAATATTACTTTTAAACACATTTATAGAGAAAACATTCGATATGTGGATAATTTATTTAGTTTTGCGAATGTTAATTAATAGACACAATTTTACTAGGTTTTATGCTTTTGGTGATAAAAGAAAAACTTGGTTTATGTTTTGCCTCTTGCTATTAGTTTTAGTTTTCTTTAAAAATATTTGGTTGATTTGCTTTTTCGAAATTGTTTGTTTTTGCATGATTTTTGTTTAGTTTTTACATGTACTTATATATTTTTTTAAACATTTTTAACATAATTGATATGGTTTTGAGATGTAAGTCTAAGGTTGTGTTCCTTTGAAAGAGATGAATTTGGGGAGAGTGTGGACAGTGGCGGATCTTCAGATGAAATTTAGGGGGTGCCAAGATAAAATATTAAATATGTTTTTAGTCTATGAAATTTAACGCAAAATTAAAATTCGTTACTGTCTAAAATTTTTATACATTTTAGTCTTCAAACTTTAAAAATGAATGAATATAATCTTTGTATAAAAGTACAATATCTTTCACCTTGAGTTATACATATATCGAAATACCAATATATGGATGATAGCTCAACTAAAACTCAAAAGGAGATAAGCTAAATAACAACTCAAAATCATATTGCCACCGGAAAGGTGCCCACAGGAGATGTCGCACCGCCACAAACTAGCCTTCAAAACATAGAATTTTTGTTCAAAAACATCCACAAACCATGCATTTGAGTTCAATGAACACCTTAGTTGATTATCGTTGTCACCGGTGCTTGCAAGGTTCGTCACCGTCGTTGCTACAAAGGGAGTGTTGGAGCCTAAAGCAATATGAAAAATACATAAAACAATCAGTTCAAAACACAAGAACGATGGTGAAGCAAGAAATCAACAAACATTTGAGTTTAAAAGAACCAAGCTCACCGCACAAGGTCGTTGTTGTCACTGCAGTGGCAGGGAAGAGGACCACGAAAGAACAGTGCACTGGAATGAGTCTCACATTGTTATAGGTAAAAACAAAATTAAAGTCGAGGTTGTGCTTATCAGACGTCAATTTGATGTCGAGGCTACAAACACATACGTCCATTGACGTCATCATTTTGGTGATTGATGTCGGGTTCAAGTGGATAGACGTCATTTTTGACATTTTATTTCGAAAATATCACTGGTCATTTTTTTCTTGATTGTTTGTTGAATTGACGTTAAAGGCCTATTTTGCACTAGTAAAATATATTTATAACCAATTTATTTTCCATTTCATATAAGCACCACTTTTATAGAAATATATTTTCTTACATTTTTCTCTCTAGTTATTTGATAATTAATCATCTGCTTTACAAATTATACAGTAATAGTGAGAAAAAAAACTTATTATTTAACATCGTTGTCTAAATGACATAAAGCTAAATAGTTTGCGTTAAAAACTTATTAAACATACCTTTACGTTGGGAAGAGACATAGAGGAAATTAACGGTTGGAAACACTTGGAGTTCATACAATTCAAACAATGGTGGTTAAAAGTGAGTCCATTTTACTCACCTGATCTACTATCAATTACTTAATTAATTAACTGAAACAAACATGATTTTGTTTTAACAAGATATAATATACGACTCAGTTTAATGTAGGATTTTGGGTTGGTTAGATATTACTTATCCACGATTCGTTGAGTCTAAAAAATATATTTATTTCTTTGTTGAATATTCTTGATTCTTTCATATTTACGATATATTCATAATATCCACATATATTTTTTATATTTTATTTTTTCAAAATTTTGAATTAAATTATTTAAGAAAAATCTTAAAACTATAAATTCGGATGAAAAAATAATTTAAAAAAGTAAATCAAATTATTAATTAAAATATATTAATGCAAATAAATTTGGTTTTTCAGAAAAATATATATAAATGAGTAACGTTAAGATATAAAGTTTTTAAAGATTAATCTTTATTAAAGTAACTTCGATTTCATCATTCTAAATAAAAAAATTAGGATTATATAAATCAAATTTTAGAAAATTCTTTCATGTTAGTATTCAAATAAAATTCACTAATAATTACAAATGAGTAGCATGTATTTGCATGTCAAATACCATGATATTTATACCTATTTCATTAGCAAGTGGATACTTAAATATTCGTACCCATAATACATATGCAAAAAACTAAAACTATTTAAAAAAAAATTAAATGTAAACATACATAAATGCATTTGAAAAAAAGAAAAGAAGAAGCAACTATAAATTCTATTAACTCTTATGAGCTTTCATTCTTTAACTTGCATTCATATGCATATGTTCAACTATAGATATAATATTTATTTTGTAATGGATCTGAGTAACTCTCTTTTTCTTTTTTGTTGTTTAAATGATAAATGGTCGTAAAAAAACCTATAATTTGAACCGTGTTTTAGATAGTTGGTAACTCTAACTACAAATAATTTAACTTATGGCCAACTAAGTTAAAGGACTAGGTGAGTTGAATCGATGCATATTTGAAGGTTAAAAATGTTGACTCATTGAACTCGAGTCATATCTTTATACACGTGATAAGTACTTTCTACTCATATTTGGTATAGTTTTCTTTGCTAATGTTAAGCTAGACATTAGTGTTTTTTTCTAAAATAAAAGGAGTAAACATTGTTTTGGTCAATGAGATATAGATGAATGTTTTGAAGAGATTTTAGATCTAATAAGAGATTTACTTCCACTTATGACAACACAAAGTAATGAGCAAAGCCTTATATAGGTTAAGTGTTTACCATTAGTGGAGTTGAGACTTCACAATTCAATAACTCAATACAAGCTACATGTTGTTTTGCATGTTCAACATTGAAAACATTATATAATTTTGAAGCAACATACTTCTTTATGTTATATTTATCTGTTGAAAATTTGAGATTGCCTTTGTGAGAGTTTCAACTCAATCTATTGGTATGTATACTAACCTCTGTGTCGTAATTTCATCTTCTGCTTATCTAGATTATTTGATGTTTGTTAAAGGACAAATATTTGAAGTTGATTTTACTTATATGCTTGTAAAGGATATGGATGTTATCTTAGAGATGATAAGAAAGTTTTTAGCTTTTTTTAGAATTTAAACAACTGAGTAGCAATATTTAGTAAAAAAATTCAACTTTTACATATACTATCGATATATTTTAATTAAATTCATATTTTATGTATATACTATTAATTAAGTAGAAATTTTTATTTAAAAGACTAAACCCGTCAGCTTAGAATGTATTACTTTATTCTAAAACAGCTTGAAAAAATGTGATCTGCAGCATCTAAATTATCACATTCTGTTTAAGGATGTAGGATAGAAAAATGTTACATTTAGGATACTTTCCTGAATTTATTTAAACCTCTGTTATTAATTGTATGATGATTAAATATCAGAAAAAGCTAAAATATATGATTGAGAGAAAATGACAGGAAATGAAGATTCCGTTTACCTGTTATCATGTCCGTTATTGTGTTCTTATTTTTAAATAAGCTAAATCAACACTTGATATAAAGACAATTGTTTAGGAAAAAAAAAAAACTCATAATATAGATGCTCAAATGTTTGAGATCCGTCAGTGTTATTGTTATTCAAATAAATTTTTAATAATATTGAAAAAGAGATCGAAATCAAATTTTCATGAATAGGTTATAAGAAACATAATATATGAAAATAAGTGAATACCACTGTAATCAGAATCATTAATTTTAAGTGTTACGAACGTCTGGTAAGGATTTTTTTTTTGTTACTATTAAAAAAATTACATTTCCATGAAATATTATTTTTCAATAAATTTATATATTTATATTTCTCACAAAACTTTCCAACGATCTAACTTTTTCTAATTAAAAAAATGTTATACATATATTCCTTATTTTTGGTCATATCACGCTACCTCGCTTATAATTATATATATATTTTTTTTAAAAGTTTTATTAAACGTGATAAATAATTTCTTCGACTTAATATATATATATATATATATATATATATATATATATATATATATATATATATATATATATAAAAAAGAGAATTATCTCTTTTTGGAGTTTTCATTTTATTTCCTATTCTATTCTTTAAATAACTTTTCTTTAATATAACCGTTTGTTTTCAAATTTAACCATATTTTAAAATTAGAATAAATATTTAAAATAAAAAAAAATACTATCTATAATAAAATTGCAAAATTTAATTATATTTTTCTATAAAAAAACTATATAATAAAATTATAATTTTATATTGTTTTATAATAATAATTTTATTAATTTTTATTAAATGAAAAAAGTAAATACATCCAATAGCGTATGTGTATTTACTATTTTAAAATAAACTAAATCAGTTTTAAAAATATATTTAGACTAACCATGTTATTTATACAAAGTATTCATTAGCATGGAGAAACCGTTTGACCATTTTTAATGAAACCTTATCTCTTAATTACAGTTTTTCTCCTCATTCACAATAAATATAATCCTTAAACCTTATTTAAGAAAATTCAGTACAGTATCACTTATATAAACTATATATTAGTTTTACAAACCTTTTTATATAATCATTCAAATACATTTTAATCATTTATGAAATTCATAATTCAAATAACTGTGATTTTTATAAGATCCTCAAGGATCATGTATGAAACCATTTATCTATTATTTTAAAATAGAAAATTCAAATTAGAAAATCCACTTAAAATCTTTATCCAAGCAAATTCACTTTAGTTCTAACTTGACTATGTTAGAAGTAAACTTTAAGCCTAACTCAACTCTACAAAGACCGGCTTGTAAGGTGAGGTTTGTACCTCGCTCATATTATGAATTGACATGATCTCTAGTTGATGTAAATCTTCAAACATCTTCTCCTCTTCTAAACACACTATAAATTTTCCTTAACTGTGATAACATAAATCATTGACAACACAACACGAGACAACAGAAAAAGACATGATTGAATGCTTTAACTGATCCACAAAACCTAAAACACAACCACGTACGCCATTGATGTCTTAAACTCGAATTGGTTGACGACAGGTGTGGTTTCACTTTACAACTATTCAACGATGGTTAGCATCGCTTTTGAAATCGAATATCTAATGAAGAAGGCAATTAAGAGATGGAATCTATTAGTCATTATTAAAAACAGGATTAAGGAAGATTATTGAAAGAAGATAGTTGTAGGTCTTTAGTCGCATAATTTAACCTTAGAACTTTCAATTTAGGATACCCATGATGGGCACAACCTACCTTTGTCACTTTCCCTCCTTAAATATATTTTTTCACCAATAACTCTCCATGATGTTCATTTTGCACCACCCCACCATAATATCTAATTAATTAATTAATCAAATTATGAATCTCGTGACTTAATTGTCATTAGCGGTTAAGCAATGCAATTATGATTTTTGTAGTCCAACTTCTCTTCTTTCATTCACAAATCATCACTCTTGCCTTTAATGTTGCGTATCTCTACAAAAGAAAAATAGTAATGAGTTTTTTTTTTTTTTAAGTCGTAATACTATTGCTATAAAGTATTTATGTACTTTCTTAATGACTCATTTATACTGAAAACATGTTAATAGAATGCGGAAAAGAATATATAGATTATTCAATTACTATATTATAAAAGCAACCATTAGGGAGAGTTAACTTTAAACGAAAAATATTGAAAATAGTAAAAAACTTTCAAATAAAAAATATAAATAAATAAAACATAAGTAATAAAAAAAAGTAGAAGCAGAGAAAAATAAATCTATCTTCTCCCTTTCGGGTTAATATTAAAAAAAAAGTCCTTATAAATTTTTATTTACATTAATAAAATTATGAAAGTTTAAATACACAAAAGGTAGAGTGGAACTAATAAAAAAAGTAAGAGAAAAAAATAAAAAAAAATTAAAATATTTTTAGTAATTGAAATTACACTACTGGAAAAAGTTTCATTAACAATTAATTGCAGTGACAAAAGATTGTTAGTCACTGTAGTGACCAATTTAGATACCAATTTACAAAATAATAAATTATTGATTATTAAAACAGTTATCATTATAAATAAAAAATTATAATTGATCTCTAAATTAGTTTCTAAAATTTAGCTACTAAGATTTTAGTTACCAAAGTAAATTGGTCATTAAACATTAGCTACTAAAGTTTTTGCTACCAAAAGGATTTGGTTTCTAAATTAGTCTCTAATTAATTAGTGACCAATTTAGCAATTAATTATAATTTTTTATTCATAATAATGATTATTTTAGTAATCAATCATTTTTTTATTTTGTAAATTAGTATCTAAATTGGTCATTACAGTGACTAATAACTTTTGATCACTAAAATTAATTATTAATGAGAAAATTTTAACTAATTGAATGAATTTGAGAAAGAAAATGAGTATAAAAACCCTAGACCACAAAATGTTGTTATCTAAAGTATGAATATATTAATGTTATAGAAATAATAATGTGACTTTTAACTTTAAAATCATAGCATTTGAATGATTAAAATAATATTTGCTATAGTACTATAGCTGTACCGAAATTAGAGAAACAGGTAAGATGGGTTTGGAAGTGATGTTAATGTACCTATTCAGTTGCGGAAAGGTTATGATGTTTGCTTTCACCTATTGAGTTACTTATGGTTTTCAAATACTCTTATGATTCGTGCTTCCATCTTAATGCTAAGAACGACACTTAATGTAATGATGAAGAAAGACACTGAGTTACTTACGATTGTCTCCCAATGATCAAAAAAGAAAACAGTTCAGAAAAGCACACGACACCAACAACAGATGCTAATATAATAACTAATTCAAATTAAGGGATCCAATTTAGTTCTTTACAATATCAAATCCCATTTATTTTACTTCCATTAATTGCATGTAGAATGATCACCAATCATACAACTAATTAAACTTACTAGGAGGATTTATTTATCGATAATATCTACTTAATATCATTTATATTTAAATTCATTGATGAGAAATCTTTATTTTTAGAAATATCTTTCGTATAAATATGTTTGAGATATCATAAATATTTTATATTTTTTTATAATTATATATATATATATATATATATATATATATTAAAAAAATAAAACAAAAAGTTATTTCATTTAATATATCTCTTATATCTTTTATATTGTCAAAAATTTTATAAATTTTATCAGTAGTGTTAAGAGTCATCGTTCTTAAGAGATTTGTAGAATGAAAAATAATTCTTCACAAGTCATTATTTAACTTCAGTGATGTAGTTATGACTAGTAAAAATGTAAAATTATGTAGAGAGACTATATTTACGAAAAGTTGTGGAGGGAAACAATGATATGTTGTCTGAAAATTCCACCATGGTCCAAATCAAAATGCAAAAGAAAAAAGAGGCAAAGAAGACAAAAGTAAAATCATGCTTGTTTATAGGTGTTTCACAAATGATTCTTACTAGGATCATGAAGTCACCCAAAAAAGTTTTGGGATTATTTGAAAGGAGAATATGAAGGAAACGATCAAAAGGTTAAGGACATGAAAGTTCTAAACTTGATATGTGAGTTTGAGGCGAAGAATAAAAGAGTTTGAGACCATTAAAGAACACTCAAACAAATTGTTAGAAAAGAAATCTCCAAATTATATACTCGTTGAGAAAATTTACATATTGCTTTTTGGGAAATACACAAGATTGGTCTACAACTACTTTGACATAAGTGATACATACCTAGGGATGTCAACGGGGCGGGTAGGGTACGGGTAGTAGTCCCCCGTACCCATACCGTACGGGTATCTATTATGTGGGTACCCGCATATTTTTTTAAAATTCACGGATATCCACGTGTTCTCACGGGTATTTATAAAAATAAAAATTTAATATTTAATGACAAATTTTAACTATAAATTAAAATAAAAATACAATGCATAACATTTATAAATTTCAAACAAAGTACACATAACCCATTTAAATAGTGTTGAATGATAATTTACAAATAGATGAAGATTTCTTAAAACCAAATGATAAAAAATAACCAATTCAAAATCAATGTGATAATATTTTAATCATTTTTTTAATATTTTAATTTTTTTTTTAAATTTAAATTAGAGTATAGCGTGTACGTGTATCCATGCGTACAGATACTATGATACCCGTGTTCGCTCCGTTAATATGCAGGTATAAGAAATACCCGTACCCGTTACCCACAAGTATCGTTTTATCCGCAGATACTCGTTGGTACAAATTTTTTTGACATTCCTATACATACCTTACAAACACAAGTGCAATGAAGATTAATAAGAGAATATCATGTAGTTGAAGGTACTTTATATTTCATACTGGTAAAGGTACTTTTGAAGTCAAGAACAACATGAAGGAACAAATACAACAATGTATAAGTTTTTTAATCTTGTCCCTATTGTAAGAAAAATATTTATCAACACAACAAGTGTTGGTGGCGGCTAGATGCAGAACGCCATAGATGTTGTCATTTGAAAAATGTGAAAAAGATATGCAAATCGCAAGATCTCAAATAAGATGTCAAGATTGTAGAGGAATAATGAAAAATAAACTACTTGCAATATCATGTGTTACGACAAACAAATATACAAAATGTTGGCTTATAGATAATAGTTGTACAAACCATATGACTCATAATTGAGCATTTTGAAAGTAAACATTGATAATGGAAAATGTAAAAGATACAAACAACTTATAAGTATTCAAAGTTCATAAGAAAATAATTGATCTACTTTGAATTTGATGAAGGAAGTATTAACTTTAAATTATATTTCATAAAAAAAAAAACTATTTTAATTATTATTTAGATTTAGAAAAATCAAAATTGAAATATTGTAAATATTTATATTTTATTATAATTTTCTCTATATAGAATAAAAATAATAAAATAATAACTAATATATCTATTATATCTCCTATGTTCAAAATTCCTAAAGATCCTAACATTGTTGAACCTATGAAAAACAACGAGATAAATATATTTAGAAAAAATAAAACAGAAAGAATTTAGCTACCAATGTAAATTATACTATTTTTGACATATGTGAACTAAATTTTATTTTATTGAATTCATGTTTTTTTTTTCAGTTTATATAATGATTTTTTTATTATAATATTATTATTTAGTAATAACTTGTTTTTAATTTTTTAATTGCTGATTAAAAAATAAAAAAACATCAATTATGATTGTTTAACATTAAATAACTTTTTTAATTTATAATTAAATTTGGTAATAATTGTAATATTTTATTTAACTAAAAAAATTAAATTTCCTAAATTTAAGTTGACTTATTGAAAAATAAAATAAATTAAAGATAAAATAATATTATTTCAAATTTAATATATTTGAATTTCTTATCTGAAAATTTTATTATTTTAAATAACGGTTCCATTTCATTAACACCGCACAAATGTTTACATCACCTCAGTTTCACTTCTTCTTTTTTTACCTTTATCTCCTTCTTTATTAATATTAAACTTCTTTTTTTTTAAATAATTATATTACTCTTAAAAGTGAATGTCAAGCATCGCATCGTATTACGTGTTAAAAAACATTTCTCTTTAAATAAAAGTCAGAGAAGTAAATATTTTGAGTTATAAAGAAATAATTTTTTCAAAGATAAAACTTGTATAATTAAGATTGTGAACCGAGTATGCAGCTTAATTTAAAAGATTTAAAGCATAATTAATTATAAAAAAAATAGAGTAGTGATTAGGGATAAGCAAACAGTGGTCACGGTTACGGAAGGAAGCAATAACAGTGTGATGTGCATGGTGGCCGAAATAATGATTGTATTATTGGTCCACAAAAGGTGTTTCTGTACCTCAAATCAATTATCATAAAAAACGCATCATTCCTTCAAAAATTATCCTCTGCTTTCACATATCAATTATCCTCTTTTTTAATTATTCACACAAATTAAACATTCAGATTTAACCGTTCTATTTTAATTTTTATAATTATATTTTTAAAATTCTAAAATTAGTTAAATTAGTAATTTAATTTTTATTTAAGTTTTTATTCATTTTGTTTTTTATTTTATTTCTTTTACATAGTTGAATCTCTATGTTTCTAAAAAAAGACTTAAGGACGATTCAGTAAAATAAATATAGGAAACAAAATAAACAGAAAAATACAAAATGTAGGACCAAATTATTAATTAGGTTTTTAAAATGATAATAATTGTAACAACAATTCCTTTATTATTTGTAGTCCTAAATTTGGATGCGAAATTGAGATTTGTATGTATTTTAAACTTTAAAATTTGTATACAATTTTATTCAAATTTAAAAAATAGATGATATAATGTTTTGATTTTATCTTTCTTTATATGTTAAATGATATCTGAGGTTAACATTTGAATCGGATTCATCTCAAATCGTGTACACAGTCAAATATCATCCTTTTGGATAGGTCAGAAAACTAAATTAACGTAGCAGATTATATCATTTTAAAAGTTTGATGACCAAACATCTCAAAAATTTGGAGTAAAATCGAATTTCAAATATTTTAATAAAATAAAATAACAAAAATAGAAACTAAGGAAATAATGTAGCCTATATAACATATATAAGAGGAAAAAAAATAGCCATATCCTAACTAGTTCCAAATATGTAGTTGCACGCCCATTGGACCACAGAGGTACTGAGGTAGTTGTTCGCTTGGCTCATTCATAAGCTTACAAATTGTGGGACTCACTATCACCACGCTTCAATGTCATAATCTCAATCCCAAACTCCATTAAAACTCTGCAACTACACATCTTTAGCCTATATATTAGTCAGATTAATGTTTATTCTATATATTCATTACAAATAAAATTAAAATCATAGCATATAAATCTTATTTACAAATATGTTTTACAAGATTAAATTAGGTTTCATGATACAAGATCAAAGTTTATTTTACTGAAATTTATTAAATCTATCATGTCATATTTTACTCTTACACAAAAATATCATTCATAAATATTTAATTTACACTCTAAATATTCAATCTATATGAATTTTCAAAGACCAAATCATATTACTAAAAATTTTAATATTACATGTTATTTTTCTTGTAAATTTTTTTAAAAAAATTACAAGAAAAGACTTTTTCCTGCTATTTTTTCTAAGAATTTTATTTGGTAGATAATTATTTTATAAAATTATAAAATTAGTAAGTATTTCTTACAAAATTTGTTGTGAAAAGTATTTTATACAAAATATTTTACACAAAAATGACAGTAATTTCTTGCAAATTTTTTTCATAACAAAATTTATAAGTAGTTTTCAGATACTTTAGTTATGGCTCCTTAAAACATTCTTGTAAGAGTATATATAGTGTTGAGAAAAACAATTATATATATATATATATATATATATATATATATATATATTTGAATTGAATATATATAAGCATGAAATCCCTCCTCCAGAAGACAAAAGAAAGAGTCCAAATGGAAGAACTATTGCACGAGTAAATCATGCCTCTCTCATCACGTTCGTCTTCTTCTTGTTTTGAAAAACCTTGACTTTAACGTAGTACATATATATGAAACCTAATTAGTGTCACCACCACTACTCAGTACACACCATAACTATACAAAAACAACCTTGTCTTCACGTCCTTGTATTAATGAAGCAACGCGTGAGAATCAACCTAAGTTACCGAGTAATGCGGCTGTGGTCGTATATGTAGCGGGCCAAGCATGCATTCCTCTTCATTATTCAACTCTTGTTAATTCATCAACACCACATCTTATTACACTTATCTCAAACTACACGCATATTTCTCAGAAAAAAAACTCTGTGAAACAAACAATAACAACAAAAAAGGTAGCCCTAATTCTAGTCCTAGCTTAATTGACCTAATAATAAGTACCTAACTATAACTATAGCCAGATATATACATATATATGCATGTGGCTTGCAATTATATATCAACATGTCCTTGCTGCGCATGTATCTACTAACAAGTCTTTACTTTTCTCGCAATTGCATTTAGCTTTTGCTGCAATAATCAATGTTGCTAGGACAATCATTAAAAAGTTAAGAAAAAAAGAGGAAAATGAGTATTATTAATTAATTATTTCACTTTGATTTTAGTATACTCTGGACAAGCTTTAAATAAAAGCTTTTTATTATTAGTTTCTGTTTAGTTTCTGGAGATTGATCTATATTTCGTAACGTAGATATCTATTTGGGTTTTGTTCAAGCAATAGAAGAGATGAAAATGAAAAAGAAGAAAAGCATGTAACTCTATTGTGATTTTCTATATTTTTGTTAGAAATGGACTTTAAGCCTAACTCAACTTCACAAAACCAGTTTGTAAGGTGAGAATTACATCCACTTATATATATTGTGAATTGATCTTATCTCTAATCGATGTGGGACTTTCAACTTGAGAGAGGTTTTCTGATAATATGTTATAAGGTTTTACAAAGTTCATAGAAAAATTAATTTCTGATAACAAAAATGATATAAAATATTTCATGAAATATGAAAAATTATGCTGATATAAAATCTATGAAGTAGAAATAAACATACAAATACAATAAAAATATTTATTTATAATTAATAAAAATCTAACCATATATATACTTTGCACAATTTTCATTGTTTTCAAACTTTGCACAATTTTTTTAACTTCTGCCTTCTTCTTGTAGTCTTCTTTTTTTCTTTCACACTATCAAATATAGCATAAATCATTGCAATATATATACATGCTTGTGTAAAGACAAATAAAAGCACTTTATATTAAACATTGAAAGAAAATGACTATATCTAATTCATATGTTATTATTTTATTCACTTTCTTTGGACATATTTTTGCAACAAACAAAAATGATGTATCAAATGGATAAAAAGTGTGATGGGATTCTGGGAATGAGGATTATATCTGTGTGGCAAACTGATTCGTCCTTTTTGGGAAGCCACATTAATGGAGTAATGTACTTTGGTTCGAAAACAGTGAAATTAGATGAAGGAAGCGAAAACTTTTCTTCCACGATGGTTATTCTGCAAAGTCAAATGGTCTTTTCATTAAGGTTAAGTTACAGTATAAACTAAAGTTCGAAAGCAACAGTACTATATAATTATGAGTGGCGTGATGTTGAACTAATGACGATAACTCATCGTAGTAGTGTTTTTGCTTTCTCCAAAAAAATCCCTTTTGCAGCCAAAAAAAGCACTTTTGCAGCTCCTCGATGGTTGATCCTGGCATTCCCTCACCATGGAAAAAGAAATACGTCCAAAAACGAATCTAGGCTCAAACCTAAAATTATGAATACTGTGACATAAAAATATAGCAAAGTTTCTTTTAGACATGGAATTGTTGCAATTGAACAGAGTGATGTTGTTAGTAAGAACTAGGAATTTTGAAAGTGTAACAATGTGTCAGACGTGTCAGGCAAAGCACCGTTTGATCTTAAAGTGCTTGAAGGGTGTTTGCAAGTGGTCCACTGCTCCATGTATTCAATCATCCACATAGGTGACAAATTTAACATAGTCTTATAACTATAAAAAAAAGAATCAAATTGAAGTTTTTATGTGCCATATTTATAAAAGGTTTAGAATATCTGTTGTTAGGTTAATTTTGTTTTGTAAGATACAATTTATTTAAATAATTTAGAGAGTTGTTTGAAGTTTCGTATCGACTAGAGATAACACAATTTCATAGTATATAAATGAGGTATAAACCTCACATTACTAGTCAATTTTGTGAGGTTGAATTAGGTTTAAACTCCACTTTTAACACAATATCAAATTAACAAAATTTTTTGGACATTATTAGGTGTCACTCCTATCGAACGAGAACTATTGATTCTATCGATTCATGAGTATACTATATTGCACACTTCTTCTCATGGCATGATTTTTCTACCTACTTTCAACAAATAATATATTAGTAAGCTAATTTTATTTAACATTTATTATTTCATTTGAGATTTTGCATAATGACTTGTATTTTAATTTTAAATCTTAATATTTTAGTGTTTAATTTGAATATAATATATTGAGGTAAAGGAAAAGATTATAAAGACTCACTTGCCTTTATATCGAGGTTCATAATCTAATCATACTTATTTTAAGTTATAATAATAAACAAATAGGAGATTATGAGTTAAGTTAACACTTAATGTAATGCCGTAAATAATGATCATTATACAAGTTGATATTAATAGATATGTTAAGATAAGGTAATGTATTATTATAACCAAGCTTATAAATTACATTAGATTATGTTAACTTCAATATA
>Ga0214543_1008789_pt1 | contig 16246 bp, 9 predicted proteins | sample CNSS2metaG_FD_160094 | JGI IMG/M metagenome (GOLD analysis project Ga0214543, IMG submission 160094) | Root nodule microbial communities from cowpea collected in UCLA plant growth center, Los Angeles, California, USA - CNSS2 | ecosystem: Host-associated > Plants > Roots > Nodule | place: USA... | reverse complement strand
CAAATAACTAACAAGCCTAAATGTTATTCTGATGAAAGATGTTGTGCACTTATCAATATGTTATGCATGATATGTCATTAACTTATCTAATGGAATGCAATGTATGTTTATGCCTCAAGAGACATTTTCACATGATATGATGGTGAAAAAGTTATGTGTTCACTAAAAATGCTACATATGATATGCAATCAATTGACAACCTAAATGATACACGCTTATTAATAGGCTTGATGTGAAATTATTTGATGAAATGGATCACAATGCATGTTTATGCCTTAACAAATGTTTATCCATATGATATGCTGATGAAAGATGTGATGTACTTATCAGTATGTCATGCATGATATGCAGTTAACTACATGCACTAACACGGATGGTTTCCTAAACTTAAGATCAAGGTCACTAGAGCTATGGCTCCCTTCACAGTATTTCCGACAAGGATTGAGTAATCAACTCGGTGTGGAAACACAAAGAAAGAGAACAGACTCTAGTTGGGGTTCTCACAATAGCCAAATAGGAAGTGCATCCCAAGTGGCATTGCTACACAACCCTTCTAATTCTAAGTTGTACTCAGACCCGGGTATAGGGTCTCACTCATTATATGCACAAGGGGTGTGTGTGTGTGTGTGTGTGAAGGGAGAGGTCAAAATAGCCAAAAAAAAATCACACACAAATATATAACAATTTCTTCGATCCCATAGTTCAATATCTAGCAATAATGATTACAAAAAAAAAAACAAATATGCAACAAAACACACAAATCGAAAAACAAAGGGGAAATAAACATTAAAAAAAACATTAATTCTGCATATTTAATTAACTGGCTTGACTCTCCAACAAGTCCCTAGTGGAGTCGCCATCTGTCGCAACCTAAATCGTGACGGAACGGCGACTAAGGGATAAATAGTTGAAAAACAGAGTTTGGAGTCACCACCATAGTTTATTCTGGAAAACTACGGAAAAACCATAAAATAAGAGTTGGTCTGCGAAAATCAGATTTTGGGTTCAGGAATCGGTTACGTGTAGGGAAGGTATTAGCACCCTACAACGCCCGTCCTAAGACGGTACCTTTAATCAAATATGCAAAATAGATGTGATTTTTATAAATGTTTATTTTCCCCAAAAAGTAAAACTAAAAGTGTATAAAAGAAACAAAAAATATATATTTTAACTTTTGGACCCGACAAGAATTAACCCCGGTCCTACGCATTTCCATTTAAAATGGAAAATCAGGGACCACGTAGTTCTAGACAAAAAGACTATTTAGAAAACACTTTTGAAATATTTTGAACTTTTGGGAAGTGAACCCGACAAGGATTAACCTCGATCCTACGTATCTCCATTAATAATGGAGAATTAGGGATTACGTAGTTCTTTGAAAAACGTTTGTCGATAGAAAACTTTTATAGGAATTATTTGTGAGTAGAAAAGATTTTAATTTTAATGTAACATTTTGTAAAACCTGAATTATGAATATAAAAAGATATTTCCAATAATTTTAAAATAACCAAATTAGAAATATATGCAAAGTGATTTTAAAATATAAAAATAATCCAATTAGAAATGTATATAAAATGATTTAAAATATTAAAATAACCAAATTGGAAGTGCATCCAAAGTGGTTTAAAACATTGGAATAACAAAATTAGAAGTCTATCTAGAGTGGTTTAGAAATATTAAAATAATCAAATTGCAAGTGCATCCAAAGTGATTAAATAAATTGGAATAACCAATTGAAAGTGCATCCAAAGTGGTTAAAAAACTTGATATAACCAAATTAGAGGTGCATCTAAAGTGGTTTGAAACATTAGATTAACCAAATTAGAAGTGCATCTAAAGTGGTTTGAAAGCTTTGGAGTAATCAAATTGGAAGTGCATCCAAAGTGATTTAGAATATTAAAATATATTAAAAACATCCAAAATGATTTAAAACAAATTTAAAATAACCAAATTAAAAAATATATATAAAAAACGTTGTTAGTATTATTAGTTTAAAATATATTTCTTATTATTATAAATTTTTTATGAAATTTAGTGCACACTTGAAAATATGAATTACAAAACATAAGAAAGGTAAAAGCATGATTAAAAAAATAAAAGCTTAACTTGAAAATGATAGTGTAAATAACATGGGTTGTAACTCATAAAGCGTGGGCGTGCAACCAATAGGAATTAGGTGCAAAACGTGGGAGCGCATAGTAGAACTTGGTGTATGAACTACAATTGATTAATGTGTGCTGCATGTAAAGGAACATATGCAAACAGTAAAAAGTGATATAGTTCAAGAACAAAATAGTGAGGTGTGTGAATTGAAGATGGAGGACAAACATTTAATACGAATAAAGTAATCAGTGCACGAACGAAACGCGAGTCCAACTAGTAAAAACCCAATCAGCAGCTAAGCAAATAAACAACACATACCAAAAATAATTAGAAAGCAAAAAGAGGGTAGAAAGGGTGCAAACAATAAATAGAGTAAAAAGAGTGAGGGTGCACGAAGAACTGGGTCAGCCCACTTTCTTCAAATGAAGGAAAGAAAAGCCTCCTAGGGTTTCTTTTATCCTTCCTTCACACACAAACCCAACAACCCTCTGATCCAACAACCATTGCACTTCCGGCGATCGGCTAGCGCCACCACCGCCTCCACTCTACTTTCGGAGCCGTCGCTGGTAACAACAAGAGGCGTTCAACTTCTCTCATTCTTTTTCTTCTTCTTCATAGATGCGTAGTGGAGATTCTTCACCACCTCCATCGTTCCACTCACTACTGCCATCGCACACTGTCGTGACCAGAAGCTTTGTCACCATTGCCAAGCCACCACATTATCCCCACGCCAGCCACGAACACGGGAGTCCCACAGTTTGGACAGATCGAAGGATCCTGATATGTCCCTACGTTTTCTTATTTTTTCCTCTTTCATTTTGTTGATTGCAATGGAAGTTTGATAATGGAGGTGAGATCGGGATTGTTGGTGTTGGTTTTTTCTAGAATGAAGATGAAGGTGGTGGTCTATGGAGGTTTCGAGGATGGTGGTTTGTTATTGTATTGGTGGTTTGGAATGGATGAGAAGAGGAAGATCAAAGTGAGGTTGGATTCTCTTATCATGAATAAAGGTGCTTGGTTCGGAGGAAGAAACATGGGTGATAAGAATTCATTCTCTGTGTCTTCTTCCTTGGTGTTCTTCCCCCTAATGTGAAGTTGAAACAAGGTTTCTTACGTTGGGTGCAAACCTTGTGAGTCTCTGTTGTCATGGGTCATGAGTAATAAATAAATGGTGATGTATCAAGAAAAGTTGAAGTGTGAAGGTCCGCGAATGTGAAGGTGGGGTGATGTGTGTAAGAAAAAGTGGCCTTGGGAAAGAGAGTGAAGTGATTGAGTGAAAAAGTGAATGGGTTTGTTAGGAAAAAAAGTGAGTTAATTGGAAGAAAGAGAGGAAAGGTGGGCAACGTGAGTGTGACAGAAGAAGATAAATTAAAGATAGGTACGTGAGTTGAGAGATAGCTGGTAAGGAGAAAAAAAGGAGGGACACATGGCAGCTTCTGAGTGGAGGGGTTTTAGGTTGGGTGAAAAGAAAAAAAAGAAAAAAAAAGGAGTGTGAATGTAGAAACATAGATTATTTATAAATAGGGTTGAAAATTAATAAAGGAGGTGTCAATAACAAAAGTTGGCCCTTAGTTCATTTGAGAAGAGAGAGGAAGGAAATGATGGGATGTTCTCTATAAAAAGTAAAAAGATTAGTAAAACTAAAAATTAAATTTTTTAACTCCTAAAATTAATTAGATAAAGTTTTTGATTGAAAGATGCTTATATATAAAACATGAACAAAATTATGAATATGAACAAAATTATGAATGTGTACATAATATTTCAAAGAGATCAAACAAAATATACCTTCTTTATTTTTTAGTTTTTCAGAATATTTTTCATTCTTCAATATCTTTCTTTTTTTATTTTTATAAATAAATTTTGATTACCCGGACAAAATTGGGTGTTTACATTTGTCCCTCTTTACTTAAGTTTTACTAGATGATATGAAAATTTGATATTTTCTTTATTATCGCGGTAAAACTTAGTAAAGATATAAACGAAAATTTTGTTCGGGTTTTTGGAAAGTGGAGAGGGGTGAGATATTGATACCTTACCAATGCAATGAAATAAGGTGAGTTAAAAAGTGAGGTCAGAGACTCAAATTTATATGTGTGATTTAAGACTGAGCACAAGGACTCAAATTTAAAATTCTCAGTACAGGAACTCAAAATGAATTTTGTGATTTAAAATTGTGATTGCGGGGACTCAAAACGCAGTTTGAATGATTTAAAGGGTGAATATTTTTTGGATTGAAAGATTGAGCACGGGAACTCAAAATGATATTTGTTTGGATTGAAAGATTGAGCACGGGGACTCAAGATGACTTTTTTGGAAAAAAAAACTTATGCACGGGGACTCAAAATGGTTTTCTTAGATTGAAAGATTGAGCACGGGACTCAAAATGTCGTTCTTTTTTTTTCAAAAGATTGAGCATGGGGACTCAATATGATTTTTTGTTTGAAAGATTGAGTATAGGGACTTAAAATAATATTTGTTTGGATTGAAAGATTGAGTAAGAGGACTCAAGATGAATTTTTTGGATTAAAAGATTGAGCACAGGGACTCAAAATGGTTTTCTTGGACTAAAAGATTGAGCACAAGGACTCAAAATGATATTTGTTTGGATTGAAAGATTGAGCACGGGGCTCAAGATGACTTTTTTGGATTAAAAGATTGGGCACGAGAACTCAAAATGGTTTTCTTGGATTGAAAGATTGAGCACGGGGACTCGATATGATTTTTTTTAGTGAAGGGTTGAGCACGGGAACTCAAAATGTCATTCCTTTTTTAAAGATTGAGCACGGAGACTCGATATGATTTTTTTGTATTGAAAGATTGAGCACGAGTACTCAAAATAACTTTTATGGTTGGAAAGATTGAACACAAGGACTCAATGACTTTTTTTGGGAAAAAATATGAGAGCCCTAGTGTGGTGTTTGGACCTTGACTTAAATCGAGAGGATAATGTGTATATTGAATTTCATATTTTGGTATATATTTTCGAGAAAGAAATTTGATTTGATGCCAAAATATGATCAATTGTATGATGGTGTGATAACACATGTTATGCTTAATTTTTCTTTTTATCAATTGCATGATGCTTAATGTGTAAGACACATAAAATGGGTGTTACATGATGACATATGTCATGCTCAATTTTGCTTATTATCAATTGCATGATGCATGATGACAATGATTTATGTTTTTGAACATTGGTATGTTACCACATGTTATGCTTTTCTTTTTGTTTTCAAACTTGCATGATGCATGGTTATGCTTAATTTTGCTTCTGATCAATTGCATGATGACACTAATGCGTATTTTGAACATGGATGCATGTTATATTCTCTTTTTTTGCTTTCGAAATTGCATGATGCATGGTTATACTTACCCACTTATGAATGCTTGAAAAGTTGTTTTTTTTTTCTTTATGGTGCAACACAAGGTGTTTGAAACCTTCGAGTCTAGATCAAGGAGTCAAAATGCATGAAATGCATGAATGTTTAATAAAAAAGCTTGATTGCCTGTTCTCCTTATTTTATTGCATGAAGTGCATGCATGGGAACTATGAATTTAACTCTTCATTTTTTCATATAGTACAACTCACAAATGCTTGGGCATGAGGATGGATGATATTTGGAGAAAACTTTATAAGGTTGAGTGAATTTGTGCAGGAATCTTTGCCTTTGATGTATTTCTCCAAAGGATTTGGAACATGTTCATGTTCGTGGAGAAACATGTGCATGGTCTGTAAGATTGCCCTAGTTTTATTGTGTAGGGGAATGTTATGGTAGGATGGAATGAAAATGATTGGATTGAAAGAATTTGCCCCAGTTGCACCCTTTTTGTTCAACATATCGACAAGTGGGATTCTTCTGTATTTTGTCATCATTTCTTTTTGGGTTGACAATTGAACTTTGAGAGGAAGTCAAGTTAAATTGGACTTAGAGGCCAAAGAAGTTGGACTTAAGGGTTCAATGAATTGGGTTTTGTGGACAAGATAAAATTGTGTTAGGGGCCAAGCAAGCTAGGCCTGGAGGGCCAGATGAAATTGTGTTTAGGGGTCAAGCAAGTTAGGCTCAAGGGGTTTGATGAAAGCTTTTCAGATCATCCGAGTTGGGCTTGAAGTGGAGTCGGGAACATTGGGCTTTTTGAGTGCGTGAATTGAGCTTTGAAGGTTAAGCTCAGATATGGGGCCATATAGTGGGTTTATAGATACTGATCTTATTAAGTTGAGTGAGATATGTGCTAGATAAATTAGGATTTGAAGTGGGATCAACAAAGTTGAGCTTTTCAGGTGAACTAGGCTCCGAGGGCTAATTGAATTGGGCTTAAAGGGATGAATGGATTGAACTTGATGAAATCAGATGAACCATGTTTATTGATATTGAGTTTTATGGGAAAAATGTATTAGGCTTAGAAATGTGAGTTTAGCTAGGTTAGGCTTTATAGGCTTAGGTGAACTTGGCTTTTAAGGATCAAATGAACCGTGCTTTTTTAGGCAGTTGAATTGGGTTTTGATGGCCAGATGAGCTTGGCTTGGAGGTGAGGGCCAACAAAGTTACTGTTTGAATGGGGATGAGCAAAGTTTGGCTTTTCAGATCAGGTGAAAAGGGCTATAAGGGTTAGGTGAACTAAGTTTAAAGGTACTGTCTTATTAGTATGAGTTTAAAGACATTGAACTTTTTAGGCTGGGTTTTAGAGATGGGGCCAGGTGAATTGGGATTTGGAGTGGGATAAACAAAGTTGACCTTTGGGCCAGTTGAACTAGGCTTTGAGGTGGGAAGATTGAGTGTTTAGAATGAGGTTAGATGAGTTGCGCTTATTGGGTTAGGTGAACTTACTTTTAGGGTCAAATGAGCTTAGCATAGAGGTCAGGGCCAGCAAAGCTACGCTTTGAAAGTCGAGTGTTTTATAAATGAGGTCGGATGAATTGCACTTATTGGATCATATGAACTTGTACTTTGAGGGTCAGGTGAGTTGGGCTTCGAGGTAAGGTTGACAAAGGTAGGTTTTTTCTTAGGTCTAATGAACTTGGCTTTGGGGGTAACATGAATTAGGCTTTGAGGTAGGGCTAGCAAAGCTAGGTTTTTCAGGAGCTAGAACTATTGGTTTGAAGTGTTAAGTGAATTTGGTTTGGAGATATTAGGCTTATTGGACTGGGTTTAGCGATTAGAACAAGTGAACTGAGCTTCTTGGGCTAGGCGAACTTGGACCTTGAGGTGGAGGCCAACAAAGTTGGATTTTAAGGCTTGGTTAACTAGATTTTGAGGTTGGGCTCGCAAAGATGGGTTTCTCAGGAGCTAGAACTATTGGTTTGAAGCGTTAAATGAATCTTGTTTGATTGTGGGGTAGCAAAGCTAGGCTTTTTAGGTTAGAGACATGGTCAGACAAACTAGGTTATTAGTATTGGGCTTAGACAAATGATACTAATTACGTTAAGTTTTGGGGGACTGGTAAATTGGGCTTTGAAGGACATCTAAGCTACGCTTACCAGGTAGGAGATGGATTTTGAAACTTGCGTTGACCAAGCAAGGTGAATGACTCGTTTATTCATGAAGTTGATGTAATGGATGTATGTATGCATGACTTGATATGAATTTATGCATTATGTATGAAATGCGTTGGATTATTATTATTTCTTTTTTGTAATTGATCCCCATTTTGCTGCAATTAAGTCATTATGCTCTGACTCCCCATTTTTTATTTGAAATATTTGAAATCAATTCTTTGGTCTCATCAATTTATGGAGAAACTTTTTCTTTTATCGTTTCTTTTGAAGCATTATTTGAGCAGTGTGCATGAAATTGTCAAAGGTGTTTGGAAAGCTTGAATTTCAACAAGGGATAACGGATCAGGTGATGAAGATAAATTTGGGAGTTCCCTAGTTTGAAAGTTTTGAATTGGTTTTAGGATACGAGATGTGTTTGACGACATGAAGAGTTTAAAAGAAGATGAGGATTTCAAAAGTTGCCCCTAGTTTGAGAGTTTAGGTTGGCCTTAATGTGCATAACTGTGTGTGGCTTGCCTCAATTATTGATGGCGTGAGTAGGTTGGAAAATGATGGGAAACTTCAAAAGTTGCCCCAATTTGAAAGTTTGAATTTCAACATGGGATGGTTGATAAAGATAAACTAAGGAGTTGCCCCAGTTTAAGAGTTTGGGATCGGATCCAAGACACCACAAGTGTTTAGGCTTACCGCACCTTATGATGTGACTTTGTCAACCAAGTTAAAAAGATATCCCATTTTGAAATGAATGGTTACAAGGTATTGTAAATGGAGCAATTGCCCTAGTTTGAATGTTGAAGTGAGAGAAAGTGATAATGGTAAGAAAATGGATTGGTATGAATTTAAGCTCAACAAGAAGTAGAAAAAAATGACTTCTTCGGGAAGAAATAAAGGTGAAATCCATGAAGAATGCAATGAAAGAAAGGGATGCCCCATGTTTGACAGATTATTCATGCTGATTTTGGGGCTTTTGTAACTTACTAAAAAAAAGAACTGCCTCAATGTTTGAAAGAAAATCTCAGAGCATGTTTTTATTCAATTTTTTTTTCAACCATTTTTTCAATTTCTATTTTTTTAGGAGAAACTTTTGACATGTTAAAACACTTTTTCCTTTAAATTCAAATTTACGAAAGATAACAACAAACAATCCTTGATCTGTGTGGACTTTATGGAGCTTGTAATGTGGTTGAGGTTGATGGGTATGAAAGAAAATGGATACTAAAGGTCCAAAAGAGTGATATGATGGTTATTTTGGAACAAGGGCCTTTTGAATGGTGTTACCCCAAACGTTTTTTCGATTTCTCTTTGTTCACCATTTTTCTTTTTTCTATTTTTCTTTGAATTTTCATTCTTTTTCTCCAAATATTGTTCTTCTTTTTGTCCTTTTCTTGATATGACAAAATCATCTTCTTTTTTTGTCTTTTCGAACTTTTTTATGTATTGTGTTGGTGAACTATCACTTAGACAAAAACAGGCGCAAACATTATGTCCACCTGTGAGGGTGACCCTTGTTTAAGGTAACTTTCAAAGAAAATTTTGTTTTACTTTATTAGGCTCAAATTGGGTAGCCAAGGATGATATTTTTTTTTTGGGAAGGAAAAAAGAGAAAAAAAAAATGGCCACACATCATTTCAAATTGTGATTGTTTTACTTTCAAAAGTTTTAATGCTCGGGAAAAGAGTTTTATTCATGCGACAACTTGCCCCTAGTTTTTGTTGATTTTTTTTTATTTCTCTTAGACCGCCAAAAAGGGTTTTCGATCTAAAGATTTTTCTTTCATTTTTTTGTTGTTGTTTTTTGTTTGTTCTAAGATTTGCTTCCATTCATTGTACAAGAGTGCCCCCTTTTCATGATGATTCTTCATGAACATTACACACAAGCCTATGGTAGAAAAAGGATAGAAAAAGGATTGAGTTTGAACAACTTCATGTCATGCAGATTAGGCGAATGCTTCAAAAGTAGTGATATCAGAATCATTAACTTTTTTTTTCAATTAACTAATTTGACCAAAGAATGTTTTACTTTTCACTTCCTACAAGAAAGATTCTAAGAGTCTGAATGTGAACAAAATGGGAAACAATTTATTGCAAAGTAACTTTATTTTTATTTTCTTTTTTTTTCAAAATTTTATGTTGATGCATGTTATGTGTTAAATATAGTGATATGAAAATGCAATATGTGATTGAAAAATCACACCCACACCCACCCACACACACACACACACACACACACACACACACACACACACACATATATATATATATATGTGTGTGTGTGTGTGTGTGTGTAACAACATATGCATGCATGTTATGTAAGGTATGATCATGCAAGATGTTATAATGAATTTTTTGATGACCGCGACATATGAATGAATGATATGTATTATGCAAGCAACATGTGAGTGAATGTGATACATTATGCAGGATGACATGAGGATGTATGTTATGCATTTGAAGATATATACATAATATAATGAATGAAGATTACATGTGAATGCAATGTATGTTTATGCCTTAGAGGGTACTTATTCCAATATTATGATGATGTGATCCTAATTAAAGAAACACCATGCATGATATGCAAATAACTAACAAGCCTAAATGTTATTCTGATGAAAGATGTTGTGCACTTATCAATATGTTATGCATGATATGTCATTAACTTATCTAATGGAATGCAATGTATGTTTATGCCTCAAGAGACATTTTCACATGATATGATGGTGAAAAAGTTATGTGTTCACTAAAAATGCTACATATGATATGCAATCAATTGACAACCTAAATGATACACGCTTATTAATAGGCTTGATGTGAAATTATTTGATGAAATGGATCACAATGCATGTTTATGCCTTAACAAATGTTTATCCATATGATATGCTGATGAAAGATGTGATGTACTTATCAGTATGTCATGCATGATATGCAGTTAACTACATGCACTAACACGGATGGTTTCCTAAACTTAAGATCAAGGTCACTAGAGCTATGGCTCCCTTCACAGTATTTCCGACAAGGATTGAGTAATCAACTCGGTGTGGAAACACAAAGAAAGAGAACAGACTCTAGTTGGGGTTCTCACAATAGCCAAATAGGAAGTGCATCCCAAGTGGCATTGCTACACAACCCTTCTAATTCTAAGTTGTACTCAGACCCGGGTATAGGGTCTCACTCATTATATGCACAAGGGGTGTGTGTGTGTGTGTGTGTGAAGGGAGAGGTCAAAATAGCCAAAAAAAAATCACACACAAATATATAACAATTTCTTCGATCCCATAGTTCAATATCTAGCAATAATGATTACAAAAAAAAAAACAAATATGCAACAAAACACACAAATCGAAAAACAAAGGGGAAATAAACATTAAAAAAAACATTAATTCTGCATATTTAATTAACTGGCTTGACTCTCCAACAAGTCCCTAGTGGAGTCGCCATCTGTCGCAACCTAAATCGTGACGGAACGGCGACTAAGGGATAAATAGTTGAAAAACAGAGTTTGGAGTCACCACCATAGTTTATTCTGGAAAACTACGGAAAAACCATAAAATAAGAGTTGGTCTGCGAAAATCAGATTTTGGGTTCAGGAATCGGTTACGTGTAGGGAAGGTATTAGCACCCTACAACGCCCGTCCTAAGACGGTACCTTTAATCAAATATGCAAAATAGATGTGATTTTTATAAATGTTTATTTTCCCCAAAAAGTAAAACTAAAAGTGTATAAAAGAAACAAAAAATATATATTTTAACTTTTGGACCCGACAAGAATTAACCCCGGTCCTACGCATTTCCATTTAAAATGGAAAATCAGGGACCACGTAGTTCTAGACAAAAAGACTATTTAGAAAACACTTTTGAAATATTTTGAACTTTTGGGAAGTGAACCCGACAAGGATTAACCTCGATCCTACGTATCTCCATTAATAATGGAGAATTAGGGATTACGTAGTTCTTTGAAAAACGTTTGTCGATAGAAAACTTTTATAGGAATTATTTGTGAGTAGAAAAGATTTTAATTTTAATGTAACATTTTGTAAAACCTGAATTATGAATATAAAAAGATATTTCCAATAATTTTAAAATAACCAAATTAGAAATATATGCAAAGTGATTTTAAAATATAAAAATAATCCAATTAGAAATGTATATAAAATGATTTAAAATATTAAAATAACCAAATTGGAAGTGCATCCAAAGTGGTTTAAAACATTGGAATAACAAAATTAGAAGTCTATCTAGAGTGGTTTAGAAATATTAAAATAATCAAATTGCAAGTGCATCCAAAGTGATTAAATAAATTGGAATAACCAATTGAAAGTGCATCCAAAGTGGTTAAAAAACTTGATATAACCAAATTAGAGGTGCATCTAAAGTGGTTTGAAACATTAGATTAACCAAATTAGAAGTGCATCTAAAGTGGTTTGAAAGCTTTGGAGTAATCAAATTGGAAGTGCATCCAAAGTGATTTAGAATATTAAAATATATTAAAAACATCCAAAATGATTTAAAACAAATTTAAAATAACCAAATTAAAAAATATATATAAAAAACGTTGTTAGTATTATTAGTTTAAAATATATTTCTTATTATTATAAATTTTTTATGAAATTTAGTGCACACTTGAAAATATGAATTACAAAACATAAGAAAGGTAAAAGCATGATTAAAAAAATAAAAGCTTAACTTGAAAATGATAGTGTAAATAACATGGGTTGTAACTCATAAAGCGTGGGCGTGCAACCAATAGGAATTAGGTGCAAAACGTGGGAGCGCATAGTAGAACTTGGTGTATGAACTACAATTGATTAATGTGTGCTGCATGTAAAGGAACATATGCAAACAGTAAAAAGTGATATAGTTCAAGAACAAAATAGTGAGGTGTGTGAATTGAAGATGGAGGACAAACATTTAATACGAATAAAGTAATCAGTGCACGAACGAAACGCGAGTCCAACTAGTAAAAACCCAATCAGCAGCTAAGCAAATAAACAACACATACCAAAAATAATTAGAAAGCAAAAAGAGGGTAGAAAGGGTGCAAACAATAAATAGAGTAAAAAGAGTGAGGGTGCACGAAGAACTGGGTCAGCCCACTTTCTTCAAATGAAGGAAAGAAAAGCCTCCTAGGGTTTCTTTTATCCTTCCTTCACACACAAACCCAACAACCCTCTGATCCAACAACCATTGCACTTCCGGCGATCGGCTAGCGCCACCACCGCCTCCACTCTACTTTCGGAGCCGTCGCTGGTAACAACAAGAGGCGTTCAACTTCTCTCATTCTTTTTCTTCTTCTTCATAGATGCGTAGTGGAGATTCTTCACCACCTCCATCGTTCCACTCACTACTGCCATCGCACACTGTCGTGACCAGAAGCTTTGTCACCATTGCCAAGCCACCACATTATCCCCACGCCAGCCACGAACACGGGAGTCCCACAGTTTGGACAGATCGAAGGATCCTGATATGTCCCTACGTTTTCTTATTTTTTCCTCTTTCATTTTGTTGATTGCAATGGAAGTTTGATAATGGAGGTGAGATCGGGATTGTTGGTGTTGGTTTTTTCTAGAATGAAGATGAAGGTGGTGGTCTATGGAGGTTTCGAGGATGGTGGTTTGTTATTGTATTGGTGGTTTGGAATGGATGAGAAGAGGAAGATCAAAGTGAGGTTGGATTCTCTTATCATGAATAAAGGTGCTTGGTTCGGAGGAAGAAACATGGGTGATAAGAATTCATTCTCTGTGTCTTCTTCCTTGGTGTTCTTCCCCCTAATGTGAAGTTGAAACAAGGTTTCTTACGTTGGGTGCAAACCTTGTGAGTCTCTGTTGTCATGGGTCATGAGTAATAAATAAATGGTGATGTATCAAGAAAAGTTGAAGTGTGAAGGTCCGCGAATGTGAAGGTGGGGTGATGTGTGTAAGAAAAAGTGGCCTTGGGAAAGAGAGTGAAGTGATTGAGTGAAAAAGTGAATGGGTTTGTTAGGAAAAAAAGTGAGTTAATTGGAAGAAAGAGAGGAAAGGTGGGCAACGTGAGTGTGACAGAAGAAGATAAATTAAAGATAGGTACGTGAGTTGAGAGATAGCTGGTAAGGAGAAAAAAAGGAGGGACACATGGCAGCTTCTGAGTGGAGGGGTTTTAGGTTGGGTGAAAAGAAAAAAAAGAAAAAAAAAGGAGTGTGAATGTAGAAACATAGATTATTTATAAATAGGGTTGAAAATTAATAAAGGAGGTGTCAATAACAAAAGTTGGCCCTTAGTTCATTTGAGAAGAGAGGGGGAGGAAATGATGGGATGTTCTCTATAAAAAAACAAAAAGATTAGTAAAACTAAAAATTAAATTTTTTAACTCCTAAAATTAATTAGATAAAATTTTTGATCGAAAGATGCTTATAGATAAAACATGAACAAAATTATGAATATGAACAAAATTATGAATGTGTACATAATATTTCAAAGAGATTCAACAAAATATACTTTCTTTATTTTTTAGTTTTTAGAATATTTTTCATTCTTCAATATCTTTCTTTTTTTATTTTTAGAAATAAATTTTGATTACCCGGACAAAATTGGGTGTTTACACAGGGGTTGGTGGGTTGGTTCACTAACTTGTGTAAAAAATTAGAAAATAATTTTTTTTGTCATTTTTAAATATCCACATGTCATTTATCTAATGTATTTGCAATTTACAAGTTTAAACATAAATATAAGGGTTTACAATTATATTGTATCATAATTCATAAGCTTAAACATAAATATAATGATTTACAATTTGCAAATTGTAGTATGCGACCCTTTTAAGCTTCCTATCAACCACTTAATTAATTAACTTCAAATATCAATCTTGTTATTGGTCAATCTCAGAGAAAGTGCATACAATACATGAATTTCACTAGTTTATGCATTACACAAGCCATAAACTACAACAATACACAACTATTATTGATTACAAGAACTTACTACACTAATTTCTTTTTGTACATCTCTTCCAATGTCCCCTGATAAAGCTTAAACTCAATCCTTCTAGATTGACTTTTCCTTTGCATACGAAAGATAAACCAAACAACAAAGTAAAACATTTAATTTAATGTGAAAACAATTGCAATTTCTATATCACTTTTTATTTCAACAAAAATGCTAATGGTATGTTATGCTTCAACTCATAGCAGCCAGAATCAGAATTCAATCATTGTGCAGGTTCAGGATTATATCCAATCAGCTATGCAAATGCTATAGATGGGTTTAGGATCAAAACTCAACAACAAGGCAATTTAAATGTGTATGAACCCAAGTTACAACATTCAACTAGTCAGTGACAACAAATAGTGACAATCTAATATGCATGGAGACTAACGATCTAAAATACTTTGCAATCATAGGATACTTTGACAACATTTCCATTCATTCAACATTGGTGCACTGGATGCTTAGGTTATGCACTCTTATTATAAACAATCAAAATAACATGGTAGAATCATAAAAAATGAATGGAAATGAAAATTCCTACCACAACCACTAACATAAAGCTTGACTATGAACTAAGTGTTGCAAGAAATTAAATCTAAAACAAAAAAGAATTAAATTGGTGCAGGATCGGATATCAAGAATAAAATGACAGCAGAGAAAGCAGATTCAAATACTATAGAACAAACGTGAATGTAAAAACTGATTTAGTGCTTGAACTTTGGTCCTTTTGCGCTCGAGAAGACATCTCGAGAAGTTATGCCCACTTTGGGGCCATGTGGATTCCAAGAAGGAACCAAAATTGTGTGCAAAATTGTGAGCCAAGCTCAAAACACTAACTCAACAACACAAACTAAACAAGAAACACTAAAAACAACAAATGGAAATTTAAGGAACTGAATGTAAAGACTGCAAAAATGTAAAAATACTAGCAAATCATCAGCAAGCAAAACTCAAAAACTGTAAATGAGAACTGAAACAAAATCAGTGTATTTCATTGAAATCAACAAAGTACACAAGATAAGGAAGAGATACGAAATTAAAATGGTGAAGAGAGTCTCACTTTAGACCAATCCCAACCACTTTGTGCTCGTGATTAACTACCTAACACACTAGAGGAAACCCAATATCTGATGGTCACTTTGTGCTCTTCAGAGAATAGGGAACGCCTTATAATTCACTATCCCTCTCGCTAGAAAAACACTCGAACACGAGAACCCTAACCTCACAACATTTTTCTCTTATGCAAAACAAGGCTCTCCCTAAAAAACCTAAAAAAATTCCCTATAAACCCCTCTCGAAAAACAATAAGAAAAGAAAACCCAATTCCTTGTATCTCGAATCAGAATCACAAACTGTTAGAATTGATGCAGCAATATTTCACAATCAAGAGGGGGGTGAATTGGTATTAACAAATTTTGCCCAGTTTTAGCACTTTTGAAATTGTTTTGATAAAAACCTTTTCTTTTGAATCAATTGAAATAGTATGGTTTGATGCTTAATGTATGAAGCATTTATACTATGACAAGATATAGAGAGAAAGAGATAAAGCACACAGAATTTGTATACTGGTTCGATTCTTAAGAATCTACATCCAGTTCATCTAGCAAACCACAGCTAGAGATATTCACTATATCACAAGAATTTCAAGATTTACAAATACACTTGATAAATCTAAATTCTAAGATAAA
>Ga0214543_1008788_pt1 | contig 16247 bp, 13 predicted proteins | sample CNSS2metaG_FD_160094 | JGI IMG/M metagenome (GOLD analysis project Ga0214543, IMG submission 160094) | Root nodule microbial communities from cowpea collected in UCLA plant growth center, Los Angeles, California, USA - CNSS2 | ecosystem: Host-associated > Plants > Roots > Nodule | place: USA... | reverse complement strand
CTTAAAAGTATTCACTCCCTAGGGAGGAAACTCTCACAAATGGTTGAGACACAAGAGTGTTTTTACTTCAAAATCTTCAACCCTTTTACATGTCTAGAAGCACCCCTTATATAGAAGAGTGTAAGGGCCTCTAAGCAAATAAAATATACCTAAGGATGTCTCTACAAAAACCTAACCCTAGCTTCTAGAAACTAGGTCAAATAAGGTTACCAAAATGAGAGACAAAAGACCTAACTATGGTGTGTGCAAGGCTAATTTCGTTCTAGCACAAAAGGAGACAAAGAATGTGTCTCATATGTCTCCAAAAAGTGGCCAAAGTGTGCTAAAAACAAAGGAGACCAAAGGTACATAGGTACATTTGCTTCATGCCTTTTACTTTATGCTTTATGCCTTTGCTTTACTCTCTCCTCCACATCATTTATGCTCCCCAATCACCATGCACCACCTAGCATTGCTTTCTTACTCCTAATTAACCTACAATGCAAATAAACATAGATTAGCATGTTGACTTAAGTCAAGTCAACTATAGTCAACAAGTCAACTAAATTTGATTCAACTAAGTCAACTTTTGGGAATCAAAAATAATAAATAAAAATGAAAGGGATGAAGGATTAGTGAACTTCCTTTCTAAACATGCTTAGTCTTCTTAAGCATGTGCCTCCATCCTTGGTTGGGGTCAATCCTTCATCACCTCCAGTACAATTATGTAGAGTTACCTTTCATTACATTTGCATCCAAGTATAACACCAGCTCATCATGATCATACATCAATCAACTATCACATGATTATCTACATTATGATCAATAATCACAAAAGCACATCAAGGCCTCATGATCACATGTATCACATTACATTGGCATCATACAATCATCATCATTACATTAACCATACATAACTAATAATGTCCAAACATCCAGTATATTGCAAACAAGGACCTATTACTATTTATCCCAACAAGAGTATCAATATAATACAACCAAAAAAACAACAATCATGTGTGACATATATCTCTAACTACAGACCTCTAAACGAAGATCACACCATTCAAATTGAAGAATTAATGAACTGATAACTCCATTTTACAAAAACTACACAGACTAGGAAAACATCAGTGGCGCCCAGCGCCCAACAACTCGAGACTCACTGCCTAGCTGTAGTGAGTCAGTGCCCAACGCCCCATTTTTTCACAAAGTACAAAAAATATTGCATTTTTCATGAACAAGGCACATGTTTCTCATATTCCAATAACCAAAACATGCACAAAGTTTACTAAACATCTAATATCAATTTTACTTAACTCAAGGAATCAAAATACCCCATCACTAAGCTTATTTTACCAATTTTTTCATTTTCTAACATACATATTCTACACTTGCCACTTTGGCACATACAACCACAACTTTTCACCTTTAACTTCATGTTCATAGCTTACACTTTTAGTTAAAAATATCAATGCATCTACAACCTCCACAGACCAAAAATAATGCCATAACCCTCCTTTCACATGAACATGGATCATAATTAACTAATTTACCTCTTCACAAGCAAGACATGCACATTCAATTGATCAAAAATTAAATCCATCATGTCAACCCTAAATGCAATTACACTATGAACTTTCCATGTTCTCCAGAACAGAAAAAAACCCAATAAGACCATATCACCAAAACATTCAAAGTTCTCGAGAATTCCCACACATCAAAGGTTTAGAAAAAATATTGTTCCATACAATTGCAATTCACAACATTGAAAAAAAAAATTAACTCCATCAACTTACCTCTATTTTCTGCACTTCTAAACCTTTCCATAGATGCATCCAAGAACATGTTATTAAATCATACTCTTCTTCAACAATCATTAACATTTCAAAAACCATAAACATTCAATTGCTCTAACCACAAAGCACATGGTAACAAGATGAAGATCAATTATCACCCATTCCACCACGTATTCATCCATTCAAATAGTTTAACATCACTCGCCCTCAAACAACAAATTTTTCCATCCATAAGAAAAATATAACTATTTCTTCCATTAAAATTCCATGTTGCAAAAGCACACAATTACTCATGCATGAACACAAAAATAAGGAAGAAAGATTAGTTTCCCTTACTTTAAGAATCCCAAAATGTACTTCACAATACCACCACATATTCATCTACTAAAATTTAAATTCTCCAATAAAACCACATTTTAGCATTTTATAATCAACTTCAACATGTATCCATGCATAATCCCATAATAATAACAAGATTAAATCCCCTTACACGAAAACTTAAACCAACAAAATTGTATTTCACCATACCACCAAAGATTCATCTACTAAAAATACAATTCTTCCATAGAACCACATCTTAGAATTTCAAAATCCAAACTTTAAACATTTATCCAAACGCAATCACATAATAAGCAAATGATAGCTCCCCTTACTATTCCATATTTCAACTACACATATTTCATGACACATAACCACAAAAACATTGAGAACTTGGCACCCCTTACCTTGAAATTCCTACAACAAGACCGCCTTGCCTTTGCTCTTCACGTCCTAACCAAAACTTCTTCCATAGAACCACATCTTAGAATTTCATAATCCAAACTTTAAACATTTATCCACACACAATCACATAATAAGCAAATGATATTTTCCCTTACAATTCCATATTTCAACTGCACATATTTCTTGACACGTAACTACAAAAATATTGAGAACATGGCTTAGCACCCCTTACCTGGAAATTCCTACATCAAGACCACCTTGCCTTTGCTCTTCACGTCCTAACCAAAACTTCTATTGTCTTACTCCCTCACTAAATTTAAGTCATGTGCCTACGACTAGATATAATGAATCTGCCTTCAACTTTTCATCTTCCAAAGAAGACCACAAAAGTAACAAAAGAAAAAACGATATTTATACATTTTGCTCTAGCCAAGGTTTGAACTCACACCCTAATTTCCAAACATATCAACTATCCCATTTTCCTTGGCAACAACATGCACAACAACACTACAATTGTGTTTCACATAACAAAACATGCCAAAATAAATTATAAATAATTAGCGTAAACACAAGCTTTATCACGTTTGTAAGTACACATTTTTTTAAATATGCATGATATATTAGTAGATGGATCATATTGTAATGTTATTTAGTTAATATACAAAATAAATTTATATTTATTAAAAATAAAGTGAAATGAATAGATAAAAGATGAGAAAATAACCTTTGATGAATAGGAAAAAAAGAAGAAGGAGAAAAGATAGAAAATTTATAGAAAACATGTAAAAATAACTATTAATTTTACAAATTTAACAAATAATTATATTGTAAAGGGTAAAGTTGGAACCATGAAATGTTGACACAAAAGAAGCAATCATCTTTATATATAGTTATAGATAAATTAATAAACATGAGTCACACCAAAGACATACATAATCACCTCCAAATTAATTATAAAAAAGCAATATTTAAATATAAACACTCCAAATGCACACATTAGGAATCAAACCCTTGACCACCAACCCATGACAAAACTCTTACCAATTATGCTACATTTCACCTTTTTGGCATCATTTATTTATGTACCATAATGGCCATATTGACTGTTATGTACTCCTAGTGGCCAGACTGGCTGCTATGAACCCTTAGTGGCCATATTAGCCACTAGGTACCTCTAGTGGCCAAGATAATTGCTATGTACTCCCAATGGCTGAATTGGCTGTTATAAACTGCTAATGGTCAGATTGGTTGTTATGTATCACAATAGCTGAAGTTCATTGATGAATCATAATACTCGAATTATCTGCCATTTTAGGAAAGATTGCTAACTCGAATAGTTGTTAGGCTTAAAGAAATATTGCACAAACCACAGCTAAAAATATAACAGTGAAACAACAAACATCTACATGACGGCCACATTCATTAATTACACGACCTTCTCGTAACCAGCAACGCCGCCTACTCTAACTTAGAGTAAATCAATTAAAACCACTGTGGGAAAGGTGTTGAACCCAAAACCTGGGCCCAACCAGGCCCACACAAGCCCAATAAACGATTGGGTCACTATAGAAGTAATCGAGGCTCAAACCATGGTCTAAACAAAGGAAAAGGAGATTATACTTCTTTAAATAAGAGTGGACCCCAACAACTAAAGGTACACATTTTCATTAGTGCATAATCTGAGATTTCACTTTTAAGAGCTTTTGTTGACTAGATCGTCGGAGCCCTTTCTGCAGGTAACCCTCCATGTTCTATAAAATACATGGCGTTCAAGACATGACGAATAACATCTAGCAGTGCCCATCCGAGAAGCTTGAAGATTGTGGTAAGATAAAGTTTAGGTCCCATAATAATCTAACATTGTCTCTACAGGAAAAAAATTTAAAATTTAAGTAATACTACTCACACCCAATAACCACACTTGAAATATAATTATTTATTCCTGGGTCTTACAATGACAGCAAGAAGAACAAGGTCAGTATGGGAGTTGTGTGGAAGGAATCAATCAAATACAAAATGGTGGCATTGAAATAGTAGAGGATTACACATATACAACATGTGATAATATATGTGATTCAAACAGGAAAACTGCTCATGTTGTTATAATTGATGGGTATGAAGATGTCCGAAGCAATGATGAGAAATCCTTGATGAAGGCTAGATCAGGGTGTTGCAGTAGTTGGATATGAAACAAAAAAAATGGTTCTGAAAGGTTTGGTTGTGAATTGAAATTCTCAATTTGGTAGCTAGACACCTAGGTATATGAGTAGAACCTAGGGGAAGTTGATTGGTACAAGATCCTTGGTGTGAGATGCTTGGCTAATGAAGAAAATAATTTGAAGATGATGTTGAAAATAAGCTTTTAATCTGCACCTTGATAAAAATAAATTGATAGGTGCAGATGGGGCATTTAACCTTATCTCAATGGCTTTATTATCATAATGTTTATATTAACTCTGATTTTGTATGTACATGCTTTCATAAGCCATTTGTGGCTTCTAAGACATCACCTCCACCAACATCAGCTTTTAGTGCTATAAAACTTTTGGTGCTTTTTTATGATGTCTTTTCAATATTTGAATAAAAGGCAAGAAGATTCAACTGTGTCTTTGGAGATGCCCATATTAGGAAAATTCATGTTGTTGAGAGAGGTGATCACAAAGGTTGCGCATCATGAACCTACCCTTGTTTGATAACATTGTTGCAATAACATTCTCCACAAACGTTCCATCGAGCGTCACTCCTAGTCTAGTTTCGGTGACACTATCCACTACATTAGCAAATGCCATATGAAGAGATCATCCTTAAATGCCCTAAGCCTCTTGGCTCCAAAATAGAGGAGTAAAACACTACTAGAGATAATGCATATTCACGAAGAGGGTGAGCATCTCTGGCTTCCTCGCATGGTGGTGGACTAGATTCACGATTATTTCTTCTGCAGGAGTCATGATGTTCATAACTATTCATTGTTCGATCTCTTGTTCGGTTGACTTATGTCTGACATTGGGTTGAATGTTGCCTTTCAAACTCTTGATATTGGCATTATCATGTTTTTATTTTATTTATTTTTATATCTTATTGTTATTTTATTTTTGGGTTTTATTTGATATTTTAGGGTTTCAATAAAAGTGGAAAAGATAAATGTGTGGATTATATTTTGCAAATAAGTGGAAATATCAAAGATTTAGGAAGATTATGAACAAAATGAGTGGAAAATTGAATAGTCAAAGATTATCAACAATATCAAATATCACAAAGTTGGTTACTCAAATTACAAGTCAGAATAGTTAAAGAATAATTCAAAGATATGGAATCTCCAAAGAATAAAAGATATATATCAAGGATTATCTCTTACAATTTATCCAAGTACCAAATCAAATCTAAATTTTAGACCTAGTCCAATTATGAAAGTCTATAAATTGAGGGTCTGGCATAGGCCAAACACACACTTGAAGAGAAAGAAACTTGATATCTCTACATTTGAAGGTAGAAGGGCATTCTGAAGGATGGAGGCATTTAATTTCAACATCAGTCTAGTATTCAGTATGCCTAGGAGTAGCTAACTCCCTAATTCATGGGGTTGGGTGTAATGTATTCTTAATTATCTGTGAATTCTCTATTCAATATAATTATTTTCCATGCTCTTATATTCTATTCTCGATCTTAATTGCATGATAATTATTGATTGCATATTTAGGGGTACCTAATCACTGGACACGATATTAGAACCTAGACTAGAATAGACAACTAATTGATTGTGCATCTAGACATAGAGCACATCATTGGTCATTCTTAACATCTAAACTTAAGGCTTAATTCAAACTTTTAATAAGGAAAGGCATAAGACATTAGGGTTCTTATTAAAGTTTAGACTTGTCACTAAGACATTAGGGCTTGTTACATAGTGGTGTGAATGTGAGAGACATAAATAGAATTATATTGTATGTTGTTTTTACTTTGAATGGAATCACGAAACCTAATCCCGGTGAATTTTTTATCTTATATTTTTCTTAATCAAGTTATTTGTTTCCATTGTGCCAAATTTTGTTCATGCTTTATAATAAAATCTAAACTTTCTATCTCTTTAAACCACAAATGTTTTGTTATGCTCAACCTTTAATAGTAACTAACCAATTAATTTAGACCACATTAGTCCCTATGGGATACGATATCTGCACTTGTCCACTTTATTACTTGTATGATTTAGTACACTTGCCAACATATAACAACTCTCTTTCCTACTTTTCGGGCAAATGTCATGGCGAGGGACATTTTTGCTTGGTAGTTTCCAATCTTTCCTTCCGTTTTCGGAGAAAAATCTAAATATTGTGATGCGACGGCTCCCTTTTCTTGGTGTGAGATGTCTTAGTGTCAACTATTTGTACGAAAGGAGTCAGGACACTAGTTTATGAATGTGCAACAAAACGTTCCTTATCCAGATTATCCAATTTTTTAATCAAAGCCTAGAATTGCCACTAGTGTTGGTGTAGTTCTTGTTGATGTTGAGTACATAGTTGCTCTAGACGAGCGTCCAGATCTTTGTCAAATTATCGCTTCATGTCTTGAATTCATGCCTGGAGATTCTCCTTGTTTTTGCTGAAGAGCTTCTCCAAGTAGGTTTTCATCATGTTGATAGCTTGAGGATCCATGCTAGTTATTGAAGAGCTTGATGCTTGGGTCTAATTATGTGTTAACACCATGCAATATGTGGTTGTGGGGAAACATTTCTACTCTACTCCATGGTGGGCATCATGTTCTTACCGAATTTGATCTAGCAATTTCCTAGGCGGGCTAACCATATTGATGATGAGTGTATGTGTTGCAAATCACCACAAGGGTGCAATCCACCTATAATGACTCTAACGTTAAAGTCAATAGGAGAATTTTGAATGAATATATTAATAACAAATGATTATAAGATTTTCACACTCCTTGTGATAACATGTATTTATAGGTCTTTTAGGTTTGTAAATATATATAGTATAATAACATACACATGATAAATGAATGAGTTTTGTTTATACCACATAAACATTATCATATATCTCATAGAACATTATAATTATTATTATAAATATTATTCGTAATGACAGTAGTAAAATTATAACAAATATTAGTATTATTATAAAATAATCTACAACAATATATAGAGATGATACACTTTTTTGTATCCACATTTCGTTATTCCAGTTTTACCCTTAATTATTTTAAAAACTAATTGTTTTGTAAATAATTTATCTTTAACCGTTATTTTGAAAACCTCTTTTATCTTAAACTGTTATTTTAAAAACTTTTTTTGTGTACATATTTTATTATCTTTTATAAAAATTAAAAAATGTGAATACATAAACACGAAGATGCCTTTGTTTTCGCTAATAATAATAATAATAATAATTATTATTATTATTATTATATATTTCTACTATATATTATTACTATTAATATTACTAACCTTATTAGTAATAAAGTTATTATTGTTATTTGTAATATTAATATGTAATATATTAATTTTATTATTATATATTATTGATACAAGAAAGAAATATTAAAAAAATTATTATTATAATTATTATTATTATTATGATTATTATTTATAAGAATTATAATTAACAACTATAATTACTACATTATTATTATAATTTCTATCATATTTAATTTAAAAAATTGACATTTCAAAAATATTATATTATTAACCATCGTAACAATTATTATTTTTATTATCTATAATTGTTATTATTATTATCATTACTATTATATACTATAATTATTTTATTTTTCTATTATTATTATCAACTTTAACTATAATGTTTTTATTAACTATAATTAGTATTATCGTTACTATTATCAACTATAATTAATGATTATTATTATCAATTATAAATATTATTATCATTGATTATAATTATTTTTATTATTATATTATGATTATTATTATTATTATTATATTATTATTATTATTATTATTATTATTAATAAGAACTATAATTATTATAATAGTTATTATTATTATTGTTTTTATTATTCTGGTTAGATACACATTTTGCTTTTAGTTATTATGTAGGAATTATGTTTTAATTATTTGTCCTTTTTATTTGTTTTCTTGTTCATTTATTTAATAAAATAATAAAACTGAAAAATAATTTTTTATTATAAATAATTATTTAAATTTAAAATATAATAAATAAGAGGATAAAACTGAGAAAACAAAAAAGGACACAAAGATGTTTATTTCTTTATATATGTAGTTATATTATTATTATTATATTTTATCACTACGCGAAATTAATATAGTGGTATTATTATTATTATTATTATTGTTATTATTATTATTATTATTATTATTATAATTAGACACACATTTTACTTTTATTTACTACGGGATCATATCTCAATTACTTGCACTCTTTACTATTTTTGTTGTTCATTTTATTTCTATATATGTGTAATTATTTGAATTAAAAAAATAATTACTAAAATTAGTAAAATGATAAAATTGACAAATATTTTTTTATTGTGATAATTATTTAAATTTAACAAATAACAATTAAGAGGATAAAATTATAATAACAAAAGAGGACACATAAAATGTATTTGTAGATGTAGTTGTTGTACTATTATTATTATTTATGTTATTGCTTATGTATGTCTTTATATATAACTATAGATTATTATTCTTAACATTAACCTTAATATTAGTATTAACATTAATACTAATACCATAAACATTATTATTATTATCATCATCATTAGTTTGTTATTATTAGTATCATTATTATTTTTATTATTATTAGTACTATTCATAATGGTGTTATTGTTATAAGTATTTTTTTTAATTATAAAAAACGTTATTATACTAAATACTTTTGCTAAATAGATTTTTAATCTTTTAAAAATTTTACAATTTATAATTTATACTAATATTATTATTATTAGTATTTTTAATGATTAAATAAATATAATAACAATTATATTATTATTCTAAAAATATTTGAAATAAAAAAAAACGTGCATATATAAGAATAGATGAACCTCAAGTTCCTCCTAGGTTTGGATTCATAGTTCGCCCTTTACAATCCCCAGGTATGAGTCATAGTTTTAGCTCTAACCCAACCATAGAAATCACAAAACAAATTAAAAAACTTAAAAGAAAACTAGCAAAACATGTATCTCAGAAAGATAATTTGTTATTACAAGACCCCATAACATATGCTAGGAACATAGTATGGTATAAAAGTAACAAAAAACATTTGGAACAAAAGTTGAAAGAGTTGAGTCATTTTGTTGCTTAATGTAACTACTAAAAGTTTACTTTGAATCTTAATCTAGAGTTATTTATGGTTATGAGGTCTTTGGATTTCTTTACTCTTTCAAAAGTCTCTATGTAGCATCGAGAGGTGTTCATACGTTGGTCAACCCTTAGATCTAATGGACCTGGTAGTAAAGCCGGAGTGAGATAGTAGTAAGAACTAGTTAAAATGAAGCTTTTTCTTCTTCAAAAAATAATAAAGATAAAGAATTACAAATTGCAGAAATAGAAAACTCTTTACATAACTGGTCAATTTCAATAATAAAAAATGTGAAGTATATAAACAACATAAATTTTGGTCAACAAATCAAGATGAAATTCATATTGTAGAGTATAGTTATCCAGGAACTAAGAATAACAAAAGTATTAACATTTTAGAACAATCACTTTTAGATCAACATATTGAAGATGGATATATTTTTATTCACTTAGGATTAATTCAAGTACCTACAAAGTCAAACTATAGACTTGAAATAAATAGTACAATACTTATGATATTAAGAGATATTAAGAGACATAAGACTTAAAAAATTTAATGATCCAATAATTGCAATATTAGAAAGTAATTTACATGATGGTCCTACTTTCTTTAAATGTTATCCAAATTTTTGTATGAATATTAGAAATGATAAAAATAAAATTATATTTACAAATTCCAGATGAAATTGTAATGAATTATTAGGCCTAATACAAATAATTTATAGAATTTATTATAAAGTTACAAAGATATATTATAATTATAAAGCTTTAAGGTCTTCACCAAAAGATGAGATAATACTTGTAAAAGCTAATCTTAAGAAATCATCTGTACAAATTCCAAAAAGATTAAGTCATGAGGAGGTAGTAAGTAAAATCCTTAAAGAATGGATATTAGAAAACATAATTGAAGAGCCAAAAATTTATCATACTCAAATAAGAGAAATAGTGCAAGAAGGTACAAATATTAGACTAAGAATGAATAGGTCATCATCTGTAAAAATAAGAAATCCCCAAATGATCTACAAAGGACAACCTTCTAAGCATTCAGTAGATGAATCTGCAATAAATTTAGACTTAAGAGGATTGAATAACATCACACCAATTGTAACAAAACCCGTATATGAAGAATCTAAAATATCGGAATCCCCTCATTATTCTCCAATAGCATCTCAAATATTAAATACTTTAAGTAGATAAAGATTGGATAACAAAAGATTTTGAAGTCGATTATAATAAAGAAAGAAGAAAGTGGTATTTTAAAAATTCACAAAACAACAAACTGAACATTTTAGAGAAGAATTCTATAATTATATAAATCAACATGAAATAAATTTATATTTCTTTGATTGGTTTTCGATTTACAGTAAAGATAATAATTTAGAATATCCTTTTAAATGTAATAAATCTATATGTCCATTAGACAAGATAATTAATAGTTGGAAAACTGTAAATAATGAAATAATAGAATCAGAATATCCTCCACAACAAGGAATTGTAATACAACCCACAAAAGATATAGAAATTGAAGCTAGTCCTTATATAGATGTAAAAAATGAAGACAAGCTTGTAGAAATAAAAGATATTACAAAATTACATTCCCAACTTAATTATTCAAATACAGTACTAGATATTATGTCAAAACAATTAACTAGGATAGAAAATAACATACAAAAGGAATTTCCTAGCAGTTTAAAAGAACATGTAAAATCAATTATTTAATGTACCACAAAAGGAATTAGATTCAATAAGATTAAAAAGTGATACAAATTTAAAAATAGAAGAATTAAAAAAGAAATTGGATCAATTAAACAAAACATCAATAAATACATTATAAATCAATAAGCTAAGAACATATCCAAAACTTAGAAATTATTATCCTCGACCTATAGTTGTGGATGTGCAATTTGAAGAAAGACGAGAAATGGTACAAAATGCTTTTCTAGGAAATGAGATATCTGAATGGAATCTAGATGAAATGAGTGAACAAGCCATTCTAGATCTAACTTGGCAAATAACCATGTCAATTACTACCCATAAAACAAAAGATTGTAGTGACAAATATGTTGTTATAACCTTTGTGCAAGGATTTACCGGCCAACTAAAAGGTTGGTGGGATAACCTCTACACAAAACAAGATAAATTAACAATTCTCAATCATGTAAAAACTAAAATGAATCCAGAAGACACAATCTCGACATTAATTTACTCAATAATTCAAAATTTTGTAGGAGATCTAAATATCTCTAAGAGAAGATGGTTTTGCTGGCTTTTCGAAATAAAGATTCTTAGCAAGATTGTCTAAATTATTTTCACAAAAAGTAAAAATGAATTTAGAAAGATAGTATGGTAAACCAATAGCATATGATATATTAACTTATGGTCAAATACATAATATAATTGTAGAAACAGGAATACAAGTATGCACAAATTTTAAATTACAAAATAAATTGAGAAAAGAAAGTACAGTTACTAAAAGAGAGATACGTACATTTTGTCAACAATATGGCATGGAATCCATTAGAGCACCAAGTGCAAGAAAGAAAAAATTAAATAAAAAACCAAGAAAAGACATATAGAAAACCTTACAAAAAAAACATATAAAAAATTTCAAAATAAATCAAATAGTCAAAGCTCGAAAAATCAAACAAAAGCTACAAGAAAACCCAAATCTAGGAAATTAAAGAAAAAAGATAATGTATGTTGGAAATGTTGTAGACTAGGTCATTATGCTAATAGTTGCAAAGTATCACAAAAAATAAATCAAATAGAAGATGAAAAATTAAGAGAAAGTTTATTAAATATCTTGATTAATTTTGAACCAGAAGAATCTAATAGTCCAACGAAAGAAGAGGATAGTGAATTAGAATTAGAACAAATTGAACAAGAAACTTCTAGTAAAAGTATAAAAGAAGACCCTGAAGATGATTATTGTTTAGGTCCAGGTTTGTGTGACTGTACAAATTGTAAAAGTATAAATATGTTAACAACAGACCAAACTTCTACATTAATTTCAATAATAGATAAATTAGAAGACTCGCCATTAAAAAGTGAATTTTTACTATAATTAAATAATTTAATAACACGTAGTGAAGAAGTTCAACAAAATGTAAAATCAATAAGTCTAAAAGAAATTTATAATAAATTTAAGGGTCCAAGTCAACAAGCAATAAAAGATTTACAAGAAGAAATAAAAAATCTTAAACAAGAAATACAACTATTAAAAGAAAATGATATATCCTTGGAATATAGATTATTAGAATTAAAAGGAAAAGAGATCATAAGAAATCAAAATGATAAAGAAGAAAGCTCAAAAGAAATTGAAAATACAGACAATTACATTCACTTATTAAGTCTGATAACCACTCATAAATGGCATGTTAAAGTAACTTTAGAAAGAAGAAATATTTAAAACAATAGCTTTAGTTGAGCATATGTGAATTGTATTCAAGAGGGATTAATTCCAACCCAATATTACGAAAAAACATTAGAAAAAGTAACTAGTGCAAATGGATTCAAAAATGCATATACAATATAAATTATCCAGTGTAAACATAAACAAAGAGATAAAATTTAAAAGAACAGAAGAACAAATTAATAATCCAAATATTAAAAAAATTATAAAATCATATAAAGAAAAAATATGTGAAACAAATCCTACTGTATTTTGGCATAGGAAAAAATATACAATAGCATTACCATATATAGGCAATTTTAATGAAAAACAAATCCCAACAAAAGCTAGACCAATAAAGATGAATCAACAATATTTAGATTATTGCAGAAAAGAGATTCAAGAATATTTAGACAAAGGATTAATTAGACCATCTAAATCACCATGGAGTTATACATGATTTTATGTCATGAAAGCTTTTGAAATAGAGAGAAGAGCTCCAAGACTAGTAATTAATTATAAATCCTTAAATAAAGTACTAAAATGGATAAGATATCCTCTACAAAACAAGAATGATTTGATAAAAACAGTACATGATACAGTAATATTTTCTAAATTTGATATAAAATCAGGATACTACCAAATATCAGTTAAAGAAGAAGATAAGTACAAAATAACTTTCATAGCACCCTTTGGGCATTATGAATGAAATCTGATGCCACAAGGATTAAAAAATGCTCCAAGTGAGTTTCAAAACATAATGAATGGTATTTTTTATCCTTATATGAAATTTTCAATAGTATATTTAGATGATGTGCTAATCTTTTCAAAAATTATTACTAAACATATTAATCATTTAGATACATTTATTAAAATAATGAAAGAAAATGAATTAGTAGTATCAACAAGAAAAATGAAGATATTTCAAACAAAGACAAGAATGTTAGGTTATGAAATCTATCATAACATAATAACTCCAATTCAAAGATCCTTAGAATTTACATCTATATTTCCAAACGAGATAAAAGATAAACAACAATTACAAAGATTTTTAGGATGGGTAAATTATATAGTAGATTTTATTCCAAATATTAGAATAATTTATGCACCATTATTCAAGAGATTTAGAAAAAATCTACCAACATGGTCGGAAGAAATGACTCAAACAATAATAAAAGTAAAAGAATTAGTTAAAAAACTTCCTTGTTTAGGATACCAAATCCACAAGCCTTTTTAATAGTAGAAACAAATGCCTCTAAGTTAGGTTATGGAGAATTTTAAAATAGAAAGTTCAAGAGTCTTCTAAAGAACAAATCGTTAAATATCATTCAGGTATCTGACATCCCGCTCAACAAAAGTATTCCACTGTCAAAAAAGAGATTTTGCCAATAGTTTTATGTTGACAAAATTTTAGAGATGATTTATTCAATAAAAAGTTTTTGATTCGAACTAATTGCAAAGCAGCCCCAAGTGTTTTAGCAAAAGATGTCCAAAATTTGGTTTTTAAACATATTTTTGCAAGATGAAAAGCTTTATTATCCTGTTTTTATTTTGAGATAGAACATATAAAAGGAAAATAAAATTCATTACCAGATTTTTTAATAAGAGAATTTTTACAGGAAAAACAACAATGAATGGACAACCATTGATTAAACAACATTATGATCTCTGCAAGGTCCATCAAGTTTGATTTGCCATTTCTGCCCTAAAGTTAAAGGCTGTCCTCTTGTGTTTGGGCCTAGGGCTGGCCCAATTGATAAAACCCTTTCAGGTTGCCCTAACCCTCACTTGCACTCTTGCAGAAGGTTCAGCAGCCGTCACTCTCCCTTCCCCCTCACAGAACGCTCCGCTAGGGTTTGCCCTAAGGTCCACTTCGAGCTAGCTCAAACTCAGTTCCTACTCCGCGTAAGTGCCCCTTCTAGCTTGTATGATTTTTCCTTGGCATTATTCCAGTTAGGACTTCATATTAATTCCCCTTGGTTCTGTTTCTCCGCTGTTTTCCAGCTCTTTAGCCGTTCCTAGGACAGTAGTGCTAGCTATCGTGCCGCCAAGGCTTTCGTTAACCCTTCCTCCAGGTACGGGAAGTTAGGGTTTCGAGTTAATGGGTGTTCATGGTGGTGCCCCATCTGTATAGCTAGGTAAGGATTCAAGGTAAGGTTGCATCCTGACACTCTGAGGAGTCAGTTAGTCTCACCTAGAGCGGACCGACTCCTGTAGTGAGAGTAGAAGGAGGCCCGAAATTCATTAAGGGCTAACCATGTGGTGAGGGAAATTTGATTCATTGTAACACTTGTAACACATAACTCGGGGGTGAGCAGAGGTATCCACCACAAGTGCAAGCATCCGCTGAATCCGACCAGGTTATACGTATCCGGATGAGTCGAGTCGAGTCGTAGTGTATTGAATGAAGAGTCATGACATGCTTGGTTGTTGTATGGATATGGGATGGTGAAAATATAATTGATAGTATGATGAATATGTTATTGGCTCTAGATTACCCGTTTTGTTGTATGGTTGTATTGTATATGGCTGTTCTTTCTTGCGATGATCATCAATTTGATTGATGGGAGCAGATAGGCGAGGTTCTCGTGGCCAACAAGGGAATGGTGATTCCACTGCTTAACCATCTGGGCTGGAGTTATTTTCTTCATGTTTTCCTTAGGGCTATGGCCCATGTATCGCTTTATGCATTTCTTCTCTACACTCTTTGTTAGTAGTGGCGGATCTTGATCAACATTGTTGGAGGAGCCAAAATAATACGTTCAAAATTTATACATTATTTAATTATTTTCACTAATATAATAAAAATGAATACATAATTTAGTATAACGATAACTAAAAAAAAGATTACAAATAAATATATGGAAGACTTGAATTTGTATACCTATTTAAAAAAAATACTAAAAAATAAATTTTCATAATCTAATAAAAAATTGAGAGACGTAAATATCAAAAGAAAATTCGATGATAATCAAACCACACTTAAGATCCAGTTATAAAAAACACACAGTACAATATTTTTTCTTTTATGTTCATAAAATAAAAAATTAATATACAAGCTCATTAAATA
>Ga0214543_1008787_pt1 | contig 16249 bp, 6 predicted proteins | sample CNSS2metaG_FD_160094 | JGI IMG/M metagenome (GOLD analysis project Ga0214543, IMG submission 160094) | Root nodule microbial communities from cowpea collected in UCLA plant growth center, Los Angeles, California, USA - CNSS2 | ecosystem: Host-associated > Plants > Roots > Nodule | place: USA... | reverse complement strand
TGAAAAAGAAAGGATATATAGAGAAATTTATGAAGAAACAGGAAGCCACGGACAAGGAACTCCTGGATCTTCTTTCCCTTCTGACAATGAAGACTCAGACCAAATACTTGAGGAAGATCCCGAAGACATGATTTCCACGGTAGTCTCCAAAAGAGGACAGTAAAGTGTTCTTACCTGTGACACAATAATTTTACTCATAACTAGGTAATAGACTGAAGGGTAAAAACACACAACGTTCAAATACAGACCACGTCACCAGATGACTTAGACTCTAGGTAACCGGTCACTTGAAAACCGGTTCAACAAGTTACAAGTTTCAAAGTTTTTCTATAAAAGAGTCTTTAAGTCCCTTATGCTGGGCAAGAACTCTGAACCCCTCTCTCTCTCCTAACCCTCCTCTCTCTCTACCTCTGCCTTCTCTCTATCACATTTTCTATTTTCCTTAAAAAAAACATTTCCTATTTTAGTGAGTACGGTTATATTCTTAAGCCTAAAATAACTTTTTAGGTGCCACCTTTTAGAGGTAATAAAAGTAACACAACAATATTGATCATATAAGAGATAAAAATGAGTTTTTAACTTATAAAAAAAAAAGAATTTAAGATCAAAAGAATTTGCTTTTACCTAAAAGTTTCTTTACAATAACTAAGTTTTGTTTGATAAAAAGTTTCAATTATCTAAAACTAATTGTCTTAGGAAATAATTATATACTTAAAACAATTATATACACTGACGAGATCGTGCTTAAACATGTTTACATTTTTTATTTCTCATAAAAATTTAAGTTAAGATCATAAAAAACATATAACTAATTTTTAAAATAGTTATTAAATGTGAAATTAGAAAAATAAAATATGTATACAATAAAAGTTTTTAAAATAATTGTTAAAAATAGAAAATGTTTTTAGAATAATGATTAAAAATAAACTATTTATAAAATAATTAATTTTTAAAATAATAATTTGAAATAAAACTGAAAAAATGAAATTGGATAAAAAAGAATATATATTTATATATATATATATATATATATATATATATATATATATATATATATATATATATATATTCTTAGGAGATGAGTTACAATGATATATTGGTTTTTTATCCAATTTATATATAAAATTATGTAAAAAAATGTATTATTTTATATTTCTTTAACGAGAATAGGCTATTTTTCAAAGAGTTTTTTTAATAAAGTTTGGCCAATTTTTTCTCAAAAAGGAAAAGAAAAACTATAAAAAGAAGTTAGATGATACACTAATGGTAAAAAAGTTACATAAATAAATTGTACTATTAAACAATTATTGTTTATTTTTATGGAGACTTAAAACAAGGAGGGAAAAAAAGGATTTAACAAATTTAAGACAACAATAAAGAGTATATATTAAATAATATGACTGAGTAGTATTTGTTATTATTAAACTCTTATACACCTTGTTATTAATTGGTAAGTCTCATTCCTAAATTAAATAAATCATGTGAATTTGTATTGCGGTGCTAGAAGAGAATGTGTTGGCGAAGGTCTTTATTATCATTTTAATCTAAATCACAAGAACTATACAAATATTTACATTATTAATCAATAGAAGTGGTCATGCATATAAGATTGTTGAATTTTATGTCAAATACGTCAAAAACTTATGTTTAAAATAATTTATAGTTGAATAAAAGTGAAAAAATCTGGGCATAAAATTTGATCCTTTATAATTATCACTCATAAGATGTAGCGACAATAAATATGTTTTTAATGTATCAATAACTAAATGCAATGATAATAACACTATTTTATAATTTTTAGTTTTAGGAAACCTTTCTATAAAGAATGCAATTAATATATTTTTTACAATTTCTTAGCTTATTAATCATGTTTATGATATAGATTCTTATATTAATTAACTATTTTCTCACGCGCTATCTATTAAAGTTGAAATTATTGTTTAGAAAAAGAAAATAGTGATTTGTATTCTCTTTGTATTATTACCAAGCACGGTTGTTGAAAACAATGTTTCTGGTCATGTCTTTCTAATTATTTGGTGTAAAAAATTGTCCGTTAGTGGTGATTAGATTAAGCGAATAATTTTTATATTATTATGTTTGATAAATTTTATTTTCTTCAATTCTACATAATATATGTATATTAGTAAAATTAATGGACACAAATATTTATGATATTTTAACTAATTTAATGTTTTTATATTAGGGAAGATCATTGGTTACGAATTGGTTCTGACCTTTGAATCGGTGAAAATCGATGGCACTTATATTAGTATTTGGAACTTCACTTTTAATAGGTGTAAGATAAGATATGCGATGGGTTATGGAGGTGTTTAGGGGAAAGAGGTTACGTGTAATACTACATAATATTTATTCTATGACACATTATGGTTGTGGAATATTTGATATTAAAAGTAAGATAATATTTTTATGAATAAATAGATTATATTGGTTATAAATTTATTTATATTTGTTTGAAATTTTTGAAACATGTTAAAAACAGACGTTCGTTGAAAAAAAAAGGTTGAATATCTTGTTGGTTTGGCTAAATTTAATTATTTTATATTTTTATTTATTTGTAACTTCTTTTATTAAATTTTATTAAAAATATTTTAAAATGTTAGATATATTAATTAAAAATATAAAACTATAGGAAATAGTATTTTAGAGATGAGCAGTTACAAAGAGACTCAATTATTTTAATATTAAAAAGTTGTAATATAAAACACAGATTGAAAATAAATCTACGACCATAGAAGTGATTCTCGCGGTGAGCTTTTCAATTTGGACCTATCAGTTTCTTCATTCACGTAAGTTAAGTTTCAACATTTTTTCATTGGTCTTCTTCTAGTTTTGGTTGCATGTGAGGTTTTTTTGCTTAAATGTGTCCTGTTAATCTTCTATATAAGTCATTATTGATCATTGATCATAACAGTAGGTCTTGGTCGTTCTTGAGATCTTTCTATGTATAGATAGAACATCCTGTGTGGTTAAAGGTAGTTTGATGTTTCAAGAGTTGTTTGGGTTGTATTTTACAAGTGAGGGAAGCTAATTTTAGTTTTACATGTTGAGATTTGTTAATTAGTGCTATGAACTGTGAATATGGTGTTTTAAGTTGTGAATTTGTATTTTCTAGCTTTGTGATGATGAACTGCATGTGTGATTGTAAAGTTGTAAATTAAATTGTATGTGTAAGTGCTTGATTTGATTTTGAATATGTGTAATATGTAGAATTCTTTATGACTTTAATTTGAATTGGTGAAATGTTGTGAAATTAATCAATATGCTTTGAGAATACCCCTTTTGAGAGTGAATTAGGTCATTTGACACTAATTGCGCCAAAAATATGAGTTTTGTGATAATTGAAGTGTTTGGGCATTGAGACTTAGCTCAAAGTGTTAAATTACTCAAATCAAACTCAAAAGGAGAAGTACAAATTTTATAATAAGGTCGGATGTCACTGACCTAGGGCACTGGGTGCCACTTCTGGATCATAGGGCGCTAGCAAGTCAGTGAGTTCCAGGGGTTATAGTCTCGGGCGCCACTTTTCTAACGTCGGGTGCTACCTTAGTTTTCTAGTTTTCGTCATCTTGGTAAAAATGAGATTCTCATTTCGTTAACCGTTTAATCGAGATAAAATTTTGACAGCAAATCCTAGACACATGAATTGTTACTTTAACCGGTGAGATCTTTAATTAGAGGTCTTTAGTTGGAAAAATTAGTTTCTTATGTTTGTCCTATTTTAAGTTTCCCTTTTTAGAAAAACACTTTTTATTTGTGGTTTTGGTTTGCTAATAAATAAAGGTATATGGTTGCTTATAGAATTATTGATGGATTCATTGACAAATATGCATGTGTATAATGACGTTTGAAACTATGATGATGATGGACTTGTTATTGGTTATGAGCATGTATGGAAATATATGGCGATTGTAATTGATCACAAACATGATGTTTGGTATTTGAAATTTGATGTGGAATCATGTTTGTGGATGAAAGTATGAGTTTAGCGTTATTCCAGGATTCTTGTAGGGAGATTTTATGGTGGTGTTCCTTTTGTGTATGCATTGGTTTAAGGAGTTAGTATTGGATATCCCGATACTATAATACCCATTTAAGACTCACATAAAGTAGAATGAGTTATGTGGGGAGAGGGGCAGGAGATCATGTCATTAAGAACGACCTCGTGTTCCTATGACGGTTAAAGAGACTAACCTTGTGTGTATTCAAGTAAAGCAGCTCAGGTCAAGCAGTCTTCTTTTATTACCACAAAGAAGCATACAATAATGCATAATACAATAATGTGTAAATCCGAATAATTGAGTTTATAAGAGTCTTTGATTATATAGTTTATATATGTATGATTAGTTGGAGTGCATTGTAATGTGATAGAACATGTTTCTTTTAATATGATATTCATTTTGTAAATTAGTTTACATTCTCTTGTTTGTCGTTCATATGCGTTATGTTCGTCTTTTGCAATGATCACCTTATTAATGTGAGCAGATGAAGATGCAGGTGTAAAGACATCTTTTAATGCTCTTAATGTTGAGGCATAAGCTATCTAGGTGGTTGAGCGATGTTAGATCATGAAGTATTTTTTTAGAACTTGGTTACTCTTAATTAATAAACCTGAGTATTATTTGTGTGAAAATAAGGTTGAAAAAAAAGGGTAGGATGAATTGTATTTTAAATTTGTTTCAAAATATCTTCGTAAAGCTTTATCTTATAGGCACTAACAAGCAAAGTTTACACTCAATAAATGACTTGTCTAGTGATTTTTCCTAAAAGTATCATCCAATAAAGATCACTAGACGCACCTTTCAAAAACTTATTTTTCATCGAGCTCTCCTTTTTAAGTTAAAAGAAGATTAATAACATGCAATATAAAAAGATAAAAAATGTTTACACAAGTTGTTTTTCTATTGGTTCATTTATAAATACATATATATTAAGTTATTAACCGACTTGGTCAAGTTTTGTTAGAGTATATAGAATTATATTTTGCAATTTTGTTTTGATTCGGATTCTATATTTGTTATACGGTTATAACCACTGTGACAACTCAGTCCTAGAGATTATTATCCTTTCTATTATATGTTCTCTATATATAAAGCATAAGCATAACATTATGGTCTATAATATAATAAGAAGATCTTTCCTATATTCTCTGCTTGTTTTCTTTTCCCTACTTTCCTCTCTCTATGTTAGAGTAGATTTAATTCTAATATGGTATTAGAGTGTGAAGCCTAATTTATGGCATCGGTCTTAAGCTCACGACTCATCCTTCTCCAATGGCTTCTTTGTCTTCGACTCCGGTTATCTTCTCGTATGCTATATCTGAGAAGTTATCTGACACTAACTTTTCACTATAGAAGCAACAAATCGAGCTTGTGATCAAAGCATATCATCTTCATCGATATCTCGTCAATTCATCCATCTCCTCGCAATTTCTACAAAGTGAGTATTGTTTGAACCTCAAACATTTCTAACTAGAACAACTTAGTATTTGAACAATGTTCTTGTGAAGTTATGTGCACTAAAATCATAAAGATCACACGAGGCAAATAACTTTTCTAAAGTTGACATGGAGCACATTAAAAATTGTGTTGGTATGGAACATATTTAGCACATCCTTAAAGAGATCTTTGGCATTGACTTGTGTTTTATGAGATATTTTGGTAGAAGTGAAAATGAGAACCTTCTTTACAACACAAAATAAGCCCATAAAGATTTTTGTTAGGTGCAATGCTAACTTGTTTTTCAAAAGATTCACTTATGTAGACAAGAGCTTTGTAAGATCTTCTTAATATAATGAAGATGAAAATATATTATTTATAGTTTTCAAAATTATAAAATAAATAGATTAATCAATATCTTAAAGAAAAATAACAAAAAAAAATTAGAAAGATAAAAGTTTTAAATAAATGCAAAATAATTTAATTAAATATATACATGTAATAAATAAAAATGTAATATATTTTGTATTTAATAAATATAAAATAAATCAATATAATATGCACCTAAATTTGAAACATACCTAATCCTGTACCTTTTACCAATGAACAAACCAAAACTGCAATTCTTCCGGTGTTATGAATAAAACAAAGTTAAAATATAAAGAAAATAAAAAATAGATATAAACTAAGCACAAATATCTTCTTGATGGAAAGAAACATTGAGGAAAAAAATTGCATTATTTGACAAGAAAGTTTTGTAAAAATATAAAATAGAGATCTACTTTATCTTTATAAGTACTTTTTAGTTTTTGTAAGGTATATTTAAATCAAAAGTTGTCGTTTCCGGTTAGTAATCCTGACATTATGGATACTCTTTACAATATTAAGGTTAAAAAATGAATTTATTTATTTTATTTTAAAAATTATTAGATATACTTTAAGATATCGTATCTATTAGTAATAACATAGTTCAAATCAACAAAAATATTGTATTATATCTTGCACACATGTTTTTAGTAACTTGCAAGAATGAAAATGACTCTTGTGATGAAACATATTATATATATATATATATATATATGAAAAAATAATTTATATATGAGTGCAACAAAATTATTATAATATAAATATTTCATTACTATTAAAGAAAAGTGAGGCTTACATTACAATGTAATAAATACAATCATTTCTGCTCCTTATTTTTAAAGGACTGTCCCAAATTAGTTGGGCCTAGAGCTAGTCCATTAGGAGCCAAAGACCCTAAACCAGCCTAACACTCTCACTCCCATCTCATTTACAGAAAACATCAGTTCTCAAATCCTTTGTTCTCAACAGAAGCTCTGCTAGGGTTTGATTCTTAGCCTCCGTCAAGTTTGCTCAAACTCTTTCGACTCCACATAAGTTGTATCTCACTCCCCTTTTTCCATTCCTAGCTTGTTTTTGTGATTCCAACTGAGGGTCAACAGTATAGCCTCGTTCCCTATCTGTCCATCATTTTTTCCAGCTCTCAAATATGCTTTGGGACCTGCTGCGTTTGTGGGCTTAGGGTCGAAGTAGTTTGCTAGCTTTTTTCAGGTAAGGGAAGCTAGGGTTCCTTAAGTTTTGTAGCATAAGGCTTATTTTATTGTTGAATCGTATTTTAAATGCTTGATTGATGTTGTGTATGCATGAAATCTGAGTTGGGTATGTCTCTACCGTGTTTTTGGAATGGTACTCACGTGGAAAACATGAGTGGCCTGTTAAACTCGCTTAGGCGAGTATGTCTTTCGCCCAAACGAGGAGCTCTCGCCTAAGCGAGGAGCATCTCGCCTAAGGGAGAATAACAATGGCTCCCCCTCCTCTGTTTCAAGTGGTTGCCTGAGCGAAGATCTCTCGCCTGAGCGAGAGCAATCTCGCTTGAGCGATATGGGTTAGCTTGAGTGAGAACTCGAGGTGCCCACTGCTCGAAAACTCGCCCAAGCGAGAGTTGGTAGCTTGAGCGAGGGATCCCCTCGCCTGAGCGAGAGTTACTGGCTTGAGCAAGGTTGACAACAATGAGTTTGGAGGATTGGATATTTCTTTTGTTGTAGTTGTTGGTTGCATGATTTACTTGACTAGTCCCATTCAAAGTATGAAATATGTGGATATGCATGAAATCTCTGATTGTATGGACTGGATTGATGAGTTTGACATGATCTCAGCATGTGACGTGTATGGTATGGTTGGTTATGGAAGTGACATGGAATGGGTATGAATAATTATGTTATGTGGATTGTTGGAATAAGTTGTTGTTATGGTTAGGACGTAATTCCACGATGGTTTCGTGGTGGTGCCTCATTAGTTTAGGGCGTAATTCCATGAATCTCTAGGTGAGATCTCATGGTGGTGCCTCAGTTGGTCGGGACGTAATTCCATGACCTCTATTAGTGGGAGTTCATGCTGGTGCCCCATCTATATAATTTAGTAAGGATTCAAGGTAAGGTTGCATCCTGACACTCTAAAGAGTCAGTTAGTCTCACATAAAGCGTACTGACTCTAATGGTGAAAGTAGCAGGAGGTCTGAAACTCATTAAGGGCTAACCTTGTGTGTGGGGATGAAACATCGTAACACTTAGCTCGGTAGAGCAGCTCGATAGAGCAGGGAAGTCCACCACAAGTGCAAGCATCCGCTGAATCCGACTAATTATATGTATCTGGATGAGTCGTGTTTGAGTCTTAGTGTATTGTTTGGAAAGTCATAACATGATTGGTTGACATATGCATCTTGGACTGTGAAATTGTATGTGACAGTATGATAACCTATTTTCTACTCTAGCTTACCCTTTTGTTTGTTGTATGTCTTGCTTGTGTGGTTCTCTCTTCTTGCAATGATCATCAATTTATTAATGTGAGCAGATGCGAGAAATCCTCGTGGCCAACATGGTGATGGAGGTTCCACTGCTTAGTCATGTGGACTTAGGCTCTACTCATTATGTCTTTTCTTAGGGCTACGACCCATGTATTGCTTAGTCTTTCAGATCTCATTTTGATTTTGATTACTGTTGAACTTTGTATCTTATCTTATTTTTGGCATCATAGTGTGCCTTGAATATTGTAAGGAGTAGTGTAATGTTTATACTCCAGGACTATGCTATTATATTATTATGTGTGATGTTTTCTTTAATTAGTATTATTAATTAAATAGAGTGTTACATACAATATTATCAGTATCAATATAAGTTAAAGTGGTACTGTTCAAAGTTCGTAACGTAAGCTCGTCCGTTTATTTTGTTTATTTTGGTAGTTAATGTTTTTTTATTCCATGAAAGATTATTTTGGTACGTCTTTTCAAATAATGACTATAAACTCAAAAATTCAAAACTTTTTATATTATATGCATTACTAAAAGAATTTATATTTTCTGTCAATTTTATTTTAATTTTTTTAAAAAAATATTTTTACAAAATATTTTGTATAAAAAATTTTTCGCAATAAATTTTGTAAAAAATACTTATAAATTTTATAATTTTATAAAAAATAATTATCTATGAAGGAATTACCTATCAATTAAAATTCATAAAAAAAAAACAGATAAAAGTATTTTTTTTACAATTTTTTAAAGAATTTATAAAAAAATTTGTATGTAATATGATAATTTTTAATAATGATATAACAAATCACACGTAAATTACATATGAAGTTAGTTTACACAGTATATTAAAATTATTTTTTTCAATATTTACATTAAAATAATAATAATATTATTATTATTATCATCACCATCATCGTGCTGTCTTAGAATTTGTTTTATAACTTTTTATTGTAGAAAGGTAGACCGGACCAAGAAAAAGGGACATAACTGGTGCACAGTGTATTGTTTTTATATATTATTTTCTTCGACGGTCACATTAAGAAAAAAACAATTAAAGAGTAATTATTATTATCATGCTATCTTAGAAATTTTTTTATAATATTTTATTGAGGAAAGGTACCAGTGGACCATTAAAAAGGACATAACTGGTTCACAGTGTATTGTTTTTTTTATTACATAAAAAAATGATATAATTAAAAAAAAATAGTTTTGTTCATGTGTAAGTTATGCAAAAGATTGTTGGCATCGTAATGTGTTGTTTAGGAGCAGAATCGGTGTGAAAGATACGAATGGACCTACAGAGTGGCATGTGTTGATTCATGTGCCTCTGCCTCCACATATTCATATCCTCATCACCTTTTATTATCCTTCATTTGAAAGGGACTAATTACTCTCTTTGGGGCTTTTATTTATCACTATTCATACATAATCTTCCATCAAAATCCTTTTTTTCTTTCTTTTTTAAATGCTTTCGACTTCATTCAATAGGTTTTTCCGTGGTTCAAAATATATCTTATTGGTTTTTAATTACTTCTTTGAAACATCAAAACTAAAAATCAGTATTTAAAATTTTCTCTTTTAATTTAAAGAGTTAGCATATTTATAAAAGAGATGTTAAAAGAATAATTTTAATGGATATTTATAAATAATAGATAAGAGTATTTTAATCATGTATTTGTTAATCGAGTAGTACAGGTACGAATACGAAGGCATATAACTTTAAAGATGTTAAAGAAATTGATACTCAATCGCTCTCATAAAATTTATAAATATTGAATTAATCTATTAATAGATACCCACAAACAAGAAATATTTTAATTATATGTTTATCGATGGATAAATAATATTTATGATATTCAACTTGTGAATGATAACCATTCACAAATCAACATTGTTCTTTAATTTTTTTTAGATGTTAAGAAAATAAAAATAATCAGAGTTATTGGTAAGAAAAATACTAATTATTACCTAATTGTTTAAAATTTAATTTTATATTTTTATTTATACATTTGAAATTGAAATTATTTTTTAAAAATATTAATTTTTTAAATTTATATTTTATGATGTAACTTAACTTTATTTTTAGAAAGATAAGTTTTGTTGGGTGAATTTTGTAGGGCTTTTGTTGGGTAGGGCTTTGTTGTGGGTAAGTTAGATTCTCACTAAACAAATATATACTTATGGAAATAAAAAAAAGTTCAAAGGAAACCAAATGTTAAGTGAACTAAGTACTCCCTTGAATGATACACTCCTTAGATGATATATTCATTATGTGAGTATATATGCTCGTTAAGGAAATATTTGTGAAAGTTATATAATTATTTTGTTTTGAGATGAAAATACTTAAGATGTGAAGTTATACCATAATCTAATGATAGGTATGTGAAGCTCACCAGAGTATGAATTATGTCATAATTCATTATATTGAATTATTATAGGAGGTGTATTGAATAGGAATTCTGAAAGATAATATTTTTACTATACTAATTATCATACTCACATAAATGAGGATATTAGGTGATGAGAGTTGATAAATGTTTATATGTTTTGGAGAGGGGATGTGAAAAAATATCTTATGTTGTAGATGCTATTTGAATTTACAGTGTCATATGATAAAGACTTATCTATTGAAATATGAGGTTAAGTAGACTCAAGACATAGGCCATAATTTACTGAGAGTACATACAATATGTGCATATTTAAATTTGATTCAACTCCCGACTCTTCTGAAAGTAGAATATGTTGTTATTGGTGATTTTATTTATCTTCATTGAATGACTTTATGTGGTTGATAATTAAGATATGAGATCCTAACATGCTTTTTATATGATGTTTTAGCAATACCTTACTATGATTTGTGTGGTTGCAAGTTTTCATATGTTATGATTGTGCATTACATGAGAGCATAAAATAATATGCAAGTGGAAGTACTAAGTTGTAAATGACTAAAAAGAGTTTAGTGATATAAATAATTTTGTATATGCATATAATATATTTATATTCCTCTACGTAATATATATTTTATTTTGAAAATTTTCATTAAAATGTTAGAAATATAGTGATGAAAATATATTTGTAATAAAAAAATAAATCTTATTTTTTTCTAATTTTGAGATTTTTAATAAATTATACTAAATATGTTATGTTGTGAGATTTTTTTTAAGCAGAGATTAAACACTAATTAAATTTGAATCAAATTTATGTAGGAGTCTTTTACACAACACCTTAAAAAGAATTAAAGATTTTTTATTATCTAATATAAAATTTAGACTCACTTTATTTTTAATTATAATTATGATTATGAATTTAGTTTGATTATATAATAATCACATCATAAATCAATTAACAAATTCTAAAATCGATAAGTGTATGGATTTTTTGAGCCCAAAACATTCAATTGTCTAGCAACACCAAGGTTCAATCCAGAAAATATATGGTAGATTGGATTGCCACCTCACAAAGGAGTATTTTCTGGCTTCATACATTGAAGAGTTAGTCTTACTTAATAAGATTTTACTTTTAAGTTAGGGTAATTAATGAATTAACCAATTCTGAATCATTGTAGGTCTCATTGGCAGTTAATAGTGATGATTCTTGATGAGTACCTAATTGTTTGCTTTTGCTCCATTCATAAGAAACCCAACCATGACATGAAGGACTATCTACAAGGGTAATGTTATAAGTTCCATAACATCCAATTACTATATAACAATTATGACTAACATTTTTCAATTTAACCAGAGTTATGGCAGCATTAAACTAGTTACTGAACAAGAGATCAAAAAATGTTCAATTTATAACTCCAAATGTTAAGAGTCACATCTATAAGTTAATTAATATTTATACAATTTATATGTTAGAATAATTTCTCTCTTTGCTATTTTAGTGTAACAGGCAAAATAGTTCTTTTAAATGCGGATATTATGTGATGCATTGGATTAAAACTATAATTAGGGCAAGAATTAATTGTTGATGATTGGATAAAGGTATATTTGTAAACACTTATAACTTATCAATTGTATGTTTTGCAGAACTTCACACATACTAACATATAATTATTGTTTTAGGCCTTCAATGATGCCTCACCATAGACAAAGGATGACATGTTAGAGATAAAGAAAGAGTGTTAATCTTATTTGCTCACAAAATTGCAAGAAACTTAGGTTTTTAGGAGTTTTTTCCCTTCACTTTATATGTGTTTTTAATAATTAGTTATATGTACTTTGACTTTGGTAATTGTACTATTAATTTCGTAAGTTAAAAGATAAAACTTGTTCTAGACCTTTTATGGATTTCAAGTGTTGGTTTTATGCTAAAACAAAACGAATATTTAAAAAAAAAACTTCAAATTTACATTTGATTGTGTATTAATAGACGTAAATTTACATTTGATTGTGCATTAACAGACGTAAATGTACGTCTGATACACAGCGTCAGACGTAAATTTTTACGCATGATTGTTTGACAAATTTTACGTATGGTTACAGTCTATCGCACGTAACTTTACGTCTATTCTCTTGCGTCAGACGTAAATTTACGTTCACTTTATAGTCAAACATAAATTTACGACTAACGTTACTACGTATGACCTGAACCAGATAAGAAAAGAAAAAAATACCGGACATAAAAGACCTCTTTTCTGTTAGTGATGTTTGAATAACGACTAAATTAATCCAAATTTTAAAATTTAACCTGACAAAACAAGTCTGAATGAGTTCTAAAACAATATTTTTCTGTTTTTATTGATGAAAATATATTTGTAATAAAAAATGTTATAAATATTTTTTTTCGTATAAATTTGAGATTTTTAATAAATTATGCTGAATAATAAAAGTAACTTGGAACATTGTAAAGTGAAAAAGGTGGTTGAGTGAAAGTAATTGGAGTTAGACAAAGATTGTCCAATAATAAGACAAATAATTAGATTAGTGCATAATAGCTTTTTATGGTCAAAGATTAGATTATATTATTGAAAAGGGGCATAGGATTAGATTGTGCTGCTACAAATAACTTCTCCCCAAAAGGGGGGAGCACCTTCTCTTTTTTCTTTAATTTAATCATTTTTAAATTAAACAATCGTGCAATCATTGATGAATTTTAATTTAAATATATCTATGCTCTTTTAAATGTAACAAATATAATACAAAAATTTAGAACATAAATTAAATTTATTTTTTACAATATTATTGTTGATAAGAAATATTTATCAACTTTCTTGTTGAAAAATAAATAAGCTCTTATTACTTTATCTTGTCTCAATATCAACGTATTTGGATTGACACTACTAAAAATTTTTATGTTACATTAATTTTTTTTTGCAAATTTGTTAAAAAAATTTGCAAAAAAGGAATTTTTTTCTGCTATTTTTGCTAAGAATCTTAATTAGCAAGTAATTTTTTCGTGAATAATTATTTCCTACAAAATTATAAAATTCGTAAGTATTTCCTGCAAAATTTGTTGTGAAAAGTGTTTTATACAAAATATTTTGCAAAACAATTGGCAGCAATTTCCTACAAATTTTTTTCATAATAAAATTTATAAGTATTTCCTAAAAAAAATATTCAAAACAAAATTCGTAGGAAATATGAATTTTTTTAGTAGTATGATGAGAGGTGGTTAATAGTAATTTTTAATATGAAATAAAAATATACATATATTTGTCTTATATATTTTAAATTATTAAAATATATTTAGTTCATTCAATATTTTATTATAAAATTTATTTAATTACAAATATGTCTGATTAATATTAAATTTCTGATAGTATTATATTAGTTTTATTATAATAAAATTTTTTTAATGAATATTTAACCCATACAAATATTTTTGTTGATATAGACAGAGATACATATAAAATATAAATCATATATTTATCAAAGTGTTAAAATAGAAACAATCATAAATTTTTACTTTTAAAGACAAATATGGTCAAATTTTGACTGACCCGAATTTAGAATCCTTAATCTGATTAGAGAACTTAATTTGTCATGATTAGTGAATTATTTTTGAATCCTGTTTTTCTCTCGTTTACTAGCTTGAATCGTAGCCGGGATTTGACTAGGAACAATGCTAATCTATGGTTATGCAATCATAATTTTTTTATCTAAAAATAATTTTTATATTATAACAATCGTTTTTAAAGTCATATATTATATGACTATTGATTACTTCACCATGTAAAAGAATATGATAGTGTATAAAGAATAAAATAAAAAAAAAGGACTAGTAAGAGTATTTTATTAAAAATATTACATCAAAACATTGTTTTCATTAAACTATATTAGTTATCGTATTGTCATATTATTTTACACGTTTTTTTTCTGATTTTATTATATTTTATTTTAGTAAGAGAGAAACATATTTATACATGACGCTTAAGACGTGGTAAAAACCCTTATTCCTTAACTGTCTAAGTTAATCCTTAAAAAAAGTGAAATATACAAATTTAATTTCTGAATTTCTAAAAATATTCAAATTGATTGCTAGATGACATAGTAAAATTGATCCTTAAAATTTATATTTGAGTGACAAAATACAATTTAATAAATAAAAATATTTATTTATTTACTAAAATACATAAGTTCACAATCTTATGGGTACATAATTAATTTATTTAAAAAATAACCGTCAAGTATTTTTTTTAACCATTATTACAATATTATTTCTTATTTTTCTTGAATTGTATTAATTTAATATAGTAAATGTTAGCATAGGCTCATATTTTAGATTCATTTACTTGTGACTTTTAAGGTTAATTTTGTATTTGTATATAACAAAACTCTTGTAATATTTTATATACAAACAATACTAGATAATCCTCTTCTTCATATATTTATTTGTTTTCTACATGGTATTAAGAGTCTCAAACAATCCATCATTAAGAAAGAATTATGCAGTTGTTCATCTTTCCTAAACCCTAAGCCTTATGTCTATTTCACAAATTTTATTATTGATAAGAGATTTTGGTTGTAGTTTTTCTTTCCTAAACCTTAACCCCTAAGCCCTAAGCCTTTTTTATAATTTTTCAGGTTTCACCCGATCACAATTTTATTTTTTACTTTGAGGCATTTTTGGAGGTCTTACACCATGTTCTTTATGCCATTTTAAGGTATTTGCAATCCTCTAATATTGAATGTATTATATATGTTTTGTTCGTTACTTCCGTTGTGTGGTTCACATTTTTATTTTGTATTCGATCTGTTATAACGACGTGTAAAGATTATTCTCTTCAGTCCTATTAGTATGTAATTGGATGATAAAAAGTATTCCTACTCAAGTTATGTTATGAAAAACTTTTTTCGTGGAAAGTCCATGAGGATTATATTTCAGGTGTTAAGGCAAAACTGATTGACACCAAGCCAATGGATATGCTACTACTTTAGAGGGATAGGAAGTTGATAACTCTAAAATTATCACTTGGGTCAATAATTTTGTTACACACTCGATTGACGCTCAATTGATGTTACGTGTTGGCAAGTGTACCAAATCGTACAAGTAATACAGTGGACAAGTCCAAATATCTTCTCCCACAAGGACTAATATGATTTAAATTTAATACATTGTTTACTGATAAAGGCACGAAGAACAAAACATTTTTTGTTTAAAATAAAATTAAATGTAAAATTTAGATGTAAAATATAAACAAAAATTGACACATTGAAAACAAATAGCTTGATTGAAGAAAATATAAGATAAAATCCTCACCGGGATTGGATTTCACAATTCCACTCAAAGTAAAAACAATAAACAATTTATTCCTATTTCTATCTCTCACATTCACATTGTTAGTAACATGTTTCGATTTTGTTGTAGACAAGCTTAAACTGAAATGATAAAAACTCTATGTCTAACAAATTTTACTATTATGTTTGCATTAATGATCAATATGTTAATGCTTAAGAATGATTATTAACCACACACACACACACACACACACACACACACACACACACACACAGATATA
>Ga0214543_1008786_pt1 | contig 16251 bp, 9 predicted proteins | sample CNSS2metaG_FD_160094 | JGI IMG/M metagenome (GOLD analysis project Ga0214543, IMG submission 160094) | Root nodule microbial communities from cowpea collected in UCLA plant growth center, Los Angeles, California, USA - CNSS2 | ecosystem: Host-associated > Plants > Roots > Nodule | place: USA... | reverse complement strand
TTAATTATTTATGCAAAGTTTAATTTCATACATTAAAACTCAAAATATGGATTTATTCATTAGTTTAAATTAGTCACTAATTACGCAATTAATTAGTATACACGAGTCTCTTGGGAAACGATATCCCAGTCTTACTGGTTACTACTTGCGCGACTTGGTACACTTGCCAAAGTCTTAACAATATTTTTATATAGGTTTATCTAAAAACACTAGAGTACATCCACTCCATAATAAACTTGATTGAGTTCCTCTAAGTATTTAGACTACTGCCACTCTTTGTTAAAACAACTCTAAGTATTGTTTAGGGCATAACCAATCCTGGATAAAATGAAAAAAGTTTATGAAGAAAGTGATCTAAAATATCACTAGGTTGATCACTAGAAAGAGAGTAACGTCTTACAAAAGACACATGATAAAACACACTTTTCTAGATATCTATGAACACGAAATAATGTTCTTCCTAAAAAATATAGAGGCTAAGGATGCTTAAGATAACAAGAGCTTATGCGCATTTTTATTGCAATAATTTATGTAATGTTCCTTCTTCATAGAGGTATTGTCTATATAGGGCTTGCAAAGAAAATAGTTATTGCAAAACTCTTTTAGCCATTATGAGAGTCTTATTCTTAGATCTGAGCATGCTTTGAAACTCCAAGAAGTATTATGTGTTGTTTACTTAACATTGAATATGTATGGCTTCTATGGGAAAACTTCTTGAAAATGGCAAAATGATAGTCCAACAAATTTAGTTAGTTGTGTTAGGCCCTGTGTTTTACTTGAGGTGGAAAGAAGATACCTATTCCATGTCTAATAAGTCATGTCATGTATTAAAGGATATGCATAAAGAATCCACACACAGTTAATGTTACATTGAAAGCATTTAATGCATCTATATATGCTTGAGCATGGTCATATGCAAGACAAAGAAGAGGATGGCCATATAATCTCACATTAACTCCAAAAGAATCATCATCTTGTATCCATCTTAGGACACTACCACCTTTTAGTAGGTTAAACTCGTGATAATTTAGTTCATAACTTTTGCGTAAACAATTATTTAGCTAATGGTGGCTAGGTCCAAAGAGTACTCATTCTTAGCCATAATTGGGTGTGTCCATAGGACACTTCTTATTTAGACAAGAGAGTTCAAGTGCAAAGACTATATTTTTAATGGGTTGTGACCAAAGAATACTCGTGCTTATTCAGCTAGTAATGGTTGTGTTTAAAGAATACTTGTCATTTAGTTTGAAGTGGTTGGATCCAAATACTACTTACCCTGAACATTGTAGTGTTAGTCTTAGAATTGAATTACAAAATCAACATATAATAAACATAACAAGGCTCTGATTTTGTAGAAATTAAATGTGATGCTTCAACTTCGAAGGTGTCAACCTTTGATGGTTCCTCCCTATGTGGGTTTTCTCTTAGCTTGAGCTCCTAGTTTGGTGATCAGTAGTGGAGCTTTGCTTCCTAGGAGTGTTTTCTCTTGAAGCTTAGTTGTTAAGTCTGGTGCTTGAGGTTTCTAGTAGTGAAGGTTTGTTCTTTGAGGCTTAGCGCCAATATCGCTGCTAAACTATAGGGCTTATATTTGACTCTTCGATAAACCACCTTTTGGTGCTTAGAGTCAGCTTTGGGGGAGGAGTTGAATGGAATGGTGGAAGTAAGGGAGTTTTTGAACTGAGTGACAATTTTATATGTGTAAAGTTAAAAATTTTAAAACCCTTCCTTTTCAAAACTTGCATGTTGCGAATGAGCACTAAAAATGATGCTTGAGCACAAGACAATTAATTTCAATTAAAACTCCACTTAAACACTTTGTTTACTTTCTCTCAACAGTTTCTCAAACTGCATGAACTATAATTAAATGCATCGTAACAATATATGTTAAAAGAAAACTATATACAATATTAACACATTTGGGGTAACTCCCAATAGTGCTTATTTAATGTCATTATTTTGATGCATGTATCTTTCAGAGATCATTCAAATATATGATGGTGGCAAAATTTTCAAAGTCACTACCCAAGTATATGGAAAACCCCTAGCAAAGGGACCAACCACAAGATCCATGGCTAGAAGGATCCAGGAAGATTGAGCTTCATCTAAGCTAAGTAGGCTTAAAGTGATGTTAACATGGGATAAAGAAGTTATGAAGACTTAGTCTAGGGATCTTTTAAATATTTAGAATAAATTTTGGGCCTTGTATTATAGGCTTAGTAGTATAGGATTTTTTTGGACCATGTATTTAGGCCTTGGTGGGCTTTTTTGATCTAGAAGGTAATTTGGACCAAATTTAGTTTGGGCCTTAAAATTGGGCCTTGAAGGAGTGATGCATGGAAGGATCTAGATGACAGAAAGCTTACCTAGCAAGTCTCCCTTATAAGCGCACCTAAGCACTTGTTTATGTGGCAAAGTCACACTTCTTGCATGCACTCCTTTTGGCTCCAAATTTAACTTTTAGCACCAAAATTCCCTACACTTTTTAGAGACACCTAGCTTTCCTTTTCTCCTATAAATAGAAGAGCTTACCTCATGAAATGATCTTGAATTTTGAGTAATGAAATGTTACCCATTTGTGTGCACATGCCTCTAGTTTGAGTTACCTTAGAGTACACTTCTGTATACTTTACTCTAGCTTCTTTCCTTAGGAGTTGGCCTCACCTCTCTATAGCAATCCTCCCTAAGCTAGACCAAAATTCATCTTCTTTACATATTTTCATTGCTTCCGCAACCAATCTCTTCCATGGAGATCATCTTCTTGACGCACTCATTGAAGGAGAATGGGAGCAAGCAATCACAAGTAGTTCTTCAGCTTTGACCATTCACCATCCAACTCCTCTTGTTGGCTAGACCCTCTATATGTATTGCTCCATATGACTTCACATCTTTTACAATGAAAGGTCCTAACCATTTAGACCTCAACTTTCTTGAAAATAATTTTAATCTTGAATTGAGCAAGACTTGTTGGTCAAGCTTAAAATCCTTCTTCGGAATCTGTAAGACCAAAAAAAAATTAATTAAATAAATATTTATTTAAGATAACTACGGGTAAAAGGATCTCCAAGTTAATTAATGCAAATAGTTATGACATGGAATAATACTAGCTCAAGTGGTTGAGAGTGCTTGAATGTGTTGAGAGGACTATGCCATTAGTGTGACATTTTAATTGTTTGATTATTTTGTGTGTATTCATGAACATGTGGCATGGTGTCATAATTATAGATGTGTTTGAAATATAAAGAAACATGAATTGACTTGATGGTTGTGCATTTACTTGGTAATTGTGTTGATGTGAGTTCGAACCTCGATTGATGCTAAATATCTTCCTTTTTCGTCCAATTTATTTTACCACAGGTTGAAAGGTTCAAAAACCCTAGTCGTCATAGAGAGAAGCTGGAAGGGCTGGGAAACCACCTGATAATAGCACCTGAATGCCATTAACTCCATTTTAATGTATTTTTTATTTTTTTTATTTAATTTAATTAATTTGGGGCTAGAAAAGTGAGGGTGGAGAAAGCCTAAGGAGAAAGGAAGATAGTAGACTGGTGAGGTAACTAAAGGGAATTTTGAGAGCACTGGTTTGAACCTAGAGAGAGCTAGTGAGCGTTCTGGTGGGGAGGCAAGGGTTTGAACCATTTTGGATCAAAAAGGAACTCTAGAAGAGCTTTGGTGCGTAAATCCAGGTTAAGGAAGTTGTGGTGGGTTTCTAGAATTTTTCCAGAAACTATCTAGCGACTATGATTCGCCTGGTGGTTGTGTTCTACCCGCTAGGCAATGCAAACTGGATTGGCCAGTTTTTTACATCGTGTTGCTCTTGTGAGGTTTTGAGGGCTTTTATTAAAATTATATGTATGTTAGTGTGAATTGTAATGTGATTAAATTTTTGGAAGTGTACTGCATGCTGATAAATTGATGAATCGTTGCATATTTGGGTGTGAGGGTTTATGTTGGGATTGGGGATGAATGAATACTGATTTTAGGTTATGAATGGTGTGATATTATGTGAAATTCAATGCAAACTGATTATACACGAATTCTCGAAGCATGATTGAGCACAAATTGGGTGAAATTGCATAACTTGAATAAATATTTAGGGGTTTAGGGTTCGCACTGGTGCAAGAAAAATCTAGCATTTTTCTAGAATTGGATGCACCGCCTAACGGTACTCAAGTTAATGCTAGGTGATAAGCGTTGACCAGTAGTCCTTTGATGGCTGACTGGGTAGGAACACTAATTGGGGATTTTGTTGGGACTTTATTTTGGCTTATAAATGTGATAGAATTATAGTGTTATGAATTCAATGCATGAAGAAATATTGGACTAGCATGGGGATGAGATTAAGGGAGGATTATAGGCACTATGTGATGTCATTCTATGTTTTTGCATGAGCTGAATGCATAGTTGATTTCTGATTGGAGTCCCAAAAAGCATGACTGATACTTGGTTGAAATTAAGTTTTGGTGTGAATTCAAGTTATGAGTATTAGTGTACATATACCTTATGTGATGCATAAACATTGTGATGACACATTTTGAGGCATATCGAATTATATGAGCATGTACTGTTTATTCTGGATGTGTGCTTGGGATGGTTGATGTGTAGAATTGATTATGCTTTGCCTAAACTAGTGTAGCACCTAGCAATACAGTTTAAACCGCCATGCGATAGCTACAAAACAAGAAAGTCCCTAGAGCGCACAACATCTAGCAGTGAGGATTGGACCACCAGGCGATAGCTTTCAAAGAAGTGGGCTCTAGAATGCATGGTGCCTAGCGGCGAGTAGTGCCCGCCAAGTAGTTTGTAGCGATATGTTGCTTGGCGACGCTTAGGCTATGTCAGGAGATAGTGCAAGGGCAGGGACTTATGTGGATGTTTTGCATGGTTTACAAGACTTTAGGGTGATGGCTTTGGGTATAAGACATGTTGAGATCTATTTACGAGTAATGGTTCGTAATGATTTGCGAACATGTGCAGATCACGGGTGGGAGGCCAGTGATGGTGGAAATCATGTGTGAGCATGCGAGTTGGAGGCTCGTTTTGGTTAGCTCCACTTGATTGTCACTCACGGGTGGTATGCAAGTGATGTTGGTAATCTTGTGAGAATACGAGCGATGGTTCATATTGGTAGCTCAACTTAATTGTTATGAGCGGTGGTTCGTAACGGGATATCTCCACGCATGTGATCTACGACCGATAGGTTCGTAGAGGTTAGATCACGAGCAGCTGGTTCGTGGCAGCATGTGTTAACTTTAAAGTCATGGCCAAGATGCGTAGAATCTGGATGAACATGGTGGGAGGCCATGATATCTAGTGCATAAGGAAAAGTTCTCAGAAGGGGTTGTGAGCTAAGTTAAAATGATTTGGGTGAGGGTTTATGATATGCCTTTTCATGTATGTTTAATTATATTGAGCTCACCCTTTCTGCTTGTGTTTGATGATGATCATGTAACTTGTTATAGGGACCATATGATGTTGCAGGTGACAGTGTTGATGCATAGAGTCGGAGTGGGGCCTAGTTTGGGATGCATTTAAAGAACATTTTTATATATACCTTGTATTTATTTTAAATGTGTTTTAGACTTGGAACTTGTAATAGTTTAAGTCTTGAAATTTGGGATTTTTGGATTTAAACGTGTTAATAGAGTTTCAAACTTTCCCGTGCTTCTGGGAAAAGTATTAAATGCGAAATTTTTAAATTATTATTTTAAATTGTTTTATTTTTAAGTAATATCCGCCTAGGGTGTTACAGAATCCCTTTGTCATGGCCGAACCTCACCTTGGTCTTCTAGATAAAAGATAATTCAAAAGCCTGCAACATTAATTCTTCTTGCTCATGTATCTACAGTTTCCTTCTCTCCCTAATAGGCTTCAAATCAAAATTGAGAGTGTTTAAAACCCATCATGCCTTGCACTTAAGCTGTACAAGTAAGTGCCAAGCCTTTTCATATACCAACTTGAAGGGGGTTAGTCCATTGGAGGTTTTGAAAGTAGTTATGTAAGCCTACAGGAGTTCATCAATATTTAAAGACTAGTCCTTTCTACAACTTGTAATTTTTATTACTAGAATTTGCTTAAGATCTTTTTGGAAGACCTCTACATGGCCATTTGTATAGGAATGATAAGGGGCTACAATCCTATGCCTCTCCTTGTAATGTTTTGACACTCTTATTAGTTGCTCATTACAAAAAAGAGTGCCTTCATCACTAATTAGCACTCTTAGTGAGCCAAATCTGCAGAAGATATTCCTTTTAAGAAACTTAACCACTATCCTTGAGTCAGCCTTCTTGACAACTATTGTTTTAACCCATTTTGAGACATAATTCACTCTACAAGTATGTATTCATTTAAGTAGGATATTGGCAGTGGTCTTACAATTTTTATTCCCCAATAATCAACTTTCAACTTCAAGCATGCTTTGTAGGGGAAACTCATGTCTCTTAGTGATTCCTCCAACTCGTTGGAACTTGTCACAACTTTTGTAATGCTCATGCCCATCTCTAAAGATGGAGGGCTAGTAAAAACTAGCTTGCAACACTTTTTGCATTTGTTATTTCCCCATTATAATGTCCTCCATAAGATGAATTATTGCAATGCCATAATACATCCTTATCTCCCTTGCCAAATATACATCTTTTCAATAAGACATCAACAATAATTTTGAAAAGATGAGGATCATCCCAAATGAATCGGTTATCATCTTTGAACAATTTTTTTCTCTGGTGCCAATTGTATTCCTCTGGAATTACTCTAGTTGCCTTAAAATTGGCCATGTCAGCAAACCAAGGCCTTACTTGTACTAAAAAAAATTTCTCATCAGGGAATTCTTCCACTATTTCTCCTTTTGGTGAGTGACCTTTTTAATTAGAAAGTGTTGACAAATTGTCTACCATAAGACTTTCACTCCCTTTCTTATCTTTAAGTGTCAAATAAATTTCTTGCAACAATAAGATCTACCTAATCAACCTTGGCTTTGAGTCATTCTTTGTCAAGAGGTATTTGACTTTTGCGTGATCAATGTAAACTGTGATGGCTGATCCTTTGAGATATGCACAAAATTTCTCTAAGCCATAGACTACGACTAAAAGCTCCTTCTTAGTTGTGGGATAATTACTTGAGTTTCATTGAGCCCTTTGGTGGCATAATAGAATACATGAAAGTGCTTATCTTTTCTCTACCCCCAAAACAACTCCAACTACAAATTCACTAGCATTATACATCATTTCAAAACTATGTCAAGTGCAACTATCATTGAGGTTGAGCTCAGTTTCTATTTCAGCACTAACAAAGCTTCTAAGAACTCTTGATCAAATGAAATTTTTGTCTCCTTCACCAACAAATTGCTAAAAGGTTTAACAATTTTTTAAAAATCTTTTCCTTTCTTACAACCTCCTTCATTTTTGGATTAAGATGCCTTTGGGGTTGAACTACCAGTTTATAATCCTCTCCCGTTAGGATTTTATACATAACAGAAGGGTTGATTCCCTTAAGATCATGATAAAGTCCATCCAATAACTCCATGATTATCCTGAATCACCTCCACCAATTGTTGCTCTTTTGATTTGGTCAATGAGTTGCTAAGAATAATAGGCCTACCACCATTTTTATCAAGGAAGATGTACATTAAATATGGAAGCAGCTGGTTCAGTTCTAATTTTTGTTGTTTAGCTCTTTAAACTTATCACAAGAGGATTTCTCACTTCAATGTTTTTCTTTTTTCTTTCCTCCTGCCTTCCTTTTGTTTTTCATTTTACGTATTTATATATTTTCTGGTATCTACATCTACTTTGTTTTTATCTACATTTTCATTCTCTTCTTCACCTTTCAGCTCATTTCCACTTCTTTTTCATTCTGACTTATTCCTTCCTTACCATTTTTCTCACATTCATTTTCTAAATTGCCTCCCATCCATTTGTATATCATAGTGTCTTGTCTAGTGATGATAGTCTTGTAGTGTTCTTTAGGATAAACTTGAGATTGGCTAGAAAATGATTTTCTTGTTGATCAACTAGTTGTTTGGCTATTTTTCCATCCTACACTTCAAGATTTCTGATGGAGGCTTCAATGTTCTTCTAATTAGTGGTTGAAACTTGAATAAATTAAGTCAAAGCCTCTTCTATTTTATATAACCTATCCTATTGGAATAACTACAGACCTTGGTAAGGTGCTTGCCGGGACTGCCTTTGTGAATTTCTAATTTCATGTTTCCAACAAGAATTTTTATTTGATTATTCTTCCTATGTGAATTCTGGTGGAAATTAAATTTATCTAGTGTTCTTGAGCCATTAGGATGGCCACAAAGCATTGGCCATTAGGATGGCCACCAGTGCAGAAATCACACCTCATAACTTGCTAAGATTCATTATTTGGTGTTGCTCCAACCTGCATTTTGAACAATTGCTTTTTTCTTTCCTCCATTTGTTGTGAAATCAACTTGTTCTAGGCTAGAATGGCACTTTGTGTTTCTAACTCTAGAATTCCCATTTTTGAAGGTTGGCTTCTATCATGTCACATTTGGTGGTCACTGGCTACCAAAGACTCTATGATTGAAGTTGCTTCTTTAACATTCTTTGTCATCATAGTTCCTTATGCAGAAGCATGATTTGTCATTTTAGTTTATTGAGTTAGGCCACATCATGAAATACATGGTTAAGACACTTCTTCAGTTGAGATTTATGTGTTTCCCAAGCTTCGAATAAAGGCTCATCTAGTGCTTGTCAAAATATAGCAACTGCTGATTTGATACCAACATATCTTGATGGTGGGAAGAATATAGTTAGGAAATTTTTCTATACATCTTCTAGTTGATTAATCTTTGGTTTGGTTTAGAGTGCATCTAGATATTTGTTTTTCCTGTTAGGGAGAAAGGAAATAATCTGAGGTAAGATGCTTCCCCATCTTCTCCAGTTATTCCCATGGTACCACATAATTCATAAAAGGTAGTTGAGTGGTTATAGGATCTTCCACCCCTTTGGATCATCTAAGTATGCTTAAAAACTGCCATGGCCTCTACTATTGAACATAATCACCCACTAATCTCCTATGTTCATTGTGTTCTACATTTGCTCTTCTTGATGGAACTAGACTAGAATAGGAGAGGATGATTCATAGGCCAAAATTGTTCTATCTTAAGCATGTGTTGATTTAGCTCGACCCTACGAGTGGGTTGAATCAACCCAACCTGGTCTTATGCTGAATTGTCTCAACCTAGAACTCAAAATGACTCAACAAGACCCTTCATCTAGGCTAACTCAAATTAAACTTTGGAGTAGGCCGACTTGTCATAAATATCGAGCTCAAACATCTGTTCTGGACAAGGCATACTCATCTCCATCTCCAAGTCGAGCCTAATTATCTCAACTTCCAATATTGATCGATAACTCAACCTTTGATCCAAGACGACACGGAACAACTCGTTTCAACCTTTCAGCGTGACCAATTAGACATAAGATTTGGTCAGGTCCACTACACTAAGCTTGGCCCAACTCGACTCAACCTTTACCCCGAGCTAACTCGACTTCACCTTTGACCTAGCACAACTTTGCTCTACCTTGCACTTGGACAAACTTAGCTCGATTCTCAATCTAGGCTGAATCGACTCAACACTCAGCCCAAGTGACTCAACTTTACCTTTAGTCCGTGCTAACTCATCTTGATTCATCAATCTAGGCTGAACCACTCTACCTTTAGATCGAGCCAACTCGTCTTGATTCTTTGACCTTGGTAAACTCAGCTCAACCTTCGTCTCAAACCAATGATGTTTGAACTTCATCCAAGACTAACTTTACTTGACCTTTATCCCAGGCTAACTCTGCTTGACCTTTGTCCCAGGCTGACCTTCGATCTAGCAAAAGTCATGTTAAACTTCAGCCAAGGTTGACTTAGCTCAACCTTTGACCTAGGCCATCTTTATTGGTGCAAGGTGGCTCTTGAAAGGGAAATGAATAAAGCTAGTAGACGTTTTCCAATCATTTTGCACAAACATAATAATATTAACAAATTAAGGAGTGAGGCAAAGGCTAATGCACACAAGGATTATCGGTTCACCTTGAGGCTATGTTTATTTTCTTAGCCAACCTACTTAAGAAGTTCTACTAACCAAATCCCTTGACTAGCATAAGTATCAACCTTTCTAGGTTACAATGAGTTTAACCTCTAGAAAAATCACGAGTATAAACCTCTCCAGGTTACAACAAGTTTAACCTCTCCAAGTGTCCTTCTCAATCTCCCCTTGAGATCAAGAACTCCAAATTACAAAGAACAAATCAATCTCTCATGCAAGAGAGTAAAAATATGCTCACATGGTATACCTCACAATGTGATATTGCAATGGCTATCACTCAACCCAATATCACTATAAATAAATGAATTTGACTTTATACTTAGAGTATTCTTACTTTTCTTTCTTGGATGATTTGACAATTTTGCAACACTTTTTGTATTTCACATATTCTTCTTGCCAGCTCCATCTTAGTTCTAGTCATGTTGTGTCATTTGATCATTAACGAACACACATTAGTTTAACAAAAACATATATTCACAGTAAAGAACATGGTCATCTAATGGTTATTTATGAGCATCTAATGAAGTCTTTGACCTAGCTAACCTTTCCTATGTTCAGTGCTTATATAAGATTATTGTCTAATCATCTTAGCTTTGTTGGAACATTACTATGTTGATTGTTCTCTCCTATTTCATTATAGTTTTTGTTATCATCAATGTCTAATGCTAACAAGCTTGGTTTGATCTTTCAATCTGGGTTAACTCATCTCGACTTTCGACTCAAGCCAACTCATCTCAATTTTTGGCCAAAGTCAAATCAACTCAACCTTCGACCCTAGCTGACATGGCCCGATTCTTCGCTAGGAACAACTCAAGTCAATTCTTCGACTAGGTTGACTCAAATCAAGCTTTAGTCTGGGTAAACTCAACTCGATATTCGATCTAGACCAACTTGCCTTAACCTTTAATCCAATAAGACATGTCTCAATCTTAGGCTCGGGCTGACTCAACTCTACTTTTGACTTGGGCAGACTTGACTCTGCCTAGGCCGATTTGGCTCGACCTTTGTCTCAGGCAAACTTAACACCACCTAGATGCATCTTAATTTTGGATTTTCAAAATTCAAAAGATCATCCAATCCAAATCCAATTAAGTAGATTGAACTTAAAATAAAAAAAAAATATTGAATTGGATTTGAAAAGCTACATTTAAATAAACTTAAAATAATATAGATTTGGGTTATTATAGATTAAAATTTACAGTTTGGATCTTTCTATCAGGTGACTTTTCCTTCTTTTCACATTGCCTTAGTCTTTCCTCTAATTTTGCAAACGAAAATGAGATTCATACATACTTTCTAGACTCAATTTTGACAATGATGATGTCGCACGACAATTTCATTTTAAAAATTGAATTTCATTAAATGAAATTAAGTGTGGCACGTGTGTCAGTTTTGGGTTGCAAGGGAGAGAAGTGTTTGTAGTGAGAAGCAAAGAACCATTGAGACTGGGATTTTGGAGACAAGGGCTTGGAGAAATTGTTATCTTGTAAGTTTCCTCTGATTCTATTACACAGATTTTCCACACTGTCTTCATCGTCCATGGTTTTGATAACCCATTGTTGATCTGTTTATTTTTTCAAAGAGAGAGCCCACAACACAAACATAGATAGGTTTGATTTTTGTGAGATTGAGCAGAAAAGGTCAGATTTTTTGCCAGCTGGAGTGATTGCAAGGGTTGGAGAATCAGGTATTTTTTAAATGGTTTCTTCATTCGTTGACGTTATTTTCATTGTTGGTTGTGCATGTAAAGTTTATTGTTTTAGGCTTAATCAATTGTAGCAGGTACCCATATAGTTTGACTTTTGTTTCCACTTATGTATGTATGACATGATGCATTACGAAATATGAAACAAAAAATTGGTACTGATGACCAAAATATCCAACATAACTTCCCACTTAATTGTTTTACACTCCCTGGTTTTGATCATAGTCTGACTTTTGAAAATTCCAAAAAAGCCTTATGGCCACATTACCCATTATTGAATGTCATGGTGATGGAAATGAATTTGTACTATGTTAAAGTTCTTGTGAGGAAATTATATTCAGAATGAAGTTTGATTTTGATATAAAACATGGGTAATGAAAACCAAAATACTCATCACAACTCCCCATGTACTACTTATGTACTCCCCACTTATGAACAATATCAGTATTAGCAGATTTCCCAAAAGGGCCACTATCCACTTAACCCAATAGTGAATGTTGTTGTCATGAAAATCATTTTCTACCATCAGAAGGTCACTTTGATGATGTTCTATTGACCATAAAAGTAACCATCGATAACTGAATCCATAAGTGGGGAGTACTGACTAAAAAGGTCGCAAGTGGTGTTGAAGATTTTGGTCTAAAAACTTCCACTTCAAAATGGGGTTCAAAGTTTATTGTCCACAAAACATGATGACCTTAATGTACTGCAAATTGATTTCCATTACCTAAATACTCACTTTTCGGTTATGTTCATTACTTAGGTTTTTTGTAAAAGTAACCATCAATAATTGATAACATAAGTGGGGACTACTAACTAAAAAAATGGGGAGTGATGATGAATATTTTGGTCAAATAATTTCTACTTTAAAAATGGACTTCAAACTTGATGACCTTAATGTACTGCAAATTTATTTCCACTACCTAAATACTTAATATTCGGTTATCTTCTGTAATTGGATTTTTTATAAAAGTAATCATCAATAACTGAATCCATAAGTGGGGAATACTGACTAAAAAGTTGGGGAGTGGTGATGAATATTTCAGTCTAGTAATTTTCACTTTAAAAATGGAGTACATACTTTATTGTCCATACAATTAATTTTCTTTAGGACTTTTAAATTTAAATGGGTTACTCAAATGTAGTAGGTATATAGTAATTTATGAACCTTTATAATATTACTCTACTAAAATAGAAATTTAATAATTTAAAAAATGTAGGACGGTACAATTGATTCAAATATACCAAAAATGTAATGTATTATTGATTTTAACAATTAAAAGATAAATTTAAAAACATTAAATAACTTTTATAGGAAAATAAAATAATATTAAGGGGATAAAAAACATATCTAAAATTTATCATAGACGAACTATATGGAGTTAACGCGTTAGATAGACATTGATATTTCATGTCACATTATTATAAGGATACCATATATTGTTTAAAAGAAGAAATGTGTACTTAAATATATTTTATGAAACATGCGAAGAATGAGATTAAAAAGGTAAATTCAAAATGAAAATTTTAATTCAATTATTAAAAAGGTAATGATTAAAATCAATTATTTAGTGCATAAATGTATGGTTTTATGATCACATCTTTGGATAAAGTGATGATATGATCATAACAATATTTACATTCATTATATATCAATAAATATACTATTATTTTATTCTAAGCAATAATAATTTTCTTATTTTAATATTTTATGATTAGTCCCAATTATTTCCAAAGATAATTTTAGATAAATAATTAAATTATTACCAAATTGAAAATTTTAACTATTTAATCATCGTTAGTGAAAAGGACCAAATTGACCATAATTTGACAAAAATAAGGACCTAATTGAACATAAAACAAAAATAGGGACCAAATTGAATAAAATCAACAAAAATAAGGACCAAATGTATATTTAAGCCTTACCCATTATTGAATGTCATGGTGATGGAAATGAATTTGTACTATGTTAATGTTCTCGTGAGGAAATTATATTCACAATGAAGTTTGATTTTGATATAAAACCTGGGTAATGAAAACCAAAATACTCATCACAACTCCCCATGTACTACTTCTGTACTTCCCACCTATGAACAATTTAGTATTAGCAGATTTCCCAAAAGAGCCACTATCCACATAACCCAGTAGTGAATGTTGTTGTCATGAAAATCATTTTCAACCATCTGAAGGTCACTTTGATGATGTTCTATTGACTATAAAAGTAACAATCAAGAACTGAATCCATAAGTGGGGAGTACTGACTAAAAAGGTCGCGAGTGGTTTTGAAGATTATGGTCTAAAAACTTCAACTTAAAAAATGGGGTTCAAAGTTTATTGTCCACAAAACATGATGACCTTAATGTACTGCAAATTGATTTCCATTACCTAAATACTCACTTTTCGGTTATGTCCATTACTTAGGTTTTTTGTAAAAGTAACCATCAATAATTGATAACATAAGTGGGGACTACTAACTAAAAAAAATGGGGAGTGGTGATGAATATTTTGGTCTAATAATTTCCACTTTAAAAATGGACTTCAAACTTGATGACCTTAATGTACTACAAATTTATTTCCACTACCTAAATACTTAATATTCGGTTATCTTCTATAATTGGATTTTTTATAAAAGTAATCATCAATAACTGAATCCATAAGTGGGGAGTACTGACTAAAAAGTTGGGGAGTGGTGATGAATATTTCAGTCTAGTAATTTTCACTTTAAAAATGGAGTACATACTTTATTATCCATACAATTAATTTTCTTTAGGACTTTTAAATTTAAACGGGTTACTCAAATGTAGTAGGTATATAGTAATTTATGAACCTTTATAATATTACTCTACTAAAATAAAAATTTAATAATTTACAAAATGTAAGACGGTACAATTGATTCAAATATACCAAAAATGTAATGTATTATTAATTTTAACAATTAAAAGATAAATTTAAAAACATTAAATAACTTTTATAGGAAAATAAAATAATATTATGGGGATAAAAACATATCTAACATTTATCATAGACGAACTATATGGAGTTAACGCATTAGGTAGACATTGATATTTCATGTTACATTATTATTATAAGGATACCATATATTGTTTAAAAGAAGAAATATGTACTTAAATATAATTTAAGAAACATGCAAGGAATGAGTGTAAAAATTAAATTCAAAAGGAAAATGATAATTCAATTATTTAAAAAAGGTAATGATTAAAATCAATTATTTAGTGCATAAATGTATGGTTTTATGATCACATCTTTGGATAAAGTGATGATATGATCATAACAATATTTACATTCATTATATATCAATAAATATACTATTATTTTATTCTAAGCAATAATAATTTTCTTATTTTAATATTTTATGATTAGCCCAAATTATTTCTAAAGATAATTTTAGATAAATAATTAAATTATTACCAAATTGAAAATTTTAACTAAAGTAATTAATTTTTAAAAGTTTTCTGAATTAACTAATTTAGTATTTTATAAGGACATAAACTTAGTTTTTAAAGAGGAATTTGATTTGAAATTAATTAATACATATGTCTTTGGAAAAGAATAAAGAATTCATTGATTCATTACTTTTATAAGAATTATTTTGAAATGAATAATAATCTTACCGGGACACCATAATGAAGATATACAGGACTAGTCAACTATGAATTGCTTTCTTTTATTCCTATTGTATTCGTTGATTTTTTGATATATTAGCATAATCATGTATGTAATTAAAGGTATATTTTCTCTTTTGCTAATTAGTATTATTTTCCTAGTTTATGACTATTAAGTTTTAATTTCATTTGTTTATCGTATATGTTTTCAAATGAAAAAGAATTAATGGGATTCAACTCAAATAGGACTATAAATAATATCACATACAAGGTTATTCATTATCTAAACAAATTGAAGAATTAAAACTTGTATTTGAGTTATCAAAAATGGTGAAGATTTTTATCGCAACTCTCTTACTTGCCTTAGTCTCTCAAGGTGAAATCTTCTATCATGAAAGAAAAATATTTTTTGTCTATGATACAGTGTTAATGATTTATGTTATGAATGATGCTTTCAGGTTATAGTCAATGTTCTTTGAGCGACATCCATGTAACCCAATCTGCAACAGGACATAAGGTAAACGGAAAACCAGAATGGACTGTGAGTATCACAAATAGGTGTGCATGTGTTCAAACCAATGTGCAATTGAATTGCAAAGGATTTCAAACGGTTGAAGCAATTAACCCATCACTTTTGAAAGTTTCAGGTGATGCTTGTCTTGTTAGTTCAGGTCAACCTCTCTTTAAAGGGGCTATCCTATTCAATTATGCTTGGGACACTCAATTCCCACTCAATCCCATTTCCTCAAATATTTCTTGTTAAAGTGTACAACCAAACCATGTTCTTTAATAAATTTATCTTTTTTCTCCTATCTGATAGATCAATATTATCGTTTTACAATAAAACATTAATTTTATGTTGA